>Ga0308167_1003178_pt1 | contig 13562 bp, 9 predicted proteins | sample PhyCR1_2_FD_202138 | JGI IMG/M metagenome (GOLD analysis project Ga0308167, IMG submission 202138) | Phyllosphere microbial communities from UC Gill Tract Community Farm, Albany, California, United States - DLSLRC.R1 | ecosystem: Host-associated > Plants > Phyllosphere > Unclassified | place... | reverse complement strand
TCACGCTTAACCATTACCGGCATTTTGCAAAAATCGAGCGACATCGGCGTGTCACATATTGCGCTGGCGATGCCGTCTGACGTACTAGTGAATCTCTATCATAGCTTCGGCTTAGGGGTATCCACCGGTCTGGGCATCGGCGGCGAAAGCAGCGGCTATTTCCCGTTACACCGCGAACGCTGGTCTGATATTGAACGCGCAACCTTCTCCTTTGGCTATGGCCTGCGCGTCACACCGCTGCAGATGGCGCGTGAATATGCCACCATTGGTTCTTTCGGCGTTTTCCGTCCGGTATCTATTACTAAAGTCACCCCGCCGGTATTAGGGACACGGGTCATGGATGAAAAAACAGTGCGCACCGTCGTTCATATGATGGAAAGTGATGCTCTACCCGGCGGTAGCGGCGTAACTGCCGCCGTTCCGGGTTATCGTCTTGCGATAAAAACCGGTACCGCCGAGAAAATGGGCGATACGGGTAAATACGACGGCGGCTACGTCAACTATACGGCTGGCGTCGCTCCCGCCAGCGATCCTCGCGTTGCATTGGTGGTGATGGTCAACCACCCTAATGCAGGCAAACACTTCGGCGGTTCAGTAGCAGGCCCGGTGTTCGGTCAAATTATGGGTGACGTTTTGCGCCACATGAATATTCCTCCTGATGCCTTAACAGACCAGCAGGCTATCAATTTAAACAACCAAACGCTGACACATAATATACAAAGCACCAACATCGTTCACAAAGGCGCTTAGCCCGACTCATACCGGATGATATCACCCACGTTGGTGTCATCCGGTGAGGGTGGTTTTTTGTTCTGTTAACCCTCTGAGCACTCAAACTTTTCACTGCAAACCCCGACAAAATTTCTGCAATTCGCTGTACTATAAAATTTGCCTCCTAAATCACACAAAGAACCCGCAGTTTCTGTTGCTATTCGAGCTCGCTCGGCATATCTTCTTGCAGCTTTGTGTCTCGACGTTAGGCATAGCGCAAAAAGTAAAATGGAAACTCCCCCATGACACACCAGAGACAATGATGACAGTGACCGTCAACATGCGAGTGGAGATGTATCCCGCGGTTAACTTTGGTGCCCTGCACCCTTTCAGATAATAAAAATGAACTTTACATCAAATCCTTTTGAGCCAAAAAATAAGGCTCGTGAACTACTGAGCCCTTATACCCTGCTCTATTTTGTTCTCGCCGCGCTGATTAATCTGGGCTTAGGCTACGAATTCAGCGCTATTTACGCCGTTGGCCTCGGGTGCTTCTTCTTGCTGCTCGGCAGCTACTTACCGCGTCTGCAAAAAGCAGTGCTGTTTGTCTGCACCTTAACCGCAGCATTTTACTACCCGTTTGGCCGCGTCTTCGGCCCGCCAAACTTCAACTCGATCCTTTCGCTTTACTCAACTAACCCAGAAGAAGCCGGTGAGATGATGCAGATTTTTCCCTATTGGGACTATCTGATCGCCGTCTTTATCATGATCCTCGGCATCTTTATTTTGCGCAGAAAAACGCCGCAAATACGCCGTTGGACAATGGCTAAATCTTTATTCTTATTTGCTTTCGTAGGTGCTTTACTGTTAGCGCCGGTGACAAACCTGCGAGCCGGTGGTGAATTCAAATTAAGCGATACTGGCTATCCGGTGGTGCGTTTTGTCGAAGACGTATCGCACGGAAAGAAAGAAGTTGAAGCCGAAATGGCCCGCATGAAAGAGCTGTCTTCTGTGCCAGCCACTTGGCATGTAGACAGCGTTAAAGCCAATCGTCAAGTCTATGTACTCGTCATTGGCGAAAGCGCCCGCCGTGATGCCCACGGCAGTTTTGGCGGTAAATGGGCCAATACGCCGTTCGAGAGCCAAGTTCCGGGCGTATTCTTCAACGATTATCTTTCTGCGGCACCTTCTACACAGAAATCACTCGGCCAAACGCTGAATCTAGTTCGTGACGGAAAGCCTGAGTACCAAAACAGTATTATTACGTTGGCCAAATCTGCGGGCTTTCATACCTATTGGTTTTCTAATCAGGGGCAAATTGGGCGCTATGATACAGTGGTGGCTAGCGTTGCCAAGCGCGCAGACGATGTCCGCTTCTTGAAGAAAGGTGATTTTGAAGACGGTAAAGCCACGTCTGATTTCGATCTACTGCGCTTTACCGATGATGCTTTGCAGGCAACTACCGAAGGGCCCAAACTGGTGGTATATCACCTGATCGGTTCACACCCTAAGGCTTGCGATCGTACCGGTGACCGCTATGAGACTTTTGTTCATTCAAAAGAGACCTCATGCTATCTCTACAGCATTACGCAAACGGACAGTTTTCTCAGCCAGCTGTATAACCAGCTGAAAAGTAGCGGACAAAACTTCTCGATGATCTATTTCTCCGATCATGGCTTAGCATTCCACGAGAAAGGTACCAGTAATGAGTTCCTATCTCACGATGATAAATACCAACAAAACTATCAGGTTCCGTTAATGATGCTATCTTCTGATGACACGCGTCGTCGGGCGATAAAAGCACGCCGCTCAGCTGAAGACTTTTTAGTGCTGTTCTCTGAATGGACGGGAATTAAAAGCCAAGAAATTGCGGCTAAATATCAGTTTATTTCCAACCAAAAGCGCCCTTCGCCAACGGTAATGAACTTTGCATTAAAGCAGGTGCCTTACAGCTCTTTGGGAAACGATCCTTTTACGCCTAAAGCGACACCGGCGACTACGCATAAATAATTCACCAGTCCGGATTTAATCAGCCCTACATTGCAAACTGTGCTGTGGGGCTTTTTTATATCATCTAATTTTCCGCTAACGCTTACCCATTATAGTTATTTCCCGCCCTCACTATTCCCTCATTATATAGCGATATCCCCCCCATTTTCCTGAGCGAATAATTATATTATTTCAGTTGCATAACAATATTACTGTCACCCAGACAACACTAAATGTAGCGCTACTTTTACAGCGCCCCAAATTTAACCCAGAAAATTCCTATTGAGAATTATTTCTTACACCACTTCAGATAAGTTAAACTAGCGCAGAGAGTGTCGATCTTCGCTCAGCAAATATTGCTTATCAAAAAAAATAACATGATGTTTTATATGAGTTATTTATTTAAGGTAACGATACCTAATTTGGGCAGATGCAAAACAGGAAGCAAGACGCTCACTTAAAACTATAATGTTAAAATAAAGTCATTAAGCATTGATATATTGTAAACACATTGCGTATTGGAGTAATGGATATGTTTTTGAAGTTAGCCCCAAAGCGACTTCATACACCGCTTCTCATTTTATTCACTCTGGCGGTGTTTATTTTCGCTGGCAGTTATCGCAGTGAAAGTGCGCCTGTGAATTTTTACTTTATGCCGGTATTTTTGGCCGTGTGTGTGCTGTGCGATATTATTATTACTACCATTGCCTTTAGTCACTCGCGTGCTTTCAATAACCGACAAACCTACGCAATTGGTGGCGCATATTTAGCTTCCGCAATATTAGCAGCCTTTATTATTGCAGATTATCCGACGGCATTAGCCGTGGGTGCTACGTTTAATTACGACAGCAACTCGATTTGGTTATGGTTTTTATTAGAAGTTAGCGCTCCAATTTGCGCAGCAATTCTTATCTCATTGCCTCAATCACTCAGCCTTAGACGCACCGTTGCCTTTGTATTATTAGGCTGTCTACTCGCCTCGTTTATCGGGCCATTAATCTCTCGGTTTATTCCATTGCTCACCGAGACGTGCAATCACTATCACTGTGAACTCACGATTAGAACAGGGTTAGTTTATATCTCTGGTTTGGTGAATTTTCTCTGCCTGACCTTTTTGTGGTTTAAATTCAAAAACAAAGGACTCATCGAACAATGCTTTCTTTTCACATTGTTCCTGTTGGTTCTGGATGACGCCTTCAGCCTATCATGGCAAGCCCGCTATACCGTCGGTTGGTATACGTGGAAGATCATGATTATGCTATTAAAACTGGCTATGTTAATGATTGTGTTGCTGCGCATGATGGACGACTACAAGCTCATTGATGAGAATAATCGCCGTCATTATCGTCAGTCCATCACCGACGATCTTACGGGGTTACATAACCGCCGTTATTTCGCACAAAACACACCCGCGCTTTGGGAAGAAAATAAAGTCTCCGGCCAGCATATTGGGCTAATCATGCTGGATGTCGATAAATTCAAAAAATATAACGATCACTACGGGCATTTAGCCGGCGATCGTTGCTTGGCCAAAATTGGGCATGCACTGGATCTTTCAGGCAATCGTGATGGGAATCTGGTGGCACGCATGGGTGGCGAAGAGTTTGCGATGTTTATTCCGTCCACGGACAAGCAGCAATTAGCGCAGCTATGCGAACGGATTCGTTTAGCCATTGCTGAATTAAAGATCCCCCATGTTGGAAATCCTGAGGGGGATCACTACGTCAGCATGAGCATTGGCGCAGTCTTGGTTGATCCCAGCCAAACCGATCTCGACATCAGCGGCACCATGAATCTTGCTGATAAAATGCTTTATCTGGCCAAAAAGCACGGGCGCAATCAGTCAAAAACCATCAGCGAAGGCGAGTTCACGCCACAAATGAGTGAACAGCTTTAATCTGCGCTTAGAGATCCTCGAGTGGTACCTGTTTTAGTGCTTCGACCTTCATCAAAAACTGATATAACGGCGCCAGCTTAGTCAGTTTTTTTGCCAGCATGGTGGCCAGTTCTGGGGTGAATAGCTGCTCGACTTGATAATCTGTTGCCATCACCGCAAACGTTTTACGGTTGTACCAATCAGCAATTTCAGGGTCTTGCTCTTTTATTAAAGGCCGCTTATAGCTATCGCCCACCAGCTCAAAGGGTGCCTTACAGCAGGCTCGTGCTGCGGCAAATTCCTCAGGTTGGCGCAGTGCCAAATGACGAAAACGATCCATCGTTCCCCTCGACGCCGAGTAATAGCCCAAACCATAACGCAGCATATCGGGGCTTATTTCAAAGAAGAATACCGGTGCATCGGTCCATTCTTTGGAATGGCGCTTAAACGTCAGCCACATCCGGCTGCGGTAGCGAGATTTGTCATGTGAAAATCGGGTATCGCGATGGATGCGAGATAGCGTTTTGCCAATCGCCGGGCGCGTTTCAAACAGCGGATCGATCTTTAGCATGGGTTTAGCAAGTTCATCAACTAAAGCGCGAAACGGGGTCAGAATATGTTGATCGTAGATCGGGCGGTGTTCTTCAAACCAGTCCTTACTATTCTCAATACGTACCTGTTGTAAAAAGTTTAATCCCTGCTGGGTAAAACCGTTGAATTTTGTCTCTTTCACACCCTATTCCCTGCTTATATTTCCACAGGCATTTCGCCTGTGAAAATGGCCTATCAGTAGCAGCCGTTATAGAATTAAGACTTCATCGCTGCAATGATTTTTTCGCTATCAGATACCCGTGAAATCCGCGGGAAAATGTACTTAAAGCTGTGTTGGTGCTGAACATCATCAAAAGCGCTACAGGCATCTTCGGCTATCACCAAAGCATAACCATGCTCCCACGCACTTCTAGCGGTAGATTCTACGCCAATATTTGTGGAAATCCCTGCCAAGACAATATTACGAATACCACGGCGGCGAAGCTGGAGATCCAGATCGGTACCGTAAAATGCGCCCCATTGATGCTTGATCACTTCAATGTCTTCCGGCTGCGCATTCAGCGCTTCAGGGAAATTCCACCAATTCTCTGGCAGCGCATGGGCTGGCGACGGTGCATCAACTGGCTGCTTAAGCGCTTCGTCAAATGACTCATTCCAACCAACACGCACTAAAATCACCGGCGCATTCAGTTCACGAAAACGTTCCGCCAGCCGCGCCGAGCGTGCCACTACGTCACTGGCTGAATGGGGGCCGCCAGCAAAGGGTAAAATGCCCTCTTGCAGATCGATAAGCACCAGCGCGGTTTCAGCGGCATTCAATGTCAGCATACAAACTCCCGTTATCATTTGAATAAATTATCACGCTAAATTTGATTCTATGTACGGCTCTAGTTTAGGCGCAAGGCGATACTCAAGGTGTAAATAAAACCTCACCCACGGCGAGAAAGTGTTAGTAAATGTGATAAAAACGCGTTGATTCAATGAATTGAAAATAAAACGTCATTTCTTTTTACTTTTTTTGTGTAACAGGCAAGCCGTTACAAGTGATATTATTACAGCGCAAATCTTTTCGTTTAGCCCTCTCCCCGCATATTGAGACGTCATGGAATCTTGGAAAATAAACCTCATCTCGGTGTGGTTTGGCTGCTTTTTTACTGGCTTAGCGATGAGCCAAATCTTGCCCTTCCTACCGCTGTACGTTGAACAGCTTGGAGTTCACAATCACGAATCACTCAGCCTGTGGTCGGGTTTAGTCTTTAGCGCCACCTTTATGGTTTCAGCACTCGTCGCACCGCTATGGGGAAGTTTAGCCGACCGCAAGGGGCGCAAACTGATGTTGCTGCGTGCTTCATTGGGGATGGGCGTGGTGATTGCATTACAAGGCTTAGCAACCAACGTATGGCAGCTGTTTGCACTGCGTGCGCTGATGGGGCTAACTTCCGGCTATATTCCAAATGCCATGGCGCTGGTCGCCTCTCAGGTGCCTCGGGAAAAAAGCGGTTGGGCGCTAGGTACTCTATCGACGGGGCAAATCTGCGGGGTGATTGCCGGCCCACTGTTAGGTGGTCTGATGGCTGACCATCTGGGGCTGCGCACGGTATTCTTCTCCACCGCAGCCATGATGTTCGTCAGCTTTTTCGTTACGCTTTTCTTAATCAAAGAACGCCGTGTGGTGGTGCGTAAAGAAGATCAGCTCAGCGGGAAAGAGGTTTTTCGCTCTTTGCCCTATCCAACGCTTATCATCGCCCTGTTTGTTACCACGCTGATGATCCAATTAGCGAATGCCTCGATCAGTCCTATCCTGACGTTATTCATCCGCCAACTCGCTGCGGATACCAATAATATCGCCTTTGTCAGTGGGATGATCGCCGCCGTGCCAGGCATTGCTGCGCTGATATCGGCACCACGATTAGGCGGGTTGGGCGACAGAATCGGTACCGGTCGTATTTTGATTTTTGCGCTGGGATTCACGGTGGTGCTCTTCGCCATGATGGCTTGGGTAAGATCGCCGCTACAGCTTGGGATGCTGCGCTTTATGCTAGGCTTTGCCGATGGAGCCTTAATGCCAGCGGTGCAAACCTTGTTGCTGAAGTACTCTAGCGATCGCGTGACGGGGCGAATTTTCGGCTATAACCAATCGTTCATGTACTTAGGCAACGTGATCGGCCCAATGCTTGGCTCCAGCGTTTCAGCAGTACTGGGCTTCCGCTGGGTCTTTGTCTTTACCGCCGTACTGGTGCTAATCAACATGCTGCAAATTCGTCACGCATTCAAAAAAATACGCTGAATACTGACGGTTCCGCACAACGGCAACACAACATCATGTTGCCGTCATCGTTGCTGTTAATTAATTCTCTACCGGTACCGGCTTCTTATATTTCAAACATACCGCGCTTAGCATAAAGACCACGATAGTTGGAATAATCCACGCCATGCCCTCTTTATAGAATGGCAGATTTCCGGCTACCCACGGCAGATCCTCGGCGGGAACCACGCTTTGTAGAATCCCGATGATGAACGCGACCAGCGTTGCAGGCATGCACAGGGCGACAGAATGCTCACCCGGTTTAGCCAGTGCGCCATAGATCACCAGCACAATGAATGGCGGATAGACCGACGTTAACGCCGGCAGCGAGAAGTGAATAATTTCGGTCAGCCCAAGATTGGATAGCAACATGGAAATGGCGGCCAAAATCACCACGAACATCTTGTAGGATTTGCCCGTTATCTGGCTGAAATAGGAAGCACAGGCGCTGGTTAAACCAATCGCCGTCACCAAGCAGGCAACAGTAATGATAAAGGCCAAAAATACGCTGCCTTGATAACCAAACCCATTCACGATGAAAGCATGTAACACATCAGCGCCGTTAGTGGCTGAACGTGCCAACGGCAGACTGTAGGCGCCTAAATAGAACAGGCTGATGTAAACATAGGTCAGCCCTACCGCGGCAATCAACCCCGTGATTACCATGTAGCGCGTGATCCGCTGCGATGAATCAACGCCATGTGACTTAATGGCATTCACGATAATAATACTAAATACCAGTGCAGCCAGCGTATCCATGGTGAGATAGCCGTTAATCATGCCGCTAGAGAGCGGGTTCTCAACGTATTCAGGAAACGTGAATAGCTCATTTCCTGCTGGGCGCCAGAACGCGTACAACCCCAAAGCGCCGAGCGAAGCCACTTTGATAGGTGAGAGAAACTTGCCCACGATATCAATCAGCTTTAGCGGGTTCAGTGAGCAAAGAACCACGGCAATAAAGAACAATAGGCTAAATGCGCTGAGTGGCACATGGCCTGAAAACAGCGGGTTAATACCGATTTCGTAAGAAACCGTGGCGGTACGCGGCGCGCCAAACAGCGGGCCAAGCGCCATATAACAGATCAGTGAAAGAAGCAGACCAAACAGCTTGCCAGCAGGCTTAGTCAATTCAACCAATGAGCCGTTGTTACGTGCCATCGCAATCAATGCCAGCACGGGTAAACCCACGCCGGTAATTAAAAATCCACCGGTGGCATACCAAAAATTTTCACCGGCTCTCAGGCCAATAAAGGGGGGAAAGATGATGTTGCCTGCGCCAACAAAGAGCGCAAAAGTCATAAATCCAAGTGTAATAGTTTGTCTAACATTCATAGGTTATAAGCCGCTTCGTGTCTGGGTGTTCTCTGAGCAAAACCTTACCGACCACGCGGCGTGCGCACTCATCTAAAGTAATCAGAAATGATACAAGCCGAAATATCAGCCTGAGATATGCATAATTTATCACATCGCTGCCCGATGATGTGTCGGATTCAAATTATCAACGAGAAGTTGAAAAATCAACATTGCGTTGAAAAATAAACTTATGCTAAGGTTCATAGCCTTACCGTCTGTCATACCAGCAATCTGCCTGCCACTGCAGTTTGACTTAGACTTAGCTGACTCATTCATCTTTTGAGGCCCGATATGCCTAACCCAAAAAAATCCGCCAGCCAACGCCAAGATAGCTATCTTGTTGCGGGAACCACTCTTGTGATGCTGGCGCTCTACATCATTATTTTGGCATCTAATCTGATGTGAATATTTTCGCGTTCGCGAAAGAGAATGAAAAATAGGTTGAAAGGGGTTTACTGCTGCGGGGTCAGCTATCGCTGACACGATATAAAAAACACCTGACTCTTTTCAAAATGCTGGCACCCTGCAAATCATCTGCAAAGTGCCAACACATCCTCACTAACTGCTGACTCAATAAGCCAAAATCCCCTCAGACGCCGGTAAATAGCGCAGCGAGAATATCAGCTTATCTTTCCCACAGGCTGAAGCTTGATGCAGCACCGAGCTGATTTCTTGCGCCGATGCGGGCTGAGCACGAAAAGCTTTATCGCCTTTAATTTGGCGGAAGATTTCAAAAACTTCCCCTGCCGCTGGCGATGTTTCATCACACCCCACCGTCACATTGAGATACAGTGAACGTTCGCGTAGGCTGAGTTTATCGACCCCCGCCCCATCCTGAACCCAGATTTTCACCCCAGCCGCGGCAAAATCGGCCACCGTATCGCGATAAGTGTCTGGCGTCATATTACCGGCAAAGAAACTACTGATACTGACCGGTTTATTGGCGACAGCAAGCAACGACTGCTTCGTTTCAGTCAGCCATTTCACAGCAATCTGGCGGCTTGTTTCATCACGCCAGCGTAAATCGTCCAGCTCAGGAGTTAGATACCATCCTGCAATGTTTTGGCTACCAAACTTGTCGACCCAGCGCTGAGCAACGGCAACGTCCTGTGTACGCTGGCGGTTTAGATAGTTGCCTAATGCCTTCGCGGGTTGGTTCTGACGGGTGAAAAACTCAGGATCGGCATACAGACCCACCACGATTTGCAATCCACGATCGTGTGCAATGCGTGCGCGATCCATCAGCCACTGCTGCTCTGCCCCTTGGCTAAAGGCGCTGCCATATTCACTCCACTGCAGTACTAACGTATCAAAACCCGCGTCGTGTAGCTTATCCATCAGCGTTTGCCACTGGGCTTTGTCCACGCTCATATCTCTAAGCTGCGGTTGATAAATCATGGCGTTCATCGCATGAGCCCAAGGTGCCATCATCAAGAGTAGCAAGACGCACCAGCGTGAAATAATTGTCATTACCAGCGCCCTCCAAAGGTCACAAAGGCACCATTTTTAGATTCCACGAATTGGTTCTTCCCACTAAATAAATGTTGGAATTCAATGCCAACGCTGATTTTGTGCGGGTAGGCATCATAATGATTTTCGCCTGACCACATATTCCAACGCACCCCGATACCGCCGAGCTTAGCATCAGAGTACGCACCATTCTGAGTGGCGTTATATTGCAGATGCCCGTAAGGCTCCAACGTTTGCGCACTTGGGATATTAGGGATTTTCTGGTGCCAGCTCAGCCGGTAATCAGCGGTGTAGCTTTGGCTGTCCTGTTTCACGTAGTGAGCTGCGTCCAGATAGAGGTTTTGTGCTATCCAGCCGTTGCCGTTAGGGTGCCATTCATCACTGTACTTGCCCCCGTTGAGGAAGGATGCGCTGGCACGCAGCAGCATGTCTGCTTCGCTTTCATGCCTATCCAGCGGAATTTGCTGTTCTGCGGCTAAATAAAATACCTGTTCGCGCAACGGCTTCCACCTTACACCTAGCCCCATCATCGGTGCCTTAGTAGGTAAGAAGTTGCCCTCGCTTCCGCTACCGGCAAATACGCGACTGTAAACAGACAGCAAATCACCATCCACAATTTGGTTGTGCCCAACGCGGTATTCCGCCTCCATCTGCCCGTAACTTCTACGCGCCGCATACGGCTGGGTCGAACTGCCTAATACGCTGCTGTTTGGAATGCTATTTTTGCCCGAAAGCCCCATCGACGTATCAACGCTAAATGTCCAGCGACGACCAGTATCTTCATGCATGCGACGGAAATTAAACCGGCGTTCAACATCTTGCTCACTTAGGCCCTGCGGTGCATAGCCTCGGTCGATATCGTCCACCACGCGTTCGGTATAACTTTGCGCCTGCGGGATGTCATCCAAACGTTGATTCACATAGGCCAGTTGCTGAATCAACGCAGGATCGTCTGGCGTATGTTGTTCCGCAAGTTTCAGCTCATCGCGGGATAGCGCTATTTGATCCGCATCCCACAACGCATAACCCAGCGCTGCATGGTTAGCCGTATTATCAGGCTCTATGGCGATGGCCTGATGCAGATCGGCCAACGCCAAGGTAAGCTGATTTTGCTGACGATACAGCGCCGCACGGTCGGCCAACGCTGATGCCATCGGTTTAATTTCTATGGAACGATTCAAGTCTGCCAGAGCGCCGGATGGATCATTTTGGCTATGAGAGTGCAGCCACCAATATTCCGCCGTCTTATCTTGCTGATGCTTCTTCGCTTCGCTAAGCCACCCCGTTAACGCACGAATATCATGGGCTGCTAGCGCACTATTTGCCGCCGCCATCGTGTCCTCAGCGCTCATATCAGCGACCGGAACCGCAGACCATGCACGTGTTGCGGCTTGGAAGTCTTGAACCGCATAGGCTTGATAGGCGAGCGAGCGCTTGCTGAAAGTATTCGATTGACGCCGATCGGCTTGCTGATACGCGAACAGCGCAAGTCCAGGCGAATCAGTGCGATAGCAGTTAGCTAACTGATACCATGCCGTAGCGCCATAGTCTGGCGACATATCCCCTAACAAACGACGTACAATCGGACACTGTTCCTCAGTGTTGAATACCGATGCTTGCTGCATACGCTGCTGTGGCGTTGGCAACGGCACCGACAATCGTTCAATGTCTTTTGCCGTCAGCAAGCGAGGATCCTCTTTCAACAGAACCATCAAGCGGCTAGTCAGGTTTTGTCCCGTTGCGCCCGCGTTTTGATATGGATAGCGCGCCAGTAACAAGCGGCTAGCCTCTGCCTTCTGTCCGGTCTTAACCAGTTGATAGCTAAGTCGGTCGAGTAATGTGAAATCCTGCGGCGATCGCTGATACATCTGTCGTGCAAGCTGCACTATTTGCGCGGTATCATTTTCCGCTTCGCTCAGCTGCAACCGCTGTTCTAACAGTTGATCGCGGGAATATCCCGCCAATAGACGTTTTGCTCCGGCAAGATCGTGCTGAGCAATACGGTCGGGGATCAGCGTTTGTGCGATATACGTTTTGTTTTCAGCAAAATCAATGGGATAGCTAGCTAATGCTTCACTTGGGTTCTGACTGTATTTCGCCAGTAAATAGAGCCAGCCGCGTTCTTGATCCTGCTGTACAAAACGAGGCGTACGCGTTTGCAGATAGGTACTAAGGCGAGCATTTTCATTACGCAGCGCCAGTGACTGTGCATAATGTAGCTGCTGCAAGGGAGCGTTCATCACGTTGATCCCCTGCAATGCGACTAATTTATCGTCACTATGCTGCGCCAGCAAAATGCCAAACCACTGATTTGACTGTTCGTATGTCAGCTTACCTTGCGTGCGTAGCCGCTCGAAGCTGTCGTCCACGTCATCCCATTTTTTCAGGAAGATCGCCCTTTGCATAATGGCATCCGCCAGCGTATGCCCTTCTGGCGTGGCGTTGAATTTAGCATCGTTAAGCTGCGCTTTAGCGATATCAAGCTGACCCAGACGCAGTGCGTGCTGCCCAACATCGCTGCGGCAGTAGATAGTGGGAGCGCTGTCGCAATCAGCTTGATAACGTTTTAAATCAGCCAGCGTATTGATTGTCCAAGTTTTTCCCGGAACTGCCGCGAGTGCCGCTTTTAACTCGATATACCCCGGTGCACTGCTTGGAGTTCTTTTCAACTGCCGGTCTAATACCGCTTTCGCCTGATCGTCATGTCCAAAGTGGCGGTAAGCTTCAGAAAGATAAAGGGCTAAGCGCGCACTTTCCGGCGCTTGTTTCTGTGCCCGTTCGAATTCGCTGATAGCCACACTTTCACGCCCTTCTTTTAGCGCCCGCATTGCTTTCTCCAGATGCGGGTAAACCATAAAGTATTGGCGATCGCTGATACCAAGATCCTCTGAACTCCCTGGTTCGGCCGCCGCAAAAGCAACCGTACTCATCAAAACTGAGGCGATGAGTACGCTGAGGTGACAACGCTTAATCATGCGGCCTCCAACATCTGAATTTGTTCCTGACTTAATCCGGCCTGCGCCAGCAATGACGCGAGCGTTGGCTGTAGTTCTTTTTGTATTTCGAGCGCGCGATTTAGCGTTTCTTGACTCACCACATTTTCGGTCACTAAAAACTCGCCAAGCGGCAAAACGCTGCGTTCGTGTCGAAGCAACAGTGCCTTAAGCGAAGCGCCATCAATGCTCCCTAGCGATGCCAAGATTTCCGCAAACAACAATTGGCGCGAAACAAAGCTCGCCCAAATTGACTCGCTCTGTTCCTGAGTTAGCCACTTCTCAGCCACCGCTCTTTCAAGCATGGCGTAAT
>Ga0308167_1003173_pt1 | contig 13586 bp, 14 predicted proteins | sample PhyCR1_2_FD_202138 | JGI IMG/M metagenome (GOLD analysis project Ga0308167, IMG submission 202138) | Phyllosphere microbial communities from UC Gill Tract Community Farm, Albany, California, United States - DLSLRC.R1 | ecosystem: Host-associated > Plants > Phyllosphere > Unclassified | place... | reverse complement strand
CCTGCATGACGATCGTCACCCCGCCGCCCACCGCCGATGCGCCCTGGCCGGTCGGCCTGCTCGCGGGCAAGGTGCGCGACTGGATCGACCGGCTCGGCACGGCCTGGGTCGAGGGGCAGATCACCCAGTGGAACGTCTCGGGCGGCAACGTCTACGGCAAGCTGCGCGACCTCGAGCAGGACGTCACGGTCTCGTTCTCGATCTGGTCGAGCGTCCGGTCGAGGGTCCCCGCCGACCTGAAGCAGGGCGACCGCGTGATCGCGGCCGTCAAGCCGAACTACTGGGTCAAGGGCGGCTCGCTGACCATGCAGGTCTTCGAGATGCGGCACGTCGGGCTCGGCGACCTGCTCGAGCGCCTCGAGCGCCTGCGGGCCCAGCTCGCCGCCGAGGGGCTCTTCTCCCCCGACCGCAAGAGGCGCCTCCCGTTCCTGCCGCAGTGCATCGGTCTCGTGACGGGCCGCGACAGCGACGCCGAGAAAGACGTCCTGCGCAACGCGCAGCTCCGGTGGCCGTCGGTCACGTTCCGCGTCGTGCACGCGGCGGTGCAGGGCGACCGCTCGGTGGGCGAGGTCACCGCCGCCGTGCAGCAGCTCGACGCCGACCCCGAGGTCGACGTCATCATCGTGGCCCGGGGCGGCGGCGACTTCCAGAACCTGCTCGGCTTCAGCGACGAGTCGCTGGTGCGTGCGGTGGCCGCCTGCACCACGCCGGTGGTCAGCGCCATCGGGCACGAGGCCGACCGCCCCCTGCTCGACGACGTCGCCGACCTGCGGGCCTCGACCCCGACCGACGCCGCGAAGCGCGTGGTGCCCGACGTCAACGAAGAGCTGTCGCGCGTGCAGCAGGCCCGGTCGCGCATCGGGGTGCGGCTGAACCAGATCGTCTCGACCGAGATCGACCGGCTCGAGCAGGTGCGCAGCCGCCCCGTGCTGGCCTCGCCGCAGACACTCGTCGATGTGCGCGCCGACGAGGTCGTCCGGGCCGTCGCCCGCGGCGAAGAGCTCGTGGCCCGAGCCGTCGAGCGGGCGCACACGCGGGTCTCCGAGCTGACCGCCCAGCTGCGCGCGCTGTCGCCCCAGGGCACCCTGCGGCGCGGCTACTCGATCGTGCAGCTGCCGGGCGGCGGGGTGCTCCGCGACCCGGCCGACGCCCCCGAGTCCACGCCGCTCGTCCTCACCGTCGAGGGAGGCGCGCTGCAGGCCGTCAGCACCGGCGCCTCCTCCCCAGGTCCCGCCTCCTCCCCGTCCTCCTCGTCGTCGAGCGACGCCGCTTCCCCTGCCAGCACCTCTCGTTAGGATCGACCCGTGGCACAGCCCTCCTCCCCCGCAACCTCCGCGTCCGCTCCCGCCGACGTGGCGTCGCTCAGCTACGAAGAGGCGCGAGACGAGCTCGTGACGGTCGTGTCCGAGCTCGAGCAGGGGGCATCGACCCTCGAGCGGTCCCTCGCCCTGTGGGAGCGAGGCGAGGCCCTCGCCCGCCGCTGCGAAGAGTGGCTGCTCGGCGCGCGTGAGCGCCTCGAGGCCGCTCGTCGACAGGTGCCCGCCGAATGACCGGCCCGGGCCCGCGCGAGAACGGCCGCAGCCCCCGTGAGAAGCAGCCGCGCATCGTCGCCGAGCTCGGCCGGCCCGAGACGCCGGACGAGACCGCGCGCCGCAAGGCGGAGAACACCCGCAAGCACTACGCCAACCAGACGGCCGTCAACCTGACGCTGTCGATCGTGGCGTCGCTCGCCGTCGTGCTGTTCCTGGTGCTCGTCGTCGTGCGCCCGAGCGGCACGGTCAACCGCGAGGAGATCGACTACCGGTCGGTTGCGCAGAACGCCGAGAGCAGCGTCGACGTGCCGCTCGCCGCCCCCGTCCTGCCCGACGGCTGGACCTCGAACCGCGCCGACATCTCGACGGGCACCGCCGACGGCGTCGCCACCTGGTACGTCGGGCTCATCACGCCCACCGAGCAGTTCATCGCCCTCGAGCAGGGCGTCGACGCCAACGCGACGTGGGTCGCCAACGCGGTGCAGGCGCGACCGGCCACGGGCGCGACGACGATCGCCGGCCTCGACTGGCAGGTCTACGACCGCCGCGACGGCGAGAGCCCCGGCAACTACGCCTACTCGATGTCGACCACGGTCGACCGCAGCTCGTACGTGCTGCACGGCACAGCCGACGACGTCCAGTTCGAGCAGCTCGCGACCGCGCTGGCCGAGCAGCTGGCCGAGCAGACAGGAGACCAGTCGTGACCGACCCTCGCACCGACACCGGCACCTCGACCGGGCGCGGCGTCCCCGGCACGACCGCCGTGCCCGTCGCCGACCTGGCGGTGCCGTCGCCTCCTGCCGACCCGCTGACCCCCGGGCGCGCGTGGGAGCGCATGAAGGCCGGCAACGAGCGCTTCGTGACCGGGGCGCCTCAGCACCCCCACCAGGACAGCGACCGGCGCGCGCTGCTGGCCGGCGGGCAGGAGCCCGTGGCGGCCCTGTTCGGCTGCGCCGACTCCCGTCTCGCCGCCGAGATCATCTTCGACGTCGGCCTCGGCGACCTCTTCGTCGTCCGGAACGCCGGCCAGGTCGTCGGCGACACCGTCATCGCCTCGCTCGAGTACGCGGTCTCGGTGCTCGGCGTGCCGCTCATCGTCGTGCTCGGCCACGACAGCTGCGGCGCGGTCGCGACCGCGATCGACTCGCTCACGAGCGACGCGCCTCCCGGCTCGCGGTTCCTCGGCGACCTCGTCGACATGATCGTGCCCAGCGTGCGGCGGGCGACGATCGCCCTCGAGCCGGGCGCCGTGCTCGACCCGCGCGCGGTGGGGGCGCTGCACATCCAGGCCTCCGTCGAGGCCCTGGTGGGCCGGAGCGCGCTCATCTCGGCCGCCGTGGCCGAGGGTAGGTTGACCGTGGTCGGGGCGAACTACGCGCTCGCCGACGGCCGCGTCGACCCGTCGATCATCATCGGTCGACTCTGACGCCGCGGGGGCGACCGGCCCCCGTGACACCGCCCCACGAGGGCCGAAGGAAGGACGATGACGTCGTGACCACTACCGAGTACCGCATCGAGCACGACACGATGGGCGAGGTGCGGGTCCCCGCGTCGGCCCTGTGGCGGGCACAGACCCAGCGGGCCGTCGAGAACTTCCCCATCTCGGGAGCCGGCCTCGAGGCCGCGCAGATCGTGGCCCTGGCGCGCATCAAGCGGGCAGCCGCCGTCGTGAACGGCCGACGGGGCATCGTCCCCGCGGGCGTGGCCGACGCGATCGTCGCCGCCGCCGACGCGATCATCGGCGGGCAGCACCACGACCAGTTCCCCGTCGACGTCTACCAGACCGGCAGCGGGACCTCGTCGAACATGAACATGAACGAGGTGCTGGCCAGCCTGGCCGGCACCGTCGACGGCGTCGACGTGCACCCCAACGACCACGTCAACGCGTCGCAGTCCTCGAACGACGTGTTCCCGACCTCCGTGCACGTCGCCGTGACCGGCGCCTTGCTCCACGACCTCGTGCCGGCCCTCGAGCACCTCGCCGAGTCGCTCGAGCGCAAGGCCGCCGAGTGGGCCGGCGTCGTCAAGGCGGGCCGCACCCACCTCATGGACGCGACCCCGGTGACGCTCGGCCAGGAGTTCGGCGGCTACGCCCGCCAGATCCGGCTCGGCGTCGAGCGAGTCCAGGCGACCCTCCCCCGCGTCGCCGAGGTGCCGCTCGGAGGCACCGCCACGGGAACGGGCATCAACACCCCCGTCGGTTTCCCGCAGGAGGTCATCTCCGTGCTCGCCGACGACAGCGGCCTGCCCGTGACCGAGGCGCTCGACCACTTCGAGGCTCAGGGAGCCCGTGACGGCCTCGTCGAGGCGTCGGGTGCGCTCCGCGTGCTCGCGGTCAGCCTCACGAAGATCAACAACGACATCCGCTGGATGGGCTCGGGCCCGAACGCGGGCCTCGGCGAGCTGCACGTCCCCGACCTGCAGCCCGGGTCGTCGATCATGCCCGGCAAGGTCAACCCCGTCGTGCCCGAGGCCGTGCTGATGGTGTCGGCACGGGTGATCGGCAACGACGCCACGATCGCCTGGGCCGGAGCCTCCGGCTCGTTCGAGCTCAACGTCGCCATCCCGGTGATGGGCACCGCGCTGCTCGAGTCGATCCGCCTCCTCTCGAACGCGACCCGGGTGCTCGCCGACAAGACCGTCGACGGCCTCGAGGCCGACGTCGAGCGCGCCCGCGCCATGGCCGAGTCGTCGCCCTCCATCGTCACGCCGCTGAACCGCGTGATCGGCTACGAGGCGGCGGCGAAGGTCGCGAAGCACGCCGTGGCGCAGAAGATCACCGTGCGCGAGGCCGTCGTCGATCTCGGCTTCGTCGAGCGCGGCGAGGTCACCGAGGGGCAGCTCGACTCGGCGCTCGACGTGCTGAGCATGACCCGTCCCGGCTGAGCCGCCGCTCCCGCACCGTCGGCCGCCGCCGATCCCGACGACGCCCCGTCTGCATCCACCGCGGACGGGGCGTCGCGGCGTCGTGGGGTCTACGACGCGTCGACGACCGCCGACGCTGCGACGACCGCGAGCCACCAGCCGGCGAGCAGCACGGGTCCGAGCGGGATGGTGACCCCGGCCGGTGACGTGCCCCGTCGTCGGACGACGACAGCCGCGACGCCGTGAACTCCCCCGAGCAGCGCCACCGCGAGGAGCCAGAGGAGCGGCGCCGACGGCGATGCCAGAGCCGCAGCCACGACGCCGACGCTCGCGAGCTTGGCGTCGCCGGCACCGAGCCCCCCGCCGTGCACGAGCGGGACGCACGCGACGAGCACGACCAGGCCGAGGAGGCACGCCCACGCCGCCGGGACCCCGTCACCGGTGCCCACGGCGACCGCCACGCCCGCAGCCGTGCCGACCAGCACCACGAGGACCAGCACGTTCGGGAGCCGCCGCTCCGAGATGTCGACCCGGACCAGGGCACCGGTCACGACGGCGAGCGCCGATGCCGCGACCGTCCCGGGCGAGGACAGGTCCAGCACCGCCACGAGACCCGCCAGCGCGAGACCCACGACGGCGTCGAGCCGCGTCGGCCTGCGGCTCCGGAACGAGCGGATGGCGGACCTTGCTCCTCCGCGCTCGTCTCGGCCGCGCTCGTGTTCTGTCGTCGTCATGCCTCGACCATGACGCCCCCGTCCGCACCGCCTCCTCGGGGTGGGCCGCCCCTGTGGGCGATCTCGTCCCGGGTCACACCCGTGCAGGAGGGACCCGACGTCCGTCACCACCGCGATCGCTCGACGCTGTGACGCTGTGACGCTGTGACGCTGTGACGCTCCCGAGGGATGCCGAGTCGTCGCATGCCCCGCGAGCGTCACACCGGCCGAGCGCGCCGAGCCCTAGGCGAGCTCGTTCGACTCGAGCAGCTCGGTCACGAGCGCCGCGATGGCCGAGCGCTCCGAGCGCGTCAGGGTCACGTGCCCGAAGAGCGGGTGCCCCTTCAGCGTCTCGATCACCGACGCGACGCCGTCGTGGCGCCCGACCCGCAGGTTGTCGCGCTGGGCCACGTCGTGGGTGAGGACGACGCGGCTGTTCTGCCCGATGCGGCTGAGCACCGTGAGCAGCACGTTGCGCTCGAGCGACTGCGCCTCGTCGACGATCACGAACGCGTCGTGCAGCGACCGGCCGCGGATGTGCGTCAGCGGCAGGACCTCGAGCAGACCGCGCTCGACGACCTCGTCGAGCACGTTCTGCGACACGATGGCGCCCAGGGTGTCGAAGACGGCCTGCCCCCAGGGGTTCATCTTCTCGGCGGCGTCGCCGGGCAGGAAGCCCAGATCTTGCCCGCCGACCGCGTACAGCGGCCGGAACACCATGATCTTCTTGTGCTGCTGCTTCTCGAGCACCGCCTCGAGCCCCGCACAGAGGGCCAGCGCGGACTTGCCCGTGCCCGCGCTGCCGCCGAGCGACACGATGCCGACCTCGGGGTCGAGCAGCAGGTCGATGGCGAGCCGCTGCTCCGCCGAGCGGCCGTGCAGCCCGAACACGTCCCGGTCGCCGCGCACCAGCCGCGCCTCGCCCCGGGCGGTGACCCGGCCGAGCGCCGAGCCTCGGTCGGAGTGCACGACGAGCCCGGTGTTCACCGGGACGTCGGCGAGGGCACGAGAGCTGATCGTCTCCTTCTCCCAGAACGACGCCATATGGTCGCTCGAGACGTCGAGCTCGCTCAGGCCGGTGTAGCCGCTGTCGACGACCTGCTCGGCGCGGTACTCCTCCGCCGCGAGTCCGATCGAGGCCGCCTTGACGCGCAGCGGGAGGTCCTTCGAGACGACCGTCACGGCCAGCCCGTCGTTCGCCAGGTTCGACGCCACCGCGAGGATGCGCGAGTCGTTGTCGCCGAGCTGGAGGCCCGACGGCAGCACCGACATGTTCGAGTGGTTGAGCTCGACCCGGAACGAGCCGCCCGACCCGACCTCGACCGGGAAGTCGAGGCGGTCGTGCGCCACCCGCAGCCCGTCGAGGAGGCGCAGCGCCTGTCGTGCGAAGTAGCCCAGCTCAGGATCGTGGCGCTTGCCCTCGAGCTCGCTGACGACGACGACGGGCAGCACCACGTCGTGCTCGGCGAAGCGGAAGATCGCCTGCGGATCGCTCAGCAGGACGGACGTGTCGAGGACGTAGGTGCGCTGGTCGACCGCGGTGCGGGGCGTGCCCGCACGACGGTCTGCTGAGGTGCTCTGCTGGTCGGCCCGGGTGTTGACGGTCACGACGACTCCATCTCCGAGCGACGAGGCACTCGGTACCTTCGGCAGGACGGCCGCGGAGCAGTCGCGAGGCGAACTTTCGTGGCCGTCTCGACCGGGCTACTTGCCCGATGAGCCGAACCTACGTCGTGCCTCCGACACGGGTCCAGCGCGGCACGCCGTGTCGTGTGACGATCAGGTGAACGACCCTCAGGTGCTGGTCGAGGGTCGTGAGCCGGGCCAGGCCAGGCCGAGTCCGATCCTCAGTACGAGATCGCGCTCCCGTACGACATCAGCGCCTCACGCAGCAGCCCGAAGGAGTCCTCGCCGTTCGACACGTGGGTGCTGAGGCGCACGCTGGTGCTCCGCACTGTCGCGCTGACCCCGTGGTTCAGCAGGGAGGCGGTCAGCGCCGTCAGGTGCTGCGGCTCCGGCTCGAGCACGACGATGCCGGCCCGCTCGGACTCGACGCGGGAAGAAGTCACCGGCACGGCGAACTCGTCGGCGAGGTCGATGAGCCGGGTCGCCCGCTCGGCGACGGCCCCGGCGACGGGACGGATGCCGACGGCCGCGATCTCCTCCAGCGAGGTCGCGAGGCGCGCCTCCGCGATGGGGTCGGGGCGGGAGAGCTGGAACGCGGCGGCGCCCGGGGCCGGCTCGGCACCGCGTTCGTACGAGCCGCCGAGGGTGATCTCCGAGCCGTGCACGCCGCTGAACACGGGCGTGAGATCGGTCAGCGCGCGGTCGCTGAGCGCCATGAAGCCGGTGCCCCAGCCCGCGCGCAGCCACTTCTGCCCGCCGGTGACGAGCACGTCCGCGACGGCCCAGGGCGCGTCGACGACGCCGAAGCCCTGGATGCCGTCGACGATCAGCAGCCGGTCGCCGATCACCTGGCGGAGGCCCTCGAGGTCGGCGAGGTAGCCCGTGCGGTAGTCGACGACGCTGACGGCGACCGCGGTCACCGACGGCGTCAGGTGCTCGCGGAGCACCGCGGGCGTCACCGCGTCGTCCGGCACGTCGAGCCAGACGGTGTCGAGCACGCGCAGGGCCGAGGAGGCGCGGGTCGCGGTGAGCGGAGTGGTCGGGTACTCCCGCGGCGACAGCGCGAGGGCGCCCGTCAGCCCGAACAGCGTGTGCAGCATGCCCTGGCTCGTGCTCGGCTGGAACACGACGTGGTCGGTCGGGAAGCCGGTGAGCGCGGCCACGGCCCGGCGGGCGCGCCCTGCCTGTTCGTCGAGGGCGACGACGGAGCCGTGCCGGGACCGCGACTGGAGCTCGGTCAGGGCCCGCGCCTCCTGCACGACGCCCGTGCCCATCGGGCCGAAGGAGGCGAAGTCGAACCAGCCCGCCTCGTCGGCGAAGCCGGCGGCGAAGTCGTCGATGGTGGTCACGGTGGTGCTCCTCGGATCAGGGTCCTCCACCGTACCCGGCCCCGGGCGTCGAGGGGCCGAGCGGCCGACGGGCGCCGGGCACGGGGCGACGAGGCGACGAGGCGACGGGCGACGAGGTCAGCTGCCGTAGCGGCGGTGCCGCAGGGCGAAGTCGCGGACGGCACGGAGGAAGTCGACCTCGCGCAGGTCGGGGTAGAGCGCCTCGACGAAGTAGAACTCGCTGTGGGCGCTCTGCCACAGCATGAAGTCGCTGAGCCGCTGCTCGCCCGACGTGCGGATGACGAGGTCGGGGTCGGGCTGGCCGCCGGTGTAGAGGTGCTCGGCGATCAGCTCGGGCGTGAGGACCTCGGCGAGCGCGTCGAGGGTGCCGCCCGCCGCGTCGTGGGCCCGGACGATGCTGCGCATGGCGTCCGCGATCTCGCGCCGGCCGCCGTACCCGACGGCGAGGTTGACGTGCAGGCCGGCGTGGTCGCGCGTGCGCTCCTCGGCAGCCGTGAGGGAGGCGCAGAGCCCGGCGGGCAGGTCGTCGGTCGCGCCGACGTGCTGCACCTTCCAGTCGCGCTGGTGCGAGAGCTCGTCGGCGACGTCGCCGATGATGCCGAACAGCTCGGTGAGCTCGTCGGAGGCGCGGTTGCCGAGATTGTCGGCCGACAGCAGGTAGAGGGTGACGACGCGGATGCCGAGGTCGTCGCACCAGGTGAGGAACTCGCTGATCTTCGCGGCGCCGGCCCGGTGGCCGTGCGCGGCGGTCTCGAGCATGCGGGCCTTGGCCCAGCGGCGGTTGCCGTCGACGATCATGGCGACGTGGTGCGGCAGCTCGGCGCCGTCGAGCTCGCGGCGCAGACGGCGCTGGTACAGGCCGTACAGCAGGCCGCCGGCCACGGGAGGCCGTCCGGGACTCTTCACGTGCCCAGGTTAACCCACCCGCGCGGTCCCAGCGGCCGCGGGGCCGCCTCCCCTACGCTCGCCCTCATGAGCACCTCCTCGCCCTCTCCGGTCGCCGACGACGGCGGTGCGGAGCTGCCGAACATCCCCCTGCTCGACGACGCCCTCGCCTACCCGACGATCGAGCGCAAGCCCACCTGGCGCGGCTGGATCCACGCGGGGACGTTCCCGGTGGCGATCGCGACGGGGATCGTGCTGGTCGTGCTCGCCGACGGCGCCGCCGCGACCTGGGCCTGCGCCGTGTTCATGACGACGTCGCTGCTGCTCTTCGGCATCTCGGCGACGTACCACCGGTTCCCGTGGAGCCCGCGGGCGAAGATGTTCCTCAAGCGGCTGGACCACTCGAACATCTTCCTGCTGATCGCCGGCACGTACACGCCCATCGCGGCGATCGCCCTGCCGCCCGGCAAGTCGGCCCTGCTGCTGACGCTCGTCTGGACGGCGGCGGCCTTCGGCATCGCGTTCCGGGTGTTCTTCATCCACGCGCCGCGCTGGCTCTACGTGCCGCTCTACATCCTCATGGGGGTCGGCGCGCTGGGGTTCCTGCCCGACCTGTTCGCCGCCTCCGTGCCGATGACGGTCCTCGTGCTCGTCGGAGGGCTGCTCTACATCGTCGGCGCGGTCTTCTACGCGCTGAAGCGCCCGAACCCGGCACCCGGCCGGTTCGGGTTCCACGAGCTGTTCCACGCCTGCACCGTGCTCGCGTACCTCTGCCACTGGACGGGCATCCTGATCCTGGCGCTGAACGCGCCGGCGTTCGGCTAGGCGCCGCCCGGTCTTCGCCGGGGCGTCAGGGCGTCGTTCTCGTAGGCGCCGCCGCGTCGTTCCCGCCGGCGCCGCCGCGTCGATACGATCGACGGCAGACCACCGCGCCGACGACGCCGCGATCGCCCGCCCCGCCCCGCCCGGTCACCCCCGGCGCGACGCCCCGGAGGACACCCGTGAAGCGATTCCGCCGCAACCAGGCCCGCATGCACCTCGTGATGATGCTGACCCTGACGTTCACGACGGGCATCATCGACGCCGTCGGCTACCTGGGCCTCGACCGCGTCTTCACGGCCAACATGACCGGCAACGTCGTCATCCTCGGCATGGCGATCGCGCAGGCCGACGGCCTGCCGATCGTCGGGCCGATCGTCGCCCTCGCCGCCTTCCTGCTCGGTGCCGCGATCGGCGGCCGGGTGCTGCGCGGCGGCCGGGCCGGCTGGTCGGGCCGCAGCACCGTCTCGTTCGGCGTGACGGGCGGCGTGCTGCTCGGGCTCGGCATCTCGACCTTCACCGTCGTGCCCGACGAGAACACCCCGTGGGCGTTCACGATCACCGGCCTGCTCGGCGCCGCGATGGGACTCCAGGCCGCGGCCGCCCGCAAGATCGCCGTGGCCGACGTCACGACCGTGGTCGTCACGTCGACGATCGTCGGGCTGGCGTCCGAGTCGAAGCTCGCGGGCGGCACGGGCAAGAACTTCTCGCGCCGCGTGCTCGCCGTCCTGCTGATCCTGGCCGGTGCCGGCGTCGGGGCCCTGCTGCTGCAGGTGCACATCGGCGTCGGCATGGGCGTCGCGGGCGGGCTGACGCTGCTCGTCGCGCTGGCCGGCCACCTGCTGCGCGAGCGCCGTCACGAGCTCGAGGCCCGCGAGGACGCCGCTACGGCTGCCGCCGGCACCCGAGCAGGCACAGCCGCCTAGGGACGCCCGGGACGGTCGCGGCCGTCGTCGTCGAGACCGCCACGCGGCTCGTCGCCGAACTGCGGGCGCGGCTCGTCGTCGAGCCCCGCCGCCGCGGCGTCGGCCTCGGCCCGCTCGGCCTCGATCTGCTCGCGGACCTCGCCGCGGTACCGGGTGCGGCGCACGCGCCTCGTCATGTCGACGATGATCAGCACCGTCGCGACGGCGACGAACGCGATGGCGACGAAGCCCCAGACGCCGGGCGTGACGTCGACGTCGGGCACCGTCGACGGCGGCAGCGTCGCGTCGGGGGTCGACGGTTGCGCGAGGAGGCGCACGGCCGCCGTCAGCACGAGGTCACCTGCGGCGCTCATCGGGCCTGCACCCCCACGAGGCCGGTGTCCGGGTCGGTGACGCCGGCGAAGAGGTCGGTCTCGGGCACGGGCGAGTCGACGCGGGACTCGACCAGCTGGAAGTCCTCGGTGGGCCAGGCGGCGACCTGGAGGTCGTGCGGCCAGAAGAAGAAGGCGCTGTCGAGCGGCACCTGGCTGGCGTGCGCGCGGAGGGCGGCGTCGCGGACGGGGAAGAACTCCGACACCGGCACGTGCGTCGTGGCGAGGTCGGGCCGGTCGCTGAAGCGCTCGAGCATCTCGGTGAGGCGCTCGATCAACGGCGACTCCGGGTCTTCCGCCTTGAGGTGCGTGATCATCGCACTGACGCGGCCGGCACTGAACATGCGGTCGTAGTAGACCTTGTCGATCTGCCAGGGCTCGCCCGCGGCCGGGTAGCGCGAGGCGTCGGAGGCGGCCCGGAACGCCTCCATCGAGATCTCGTGGGTGCGGATGTGGTCCGGGTGCGGGTAGCCGCCGATCTCGTCGTACGTGACGAGGACCTGCGGCCGGAAGCGCCGGATGACGGAGACGAGGGGCTCGGCGCTGATCTCGAGCGGGATGGTGGCGAACGAGTTGACCGCGACGGGCTCGCCCTCGGCGGGCAGCCCGGAGTCGGCGTAGCCGAGCCAGACGTGGTCGATGCCCATCGCCTCCTGGGCGGCTCGCATCTCGTGCACCCGCAGGCCCGCGATGTCGCGTTCGGCGTGCGCCCGCGCCTCGAGCTGCTCGTTGAGGATCGAGCCCTGCTCGCCCCCGGTGCAGCTGACGACGAGCACCTCGGCGCCGAGGCTGCGGTAGTAGGCGTAGGTCGCCGAGCCCTTGCTGGACTCGTCGTCGGGATGGGCGTGGACGGCCAAGAGGCGCAGGGTCACGGGTTCCTCGCAATTCGTGCAGGGCAGACGTTGCTACCCTCGTGACAAGGATAATCGGACGGAGTCCCCGTGGCGTCCATGCCCCCCGCACCATCGCCGGCCGCTGCGCCTGAGCAGCCCGTCGGCGGCGCCCCCGACGGCCTGCCCGACGGCGCGACGGCCAGGCTCGACGCCCGCTACGGGCGCAGCAGCGGCACCCGTCGGCGCGGACGCTGGATCGCGGTCGCGGTCGCCGCCTCCTTCGTCGTGGTCTTCGCCGCGTGGGTCGTCTTCGCCGCCTTCGACGGCGACGGCGCGAAGCTCGAGAGCACCGACGTGGGCTACATCGTGCTCGACGACCGAGCGGTCGACGTGCAGTACACGATCAGCACGCCGCCGGGTGCCGAGGTCAGCTGCGCCGTCCAGGCACAGAACCAGAAGTTCAGCATCGTGGGCTGGAAGGTCGTGCACCTGCCGGCCTCGAGCACGTACTCCACCACCTACACGACCTCCCTCGCGACCAGCGAACGCGCCGTGACAGGCTTGATCTACGAGTGCTGGCTTCCGTAGACTGCGCGGACACCCACGAGACCGGCCACTCGGCCGGTCTCCTTTTTTCGGTGGGCGTGCCTCGACCGGGCGCGCGGCTCCCGCTCCCCGCGGACAGGGCCGCCGCACGAGCAGGCCGCCGCACGGACGGAGACACCATGAGCCAAGACAACGACGCCACCACCTGGCTGACGCCCGACGCCCGCGACCGCCTCCAGGCCGAGCTCGAGACGCTGAGCGGCGAGGGCCGAGCCGAGATCGTGGGCCGCATCGAGGCAGCCCGCGAGGAGGGCGACCTCAAGGAGAACGGCGGCTACCACGCCGCGAAGGACGAGCAGGGCAAGATCGAGGCGCGCATCCGCACCCTCATCAACCTGCTCAAGCACGCGACGGTCGGCGAGTCCACCGCCGCCGACGGCATCGTCGGCCCCGGCACCGTCGTGACCGCGACGATCGCGGGCGACTCCAGCACGTTCCTGCTCGGCAACCGCGAGATCATCGCGCCCGGCAGCGACCTCTCGGTCTACAGCGAGACGAGCCCGCTCGGCCAGGCCATCAACGGGGTGAAGGTCGGCACGACGACCAGCTACACCGCCCCCAACGGCAAGGAGATCACGGTCGCGGTCACCGCGGTCGAGACGTACGTCCCCTGATCGACGCCGTCCCTGCACGACACGGCCCCTGACCTCGGGGCCGACCACGACGGAGGCCCCTGCTCACCCGAGCAGGGGCCTCCGTCGTGCCCGGGGCGGCGTGCGGCCGCCTAGAAGTCGACGTTCGGCGTGCGGCCGCCTAGAAGTCGACGTTCGGCGTGAAGCCGGCCTCGCGGAGGCGGCGCAGGACGTCCTCGACGTGGTCCGGTCCGCGGGTCTCGACGCTGAGCTCGAGCTCGACCTCGCTGATCTGCAGGCCCCGCTGGTGGCGCGTGTGCAGCACCTCGACGACGTTCGCGTTGGCGTCGGACAGGATCTGCGAGACCCGGGTCAGCTGCCCGGGCCGGTCGGGCAGCCCGACGCGCAGCTTGAGGTAGCGCTCGGCGGCGGCGAGCCCGCGGCTGATGACCCGCTCCATCATGAGGGGGTCGATGTTGCCCCCGCTGA
>Ga0308167_1003169_pt1 | contig 13594 bp, 15 predicted proteins | sample PhyCR1_2_FD_202138 | JGI IMG/M metagenome (GOLD analysis project Ga0308167, IMG submission 202138) | Phyllosphere microbial communities from UC Gill Tract Community Farm, Albany, California, United States - DLSLRC.R1 | ecosystem: Host-associated > Plants > Phyllosphere > Unclassified | place... | reverse complement strand
ACTAAATAGCGGTGTATTCTTCGGTATGCACCTAAAAAAGTCGGATGCGTCCGGCTTTTTTGTTTGACCTAGGCAAAATCGTGAAAGTGGAAATATCTGCTTAAATAAAGCACTAAATAAAAAAACAGCTGACGAATGATTAATTCGTCGGCTGTTTTTTCATTAGCAAGAACATAGAGTAAATCACTTATGTAAAAAAGAAGAAACCTGAATATCCCATCGACTGATCAGCCACCTATTTATACATGCACCAATAAGAAACCCACAAGTATTTACAAAAACATCCCCTAAATCAAAGATGCCTAGGTAAAAGAAATATTGAATCCATTCAATGCCTATGACAGATGAAATGACTAAGATAGTATTCTTCCAACTTAATGGTAAAAACCAGCCTAGAGGTAGAAACAATAAAATATTAAACAGAACAATCATTGGATCACCATAAATCAAATCCTTCACCCATGAAAATAATTGAAATTCTACACCTCGTATCCCGATATTTTTTAAGAAAAGTAAGTAAATGAGAAAGGTGATGTAGAGTAAAGAAAAAAAGATCAGCCATTCCCAATAAATGTTTCTTGTGAAAGCACAGTGAAGACTGACATAAAGGAATAACGTAATGATTATCACTAAGAAGAAAGGAAACCAGAAGTCGACAGGGCCAGATGGTGGAAAAAGCGTAATAGAATAATAATAGAGATAACGCATGAAAAACCATCGAGAAAAAAGTAGGCAAGAAAGTAGCATTAAAAATTTAAAAAATAACAATTTTATTTTTATTTCGATCTAAAAAACCTCCTTATTTTTGTTATAATAAATTGAGATGAGCTGTATAGATGAACATACGTCACAACACTTGTCTTTCTCTCTATAAGTATACATAAAATAACTTGATATTGAAATGTGATCGCAGAATAAAATGAAGTATACGTATCTTATTGTGAAGCATTGACAAAAATAGTAGCTAACTGAAAGGAGGATCTATGAAAAAACGGCATTGGTTAGGTGTGTTAGTAATCATTATTTTAGGAGGAGTCGGAGGGAAGATGCATATGGATAAAAGGGAAGAAGATCACCAAGAATTGCTGGAAATACAGAAAGATCTGGCGAATTATGTGTACAATAACTATCGAATTTATACGAGAGATAGTGAGAAACAAAAGGAAATCGTAGAAGAATATCAAAAAGAAGAAGGAATAACAACGGAAGAATATTTAGAAAAAATGTTGAGTATCAGAGAGTATTCGGATATTGAGAAGATAGAATTTACTGGATATTCGGTTAGTCCGATGAATTCATTAGTCATCTATTTCACAGTTAATGATGTTTATCAAGAAGAAGTATTGTTAAACACAAGATCTGCAGAAACAGATAAGTTTATTTACAGAATAACTAGTGGCAGAGGTCAAGGACCTTATTTTATTAATGAAAGAAAGGAAGAAAAAGGGATTGATATCTCAGATGATCAAATTGTTTATTATACAGGAGGAATAAATTAATGGATCAAAATAGATACTTATCTGAATTTATATATCAATTAGAAAGTGGCAAGGTAAATTATGGCGATAAACCTCTTGGAACAAACCATATCGTTATAGGAACTTTAAATACAGATAAAGATAAAATAGGTAATGAATCTAAACCAAAGAAAAACAGTACGCAGGCAATGGTTGTTGCTGAACTTAAGGATCGGTATAAGACATTTGATGATGAAGAGCTAAAGAAAGTCAATGGCTTCCCCGACTCCGTCATCACCAAAAACCTGACGATTGCCTATGCTGGCACGACTTCGCTCAAAGATTGGCATACTAACCTTGAGGAAATTGGTCGAAGTAATAAACATCCAGATGGCGCATTTGTCTCCGCTTTAAACTATGCCCGTGAAATTGAAAAGCAGTATCCCAAATCAGCTGGCTATACGATCTCAACGACAGGGCACTCATTAGGTGGCGCTAAAGCTCTTTTTGTCGCAGGGCTCAATGGTTATGACAGTGTGACGTACGGCGCGGCAGGACCAGGGCTTGCACAAGCATTATTTGATAATCACAACGGTACCCTGATCAATATCTACGACACTTCGGATGTCGTCACGAGTGGGCTTTTCACTGGTGGGAAAGGGATGCTTCCAATCAATAGTTTTGGAATCGACAATTCGGGCTGGGAAACATTTGGACATTCGCTGGATCAATTCAGAACAGATGAAGAGGGAAATTATATCGATAAGCATGGCCAGATCATTGTATACGTAGATGGTAAAGGTTCAAATCAAAGAATTCTTGACATTAAAAGAGTTACGGCAGAAGCTGACTGCAAGTGGCGACGGACTTTCTCGGTCAGAAAAAATTTATTTAGAGGATAGCCAAGCATTAACTGTAGTACAGACAGTAGCAAGTAAATTTGATGAGGCAATGGGAAATGTTCGTGTGATTTACCAAAACGGGATCACCGAGTTGGAAGACTTATGGAATGACTGGTTGGGGAGAATACGTAATTATACGCCCCATTTGACCTATAACGAGGTGATTGAAACATTAGCCGAAGTTGGTTGTACGAAATGGGAGATCGTCGATGAACCGACACAGGAATTTAGAGATAAGATCCGCCAAATTGATCAGATGTCAGAACAGTTTCAAACACTCGCCGATGAAATTACCCAAAAAATCAATGAAATGGTGGCACGTGACAAAGAATTAGCGAATCAATTGTTCTAACCCTTGCTACAAAAGTGAACGATCGATAAAAGCACTATTGAGAAGTGATTGTTGTCTAACTAAATAATAGAAAATAAAGGAGTGTGAGCAATGGGCAGAACACTCTTTTTGTGTTGTCCGGGGGTTGATTATTTTTTTATTTTAGAAGTAGGATTTACATACTTCCAAATTTGGCATAACCTCCTTTAAATTTATATATAGAAAGATTGCAACTCGACTCATTTTGCGTTAAAGTAGGAAGAGATTCTGTGAAACAATTAGCTGTTTCACAATGAAAGGACAAATTATGACACCAGAAGAATTTCGCCAAGTCTTGGCAGAAAAAGACATTCATTTATCGGATAAGCAAATGGCGCAGTTTGACCGTTATTTTCATTTATTAGTGGAGTGGAATGAAAAAATGAATTTGACGGCGATCACTGATCGAGAAGAAGTTTACTTAAAACACTTTTATGATTCATTGACGTTGGCATTTGATGTTGATTTTTCAACTGGCCTGACTTTATGTGACGTCGGCTCAGGAGCTGGGTTCCCAAGTATTCCTTTAAAAATTGCTTTTCCTGAGTTACAAATAACGATTGTTGATTCCTTGAATAAGCGAATCACTTTTTTAACTGAGTTAACGAATCAATTAGAAATCGATGCGTCTCTTTACCATGATCGTGCAGAAACATTTGGACAAAATCCGCAATTCCGTGCATCATTTGATTTTGTGACTGCTCGTGCAGTGGCACGTTTGAATGTATTGACGGAACTGTGTTTACCATTAGTGAAACAAGAGGGTTATTTCTATGCACTGAAAGCTGCGAAAAGTGAAGAAGAATTGGCAGAAGCGAAACCAGCGATTGCGCAATTAGGTGGTAAATTTATTGGTGAGCAAGCAATCGAACTACCTAAAATCTCGGACAAACGCCACATTCTGATCATACAGAAAAAGAAACCAACACCGAAGAAGTATCCAAGAAAACCTGGGTTGCCGAATAAGCAACCAATCAAGTAGGAGGAGAAGAGATGGCACAAATTATATCCGTTGCAAATCAAAAAGGCGGCGTTGGTAAAACAACGACAACTGTAAATCTAGGTGCTTGTTTAGCAAGTTTAGGTAAACAAGTGTTGCTAGTAGATATGGATGCACAAGGAAATGCCACTAGCGGAGTAGGCATTCGTAAACCTGATGTGACACAAGATATTTATGATGTATTAGTCAATGAGTTACCAATTGCTGAAGCGACAATTGCTACTGAACATGAAAACTTGAGTATTGTGCCTGCCACTCTTCAATTAGCGGGAGCGGAGATTGAATTAACCTCAATGATGGCAAGAGAATCACGTTTAAAAAGTTCACTGGCTGAAGTCAACGATCAGTATGACTACATTTTAATTGATTGCCCGCCATCTTTAGGTCATCTAACCATCAACTCATTTACTGCAAGTGATTCGATTTTGATCCCTGTGCAGTGTGAGTACTATGCGTTAGAAGGGTTAAGTCAACTACTGAATACTGTTCGCTTGGTACAAAAACACTTCAACCCTGAATTGGAAATCGAAGGGGTATTATTGACGATGTATGACGCTCGAACGAATCTAGGGAATGAAGTGGTAGAAGAAGTACGGAAGTATTTCCGTGAAAAAGTGTATGACACAGTGATTCCTCGAAACATTCGTTTGTCAGAAGCACCAAGTCATGGAAAACCTATCATTGATTATGATCCGCGTTCCAGAGGCGCTGAAGTGTATCAAGCATTAGCAAAGGAAGTGGTCGATCGTGAAGAAAAGTAAAGGACTAGGCCGGGGAATCGACGCGCTGTTTCAAGATTTGGAAAATTTAGAAACAGTCAACGTGAAAGATGAAACTGTCATTCAGTTGCCACTAAACGAATTGCGTCCTAATCCGTATCAACCACGTAAAACATTTGAAGAAGTATCATTGCAAGAATTAGCGAACTCGATCGAGTACTCCGGTGTCTTTCAACCGATCATTGTTCGTCGTTCGTCGGTGAAAGGGTATGAGATCATCGCAGGTGAACGTCGTTTCCGAGCGTCTAAGTTAGCTGGCAAAGAAACAATTCCTGCAATTGTCAGGGATTTCGACGAAGAAGCGATGATGCAAGTTGCAGTTTTAGAAAACTTACAACGTGAAGACTTGAATCCTTTAGAAGAAGCAGAAGCTTATGAGATGTTGATGAAGAACTTAAAGTTGACACAAGCTGAAGTCGCAAGTCGTTTAGGGAAAAGTCGTCCTTATATCGCAAACTATTTGCGTTTATTGACATTGCCTGATTTAGTGAAAGAAATGGTCCAAGATCAACGATTATCTATGGGACAAGCTCGTACGTTACTTGGATTAAAAAATAAACAATTGATATTAAAATTAGCCAATCGTGTCGTAACAGAAAATCTAACGGTTCGACAATTAGAGCAGATCGTTTCCGAGCTGAATCAAAATGATGGGCAAGAAAAGAAAAAAATTCCACGTTTAGCGAAGGAAAAACCGTATTATATCCGTGAGAGTGAAGATCGCTTGATGGATAAATTTGGAACAAGTGTCGCCATCCAAGAAAAGAATGGGAAAGGTAAAATCGAAATCGAATATCTTTCACAAAATGATTTAACTAGAATTCTTGATATTCTAAATATTCAATTTGATGAAGAATAAACAGAGGGAGGCTATGTTATGTACGACTTACATGATATCGTAGAAATGAAAAAACCTCATGCTTGTCAAACGAACCGTTGGGAAATCATCCGAATGGGCGCTGATATCAAAATCAAATGTATGAATTGCGGTCATATCGTGATGATGACCCGTCGAGAATTTGAGAAAAAAATGAAAAAAGTACTTGAAAAAAATGTAGAGAAAGAGTGAATGAATTTATGGCATTAACTGCTGGAATTGTGGGTTTACCCAACGTAGGAAAATCAACTTTGTTCAATGCAATTACAAAGGCGGGAGCAGAGGCTGCCAACTATCCTTTTGCGACTATTGATCCAAATATTGGAATGGTTGAAGTACCTGATTGGCGTTTACAACGTTTAACAGAATTAGTAAAACCAAAGAAAACTGTACCAACAACCTTTGAATTTACAGACATTGCTGGAATCGTTAAGGGTGCAAGTAAAGGTGAAGGATTAGGAAACCAATTTTTAAGTCATATTCGCCAAGTAGATGCAATCTGTCATGTTGTTCGTTGTTTTGACGATGACAACATCACACACGTAGAAGGACGCGTCGATCCTTTAGCAGATATTGATACGATCAATCTAGAGCTTGTCTTAGCAGATTTAGAGTCAGTGACGAAGCGCTATACACGTGTGGCAAAAATTGCAAAAACAAAAGATAAAGATGCAGTCGCTGAATTAGCGGTGTTGGAGAAAATCAAACCAGTATTAGAAGATGGACGTTCAGCACGTTCGATCGAATTTACAGAAGAAGAACAAAAAATCGTTAAATCTTTATTCTTGTTAACAACAAAACCGATCTTGTATGTTGCGAATGTGGCAGAAGATGAAGTAGCAAATGCAGATGCGAATGAATATGTTCAAGCAGTCCGCAATTTTGCTGCAGAAGAAAACGCAGAAGTTATTGTCGTTAGCGCCAGAGCAGAAGAAGAAATTGCTGAGCTTGACGACGAAGATAAAGCAGAGTTTCTTGAAGCATTAGGCATTGAAGAGTCAGGGTTGGATCAATTGATTCGTGCGGCGTATGACCTATTAGGATTAGCAACATACTTTACAGCAGGTGAACAAGAAGTTCGTGCGTGGACGTTCAAAAAAGGAATCAAAGCGCCACAAGCTGCAGGAATCATCCATACCGATTTTGAACGTGGCTTTATCCGTGCAGAAACAGTCTCATTTGAAGATTTAGACCAATACGGAACGATGCACGCAGCGAAAGAAGCAGGACGTGTACGATTAGAAGGGAAAGACTATGTCGTTCAAGATGGCGACGTTATGTTATTCCGTTTTAATGTATAAAAAGGCTATCATACGGTGTATGTGATATGTTAAAATGTCTTTTGTGACAACCGTCAGCGTCTAAGGAGGACTGTAAAATAATGGAAGCAGAACAGTTACGCGAAATCGTAAAAGAAAATGCGCAGTTAGAAGAACAACTAACAAAACGTAATCAACAATATATTTTTGACTTAAAGAAGTCGCTAGAAGCAGCGAATTTATCAGAAGAAGAAAAAGTAACGGCTTTGCATGAGATGTTACCCGTTTTAGTATCCGAACAAAAAGGTGGGAAAACAGCCCGCCAATTATTTGGAACGGTATCTGAAAGAACAGAAGCAATCATCAATAAACCGGTTGAAGTGAAAACTTCTTCGACACCAACGTTGATGTGGTTGGACAATACCTTACTCTTACTCGGATTATTGAGTGTCATGATCGCAATCACTGGATTGTTTTCACGTGAAACAACGCCTGCTTATGGAATCACCACACTTGTACTAGGTTCAGCTATTGGTGGATGGGTCTTTTACTTGATGTACAAGTATATTTACCAGTACGAGTATCCAGGTGCTGATCGCAGTAAAAAACCAGGAATGGGTAAAACCTTGTTGATTCTAGGTGGAACGACATTGATCTGGGTCATTGCTTTTTCAGCAACAACCTTATTGCCACCAATTGTTAACCCATTATTAGATCCAGTGGTGATCATCATCATCGGTGCAGCGGCTCTTGCGTTGCGTTACTACTTAAAGAAAAAATATGGCATCGTTGGCAGTCTTTCTGTTCCAAGAAGATAGTTCATTGGACCTAGAAATTATGTGACTTACGAGAAGATAAATAAAAAAAGAATGTGTAGCGTCATGCTGGCACATTCTTTTTTTTATCTTCTATCCATCTCACAAAGGCAATCATGAGATTGAAAGATTATTTTTTATTATTATAAAAAATAGTGTTACTATCAAAGAAAAGAGACAATCACTGATATTAAAAAACATGTTGAGCAAGATAGTTAAACGAGGAGGGGTGAATGAATATGAAAAAAGTCAAATGGATATTTACTATCAATGCTGACGGAGTGCCTCTGTTTGGTTATGCCGGAATCAAAACTGGACAATTTATTCTTGGGCATGGAAGAAAGTTTCAAAAAGAAATGCGGTCTGTTTTAGGGCCAGAAATCGAGCTGGATTTCATTAGCTATAATACAAGAAAGCCGGAGACACTAACTGCTGATTTATTTGTGTATACAGATGTCGATGAAAAGTATCTTGACGAAGAGACGAAGAAAAAAGGCTTAAGCATTCCCTATAAACTATATTATTTGAATGAGATTGAAAAGATCAAAGAATCGATCGAAGCAAATGTTTAAAAAGTGAATCGCATCTTTTCTTTCTTGAAGTGTACTCGTTTCAGTTTAGTAAAAATATTGAGTAAGAAAAAAGAACGTGCAGTGTAAGACGAAAGCGCTAACTAACATTTGATTTTGATCAAACATTAGGAGACGCTTCATTATGCTGGTACGTTCTTTTTTTAGGATTCACTGAGTAGTTCCTTAGAAAAAACAAGGGATTAGTAGAAGTTGTTGACTTACAAAAGAAAATCGATTATTTTAGTAGATAAACTAAACAAGAGGAGTGGTACTAAAAATGTCCAACTGGGAAACAAAGTTCACGAAAAAAGGATTTACTTTTGATGATGTCTTATTGATACCAGCAGAAAGTCACGTGTTACCAAACGAAGTGGATATGAGTGTACAATTAGCAAAAAATATCAAATTGAATATTCCTATCATCAGTGCAAGTATGGATACAGTTACTGACAGCAAAATGGCGATTGCTATGGCAAGACAGGGTGGCCTAGGTGTCATCCATAAAAACATGACAATCAGCGAACAAGCAGACGAAGTACGTAAAGTGAAACGTTCTGAAAGTGGTGTAATCATCGACCCATTCTTCTTGACACCACAACACTTGGTCGCAGACGCTGAAGAATTGATGAGCAGATACCGTATCAGTGGTGTGCCAATCGTTGAAACATTGGAAAACCGCAAATTAGTAGGAATCATTACAAACCGTGATATGCGTTTTGTTACAGACTTCCATATCGAAATCAGTGAAGTCATGACAAAAGAAAACTTAGTAACAGCCCCAGTAGGCACTTCTCTAAAAGATGCAGAAAAAATCTTACAACAACATAAAATCGAAAAACTACCGATCGTTGATGATGCAGGCCGATTAAGTGGTTTGATCACGATCAAAGATATCGAAAAAGTGATCGAGTTTCCAAATGCAGCAAAAGATGAACATGGTCGTTTGTTGGTAGCTGCCGCAGTTGGTGTCACTAGCGACACATTTGAACGTGCACAAGCTTTACTTGATGCTGGCGCAGATGCCATTGTCATTGATACGGCGCATGGACATAGCGCAGGTGTGATCCGTAAAATCCAAGAAATTCGTACCACATTTAAAGATGCAACATTGATTGCTGGTAATGTAGCAACAGCAGAAGCAACAAAAGCTTTATACGATGTAGGTGTTGACGTGGTGAAAGTAGGTATCGGACCAGGTTCGATTTGTACGACACGTGTGGTTGCTGGTGTGGGTGTTCCTCAATTAACAGCTATTTACGATGCAGCTTCAGTTGCACGCCAATATGGAAAAACCATTATTGCAGATGGTGGGATTAAATATTCTGGTGATATCGTCAAAGCTTTAGCAGCGGGTGGACATGCGGTCATGTTAGGTAGTATGTTGGCAGGTACTGATGAATCTCCAGGTGAATTTGAAATCTATCAAGGTCGTCGTTTCAAGACGTACCGTGGAATGGGTTCATTAGGCGCCATGGAAAAAGGATCAAAAGACCGTTACTTCCAAGGTGGCACGAATGAAGCCAATAAGTTAGTGCCAGAAGGTATTGAAGGCCGCGTAGCGTACAAAGGAAGCGTGGCAGACATTCTCTTCCAAATGATTGGTGGTTTAAAATCAGGGATGGGTTATGTTGGATCAGCAAACCTAAAACAATTAAGAGATGATGCACAGTTCATTCAAATGAGTGGCAGTGGGCTGAAAGAATCTCATCCGCATGATGTACAAATTACGAAAGAAGCACCAAACTATTCTGTAGAATCATAATCAAACTTTTTGATCATAAAAAAGCAGCTAAGCAATTCGTGCCAACGAATCACTTAGCTGCTTTATTGTTTATTTGATTACTTTTAGGTTCCCCATGTAAGGCACGAGTACTTCTGGAACTGTGACTGAACCATCTTCATTTTGATAGTTTTCAAGGATGGCAGCAACCGTACGGCCAACTGCTAAACCAGAACCATTCAATGTATGTGCATAATGGATTTTTCCATCAGCATCTCGGTAACGGATCATCGCACGGCGCGCTTGGAAATCTTCACAGTTTGAGCAAGAACTGATTTCACGATACGTATCTTGTGCAGGGATCCATACTTCTAAATCGTACGTTTTCGCTGCTGAGAAGCCCATATCTCCAGTTGATAATGTCATTACACGGTAAGGTAAGTGTAGTTTCTTCAAAATGTCTTCTGCGTCAGCGGTCATTTTTTCAAGTTCTTCATATGAATGTTCTGCATCAGCGAATTTCACCATTTCTACTTTATTGAACTGATGAAGACGAATCAATCCACGAGTATCACGACCGGCACTACCTGCTTCTGAACGGAATGCTGGGCTAAGTGCAGTGAAGTAAACAGGTAAATCTTCTTTTGCTAAGATTTCATTGCTGTAGTAGTTTGTTAAAGGAACTTCGGCTGTTGGGATCAAGGTTAAATCTGTATCAGCTAATTGGAAAACATCTTCTTTAAATTTAGGAAATTGACCAGTACCAAACATGGCTTGGCTGTTGACAGCATAAGGTGTCATCATTTCAGTATAGCCATGTTCATAGACGTGTTGATCTAACATAAAATTATAAAGGGCACGTTCTAAGCGAGCACCTAATCCTTTATAGTAAACAAAGCGGCTTCCTGATACTTTTGCCCCACGTTCAAAATCAAGAATACCTAGATTTTCAGCAATTTCCCAGTGAGGTTTTGGTTCAAAAGCAAATTGACGAGGTTCACTCCAGCGACGAGCTTCCACGTTATCCTCTTCATCTTTACCCACCGGCACAGTGTCATGAGGCAAATTTGGGAGAGTTGTAGCGATTTGTTGTAATTTTTCATCAACTTGTGCAACTTCTTCATCTAGTGCTTTGATTTTCCCACCGACTTCTTTCATTTCAGCGATCTTCGCAGTTGCATCTTCTTTATTACGCTTTAATTGGGCAATTTCAGCAGATACATCATTACGATATTTTTTCAATTCTTCACTTTCAACCAACAATTTTCTACGAGATTCATCTAACTCCACAAACTCCGCTAAGATTTCTTTTTTAACGCCACGTGACGTTAATTTTTCTTGTACATAATCAACATTTTGACGGATCATTTTAATATCTAACATTTCTTTTCCTCCTTTTTTGTATAAAAAAAACCAGCTCATCCAAAGAAATATCTTGGGACGAACTGGTTTGAGTTTCGCGGTACCACCCAAGTTCAGTCTACTGAGACTGCACTTGTAAACAGATAACGGCTGTTACCGACCTTTCTTATTTCGAAAGGCACAATAGGTGAACTGGAACTTCGAAATTATTTTTTACTGATTTGCACCAACCATCAGCTCTCTTGAAAAAAATAAAATGTACTGGGTTCACTGTTTTCTTTTATTTGTATCCTAAGAATAGCGAAAAATTTAGTTTCCGTCAATATGTTCTGTCAGATTGCCGACTAACTTTTCATTTTTTTTAAGCGGGAAATGCATGATAAAAGACGTCCAATCTTGATCTGACTTCGCATAGATATAGCCACCATGTAATGCTACGATACTTTGTGCAATGGCTAGACCAAGCCCTGTTCCGCCAGTTTCTTGTGAACGGGATTCTTCCACGCGGTAAAATCGATCAAATAGATTGTCAATGGCTTGTTGGGGAATCATGGTACCATTGTTTTTGACAACAACGATGACTTCTGAACCAAGTTGTTCAATTTCAATGATGATTTTAGTAGCTCCTTTGCCATATTTTAGGGCATTCGTTAATAAATTATTGAATACGCGAACTAACTTTTCGGTATCACCATCCATGATCAGTGAATTGATTGGAGATTCAACAAAAATTTGGATATCCTTTTTAGAAGCTTCTAGTTCAAAATCAGCTGCTAATTGTTCAATCAATTGGATCAAATCAAATGCAGAAAAATTCACAGGAACCGCCGGCTGACGTACCTTGGTATACTCGAACAAATCTTCTACCAATGATTTCATTTGTTTCGCTTTGACATAAGCAGTATGGGTATATTTCAACAAATCTTCTTCTGTTTGGTACTGACCATCTTCAATAAGACCTAAATAGCCAATAATTGATGTTAAAGGTGTGCGAATATCATGACTGACGTTTGTAATCAGTTCGTCTTTTGATTTTTCAATTTTACGTTCATCTTCAATCGCCGCCACCGTACTATCCACTAAGCCATTGATACTTTTGACTACACGACTAAGATCGCCACTTAATTCGAAAGGGATACGATGGTCATAATTGCCATTAGCGATATAATGCAATTCGCTAATAATATGTCGTAATTGCATTTGTCGGTAGCGACGAATCAATCGCCAGTATAATACACCAACATCTAATAGAAAGAAAACAGGAAAAATAAAGTTTCGACCATTCCAAAACAAATCACTATCTAAACGCTGGGCAAAAATATTTTTAGAATCCCAAATAGCATTTGTCAAAGAAGGTGAACTACTGATGATCGAACTGATAATGACCAACATCGCTACATTCAATAGAAGCAGAAGGATGATCGTAATGATTCCTTCTGCTAATAATTCACTGATTTCTTTAGATGTCAGATTGATCCGGCGTCGTTTTTCGATCACTTTTTTATCTTGCATCAATTTTATAGCCCACTCCCCAAACGGTTTGAATGACTTTTTCTCCACCTGTTGCTTCTTCGATCTTGTCTCTTAAATGACTAACATGAACCATTACTGTTTTAGCAGAGACAATACTTTCTTGTTTCCAGACACGCTCAAAGATTTCATCTGCACTGAATACATGGTTAGGATGACTTGCAAGAAGATATAGAATACCAAATTCTAAGGCAGTCAGTTGGATTTCTTTTCCATCGATTGTTTTGACTTCATGTGAGTCTTTATTGATGATCAAGGCATTTACTTCTAGGACATCCGGTTGATCCGGCGTCACTTGCATTTTTGTGCGACGTAACAAAGATTTCACACGAGCCATTACCTCAAGAGGATTAAATGGTTTCGTCACATAATCATCTGCACCAGCAACTAACCCTTTGATTTTATCCATATCAGTCGTTTTCGCTGTTAACATAATGATAGGGATTTGTGATTCTTTTCTTAATTCTTTGACCACTTGCATGCCATCCATTTCAGGCATCATGATGTCTAGAATAAGTAATTCAATATCAGGGATTGTTCGTACTTTTGATAATGCTTCTTTTCCATCATAGGCTTTTACTGCTTCGTAGCCTTCATTGTGTACGTAGATACTAAGTAATTCAACAATTTCCTTGTCGTCATCTGCGATTAATATTTTCATAAATAGATCCTCCATCGATTAATGTGTTTACTCTTAATATTTTAGCAAAAAAAAAGATAAATAGATAAAAGCAGCGCTTTGTTAAGGAAAATTTTAGAAGAAGAGGGGGTAGAAGGGTGGAAATCTAAGATAAAGGAGGAAACAAAAATAGAAAGTGATTTAAATCAAGGAGAAACATCATTTAGACGAAGTAATAAATTGAGAACACTTACACAGCAATAGTAAGAAAAAAGAAATTTGATCAAACAAATTAAAAAATGAACATTACCTCAGTGAAACTAGGTTAAACA
>Ga0308167_1003166_pt1 | contig 13600 bp, 10 predicted proteins | sample PhyCR1_2_FD_202138 | JGI IMG/M metagenome (GOLD analysis project Ga0308167, IMG submission 202138) | Phyllosphere microbial communities from UC Gill Tract Community Farm, Albany, California, United States - DLSLRC.R1 | ecosystem: Host-associated > Plants > Phyllosphere > Unclassified | place... | reverse complement strand
TCCGCAACGGCCTGAACGACATGCGTGACTTCCTCGAGGGCGACATCCGCTTCTCGCAGCAGTTCGGAACGGTGGTCTGATGCGCGTCCCACTCCGTTGGCTCGGTGAGTCCGTCGACCTCCCCGAAGACGCCACCCTCGAGCACGTCCACGCGGCGCTGGTCTCGGTGGGCTTCGAGGAAGAAGACGTCCACACCTACGACCTGACCGGGCCGATCGTGGTCGGTCGGGTGCTGTCGCTCGAACCGGAGCCGCAGAAGAACGGCAAGACGATCAACTGGTGCCAGGTGGACGTCGGCGACGGCGAACCCCGCGGGATCGTGTGCGGTGCCCACAACTTCGGCGTCGGCGACCTCGTCGTCGTGACGCTGCCCGGCGCCGTGCTGCCCGGACCCTTCCCGATCGCCGCCCGCAAGACCTACGGGCACGTGTCCGACGGCATGATCGCCTCGGCCCGTGAACTCGGACTCGGCGACGAGCACGACGGCATCCTCCGCTTCGCGGACCTCGGGATGGAGCCGCAGGTCGGCGAGAACGCCATCGCGCTCCTCGGGCTCGACGACGCCGCGGTCGAGATCAACGTCACCCCGGACCGCGGCTACGCCCTGAGCATGCGCGGTGTCGCTCGCGAGTACTCGCACGCCACCGGCGCGACCTTCCACGACCCGGTCGACCGCGTGACCCCGCGCACTGCGGACGGCTTCACCGTCACGATCGACGACCGAGCCCCGATCCGTGGTCGGGTGGGCGCCAGCACGTTCGTGACCCGCGTCGTCCGCGGCATCGACCCGAGCGTGAAGACACCCGCGTGGATGGTGTCGCGACTCGCGCTGGCCGGGGTGCGCTCGATCTCGCTCCCCGTCGACGTCACGAACTACGTCATGTTCGAGCTGGGTCAGCCGCTCCACGGCTACGACCTCGCGAAGGTCCGAGGCGGGCTCGGCGTCCGTCGCGCGGCAGCGGGGGAGACCCTCGTCACCCTGGACGACGTCACGCGCGCGCTCGACCCCGAGGACCTCGTCATCACCGACGACGACGGCCCCGTCGGTCTCGCCGGCGTGATGGGCGGCGCCCGGACCGAGATCTCCGCGGAGACGACCGACGTGCTGATCGAGGCCGCTGGTTTCGACCAGGTCTCGATCGCACGGACCGCGCGCCGGCACAAGCTGCCGAGCGAGGCGTCCCGGCGCTTCGAGCGCGGCGTGGACCCGCTCGTGGCCGAAGCCGCTGCCAACCGCGCGGTGGAGCTCCTCGTCGAGCTCGCCGGCGGCACGGCGGACGCGCTCGGCTCGACGCTCGTCGACACGAGCGTGCCGGCCGCCGTCACGATGCGGCTGTCCCGGCCCGCCGAACTCGCCGGCGTGGAGTACACCGACGCCGAGGTCATCGACACGCTGCGCGCGATCGGCGCCTCGGTCGACGTCGACGGCGAGCTCCTCGTGGTGACGCCGCCGACCTGGCGTCCCGACCTGACCGACGACACCACGCTGGTCGAGGAGATCGCGCGGATCGTCGGGTACGGCCGGATCCCGAGCGTGCTGCCCGTGGCGCCGCCCGGCCGCGGTCTCACGGTGCACCAGCAGACCCGCCGTCGCGTGGCGAACGCCCTCGCAGCCGCGGGCCTGGTCGAGGTCGTGACCGCTCCGTTCGTCTCGCAGGCGACCCAGGATGCCTACCCGGGCATCGACGCGGACGGCGGCCCGAGCGTCGTCCTGGCGAACGCGCTCGACAGCGAGCAGAACCGGCTCCGGCGGAGCGGACTGCCCGCACTCGTCGACGCGGCGCGCCGGAACGTCTCCCGCGGGCTCGTCGACGTCGCGCTCTACGAGACGTCTCGTGTCTTCCTCCCGACCACGGGGCAGGAGCTCGGGACGGCCGCGGTCCCGGCCGGTGCAGCGCTCCCGGACCCCGCGACGCTCGCGGCGCTCGACGCCTCGCTGCCGGCGCAACCGTTCCACGTGTCGGCGCTCCTCACCGGCAACCGTGTGCCGAAGCAGCCGGGCGTGGCAGCCGAGCCGTACGGCGTCGCGGACGCCCTGGACGTCGCGCGGGAGATCGCGTGGGCCGTCGGGGTCGAGCTGACCGTGGCACAGACGACGCACCCGTCGCTCCACCCGGGCCGGGCGGCGTCCCTGCTCGTGGACGGCGCGGTCGTCGGCGTCGCCGGTGAACTCCTGCCCGAACTGAGCGACGCCGCGGTGTTGCCGCGGGTGGTCGCCGTGCTGGAGCTCGACCTGGACGCGCTCATCGCTGCGGCACCGGAACTCGTGTCCGTCGCACCGATCGAGTCGTACCCCGCTGCGACACAGGACCTGTCGCTCGTGGTCGCCTCGGACGTTCCGGCCGGTGACGTGCTCGAGGCGGTCCGCTCTGGTGCCGGCGAGCTGTTGGAGTATGCTCGCCTCGTGGATGACTACCGGGGCTCCGGCGTGGACGAGGGACAGAAGTCCCTGACGTTCGCGCTGCGCTTCCGCGCCACGGACCGCACGCTGACCGCTGCCGAGGCCACTGAGGCCCGCGACGGCGCCGTCCGACGTGCCGGCGAGCGATTCGGGGCGACCCTGCGCGACTGACCCACATCGGGATCAGCACCGCCCGGGGCCGCCGCCTCCGACTCTCTCGACGACCAGTCCGACCAAAGGTGGAATCCCATGTCCGTATCCGTCGCCGTGGCGGGAGCCTCCGGCTACGCGGGTGGTGAGCTCCTTCGCGTGCTCTCCGCTCATCCCGAGTTCGACGTCAGGACGGTGACCGCGTTCTCGAACGCCGGGCAGCCGCTCATCGCGACGCAGCCGCACCTGCGGTCACTCGCCCACCTGACGCTCGTCGAGACGACGGCGGAGAACCTGCGCGGCCACGACGTGGTCTTCCTGGCCCTGCCCCACGGACAGTCCGGGGCGATCACCGCGCAGCTCGACGACGACACGCTGGTCGTCGACTGCGGTGCGGACCACCGCCTGACCGACCCGGCGGCGTGGGAGACGTTCTACGGCGGCGAGTACCACGGCGCGTGGACCTACGGCCTCCCGGAGCTCCTGCACGCCGCTCCGGCGCCCGGCTCCGCGGACGAGTGGCGGGACGTCGACGACATCGCGGCGCAGGGGCGGCAGCGTTCCGAGCTGGTCGGGACGAAGCGGATCGCGGTCCCGGGGTGCAACGTCACCGCCGTGACCCTGGGCATCCAGCCCGGGATCCAGGCGGGGCTGGTGGAGGGCGACGACATCGTCACCGTGCTGAGTGTCGGCCCGAGCGGTGCCGGCAAGAAGCTCGCGCCCACGTACCTGGCGTCGGAGATCATGGGGTCCGCCAGCGCGTACGCGGTCGGTGGCTCGCACCGGCACATCCCGGAGATCCAGCAGAACCTGGCCGTCGCGGGCGCATCCGACGTCACCGTCTCGTTCACGCCGGTGCTCGTCCCGATGTCCCGCGGCATCCTCGCCACGACCACGGCGAAGCTCGCACCCGGTGTGAGCGCTCGCGACGTCCGACTCGCCTGGGAGCAGGCGTACGCGGACGAGCCGTTCGTACACCTGCTGCCCGAGGGCGAGTTCCCCCGGAGCGCGGACACGGTCGGGGCCAACACCTGCCTGGTCGGGATCGCGGTCGACGAGGCCGCCGGTCGGGTCGTCGCGGTCAGCGCCCTCGACAACCTCGCGAAGGGCACCGCCGGGGCAGCGGTCCAGTCCACCAACATCGCCCTGGGCTTCCCCGAGACCCTCGGCCTGAGCGTGGACGGAGTCGCCCCGTGACGAACCTGCCCCAGACCGACCAGGGCGAGTCGCGCCTCCAGGGCGTCACCGCGGCAGCGGGTTTCCGCGCTGCCGGCGTGACCGCGGGACTCAAGGCGAGCGGCCGTCCGGACGTCGCACTCGTCGTCAACGACGGTCCCCAGGCGGCGGTCGCCGCCGTGTTCACGAGCAACCGTGCCCAGGCACACCCCGTCATCTGGTCGCGCCAGGCGGTCGGTGACGGCGTGGCCCGGGCGGTCGTCCTCAACTCCGGCGGGGCGAACTGCTTCACGGGACCGTTCGGTTTCCAGACCACGCACCTCACCGCAGAAGCGGTCGGCCGGGAGCTCGGCATCGGAGCCGGGGACGTCGTCGTCTGCTCGACCGGGCTCATCGGTGTCGGCGACCAGACGTTCCGCGACACCGTGCTGAAGGGTGTCGGTCTGGCCAGCGCGGCGCTGTCGGCCGACGGCGGCCTCGACGCGGCGACGGCCATCATGACCACGGACACGAAGCCCAAGCAGTCGGTCGTCACCGAGGACGGATGGACCGTCGGCGGCATGGCGAAGGGCGCGGGGATGCTCGCTCCCGGGCTGGCGACCATGCTCGTGGTGATCACGACGGACGCGCTCCTCACGTCCGACGAACTCGACCAGGCCCTCCGTGCCGCGACCCGGGTCACCTTCGACCGGGTCGACTCCGACGGGTGCATGTCCACCAACGACACGGTGGTGCTCCTCTCCTCCGGCGCCAGCGGGGTCACCCCGGAGGTCGGTGACTTCCAGGAGGCCCTGACCGCTGTCTGCGCCGACCTCGCGAAGCAGCTCCAGCAGGACGCCGAGGGCGCGAGCCACGACATCGCGATCGAGGTCGTCGGGGCGGCGAGCGAGGACGACGCGGTCGTCGTGGGGCGGAGCGTCGCCCGGAACAACCTCTTCAAGGCGGCCGTGTTCGGGAACGACCCGAACTGGGGCCGGGTGCTCGCGGCGATCGGCACGACCGACGCCGAGTTCGACCCCTACGCGGTCGACGTCTCGATGAACGGGATCCGCGTGTGTCACGCGGGCGCTCCGGACCAGCCGAGCGACAGCGTCGACCTCACGCCTCGCGACACCCACGTGCGCATCGACCTGGGAGTCGGGCCGTTCGCGGCGACGATCCTCACGAACGACCTGACGCACGACTACGTCCACGAGAACAGCGCGTACTCCAGCTGATGTCCGACACGAACCTGACCAAGGAAGAAGAGCACGAGCTCGCCGCCGTGAAGGCCGCGACGCTCATCGAGTCCCTGCCCTGGCTGAAGCGGTTCTCGGGCAAGGTCGTCGTCGTCAAGTTCGGCGGCAACGCGATGGTGAACGAGGACCTGAAGCGGGCCTTCGCCGAGGACATGGTCTACCTGCGCTACGCCGGACTGCACCCGGTCGTCGTGCACGGAGGCGGTCCGCAGATCTCGGCGGCGCTCAAGGAACAGGGCATCGAGTCCGAGTTCCGCGGGGGGTACCGCGTGACGACGACCGAGGCGATCTCGGTCGTGCGCGACGTCCTCGCCGGTGAGGTCAACCGGGAGATCGTCGACCTGGTGAACGAGCACGGCGACGGCCTCGCGGTCGGCGTGTTCGGGGACGGCGGCTCGCTCTTCACCGGTGAGAAGAAGGGCGTGGTCGTCGACGGCCAGCAGTACGACCTCGGCCACGTCGGCGACATCACGCACGTCGACCCGTCCGGTGTGCTCGCGGCGATCGAGTCCGGCCGGATCCCGGTCGTGTCGAGCATCGCCATCGACGACGCCGACCCGGACCAGGCGCTCAACGTCAACGCGGACGCCGCCGCCGGTGCGCTCGCGATCGCGCTCAAGGCCGCGAAGCTCATGATGTTGACCGACGTCCCCGGCCTGTACCGCAACTGGCCCGACCGGGACTCGATCGTCGACCTCATCTCGGTCGACGAGCTCCGGGAACTCCTGCCGTCGCTCGAGTCGGGGATGATCCCGAAGATGACGGCCTGCCTCGACGCCGTCGTCGGCGGCGTGGGCGGCGCGACGATCATCGACGGCCGGATCCCGCACTCGATCCTGCTCGAGGTCTTCACGCTGCGCGGGGCCGGCACCGAGGTCATCCCGGACCCGAGCCGACGAACCGAGAACCAGATGACCCACGCCGAGATCGGCCGACGGGTGGCCGCCCCGGGCAGCCTGGCGGGGACGGGCAGCCACGCGGGGACGGGCCGACACGACGCGACGCAGACGAACGACGACATCGAGAAGGGACACGTGCAGTGAGCACCGAGACGCAGACCGAGACCTGGAACGACCGGTTCGGGGCGTCGCTCATGCGATCCCTGACCCCGCCGAAGATCATGCTCGAGCGCGGTGAAGGATGCCGGGTCTGGGACGTCGACGGCAAGCAGTACCTCGACTTCCTGGCGGGCATCGCCGTGAATTCGCTCGGGCACGCGCACCCCGCACTCGTCGAGGCGATCAGCGACCAGGCGGCGAAGCTCGTGCACGTGTCGAACTACTTCGCCACGCCGCCGCAGCTCGAGCTCGCCGAGCGGCTCAAGCGGATCACGGGTGCCGGTGACGCCGGCCGCGTCTACTTCGGCAACTCCGGCGCAGAGGCCAACGAGGCCGCGTTCAAGCTGGCACGCCTCAACAAGGGCTCCGACGGTCGGAAGACCCGGATCCTCGCGCTGCAGCAGGGGTTCCACGGTCGGACGATGGGGGCGCTCGCCCTCACCGGCAAGCCGGCACTGCAGCAGGACTTCCTGCCGATGGTCCCGGGCGTCGAGCACATCGACTCGACGGTCGCGGCGCTCGAAGCGGCGATCGACGAGACCGTGGCCGCGCTGATCGTCGAGCCGATCAAGGGCGAGGCCGGCGTGGTCGACCTGCCTGAGGGGTTCCTGCTCGCCGCCCGTCGGCTCACCGAGGAGCACGGCGCGCTGTTGATCCTCGACGAGATCCAGACCGGTGTGGGCCGCACGGGCAACTGGTTCACCTACCAGGGCCACGGGTTCACCCCGGACGCCATCACCATCGCAAAGGGCATCGCCGGCGGCTTCCCGATCGGCGCGCTCGTCACGTTCGGCTGGGCGTCCGACCTCTTCTCGGCGGGACAGCACGGCTCGACCTTCGGCGGCAACCCGCTCGGCACCCGCGTGGCGAACGCGGTGCTCGCCGAGATCGAGCGCGCGGACCTCGTCGCCGGCGCCGTCGCCAAGGGCGAGCGGATCCGTGCCGGCATCGCGAGCCTCGCATCACCGCTGGTGCAGGAGGTCCGGGGGACCGGGCTGCTCATCGGCGTCGGGCTCACCGCTCCGGTGGCCGCCGCCGTGAACCAGGCGGCCCTCGACCGTGGCCTCATCATCAACGCACCGAACGAGTCGAGCCTGCGCATCGCACCGCCGCTCGTGGTGTCCGACGCGGAGATCGACGAGTTCGTGTCGATCCTCGCCCAGAGCCTCGCGGTCGTCGAAGCCGCCCAGGAGACCTCCGCATGACCCGTCACTTCCTCCGCGACGACGACCTGAGCCAGGCCGAGCAGTCCGCGATCCTCGACCTCGCCGCGCAGATGAAGGCGGACCGCTGGGCCACGAAGCCGCTCGCCGGCCCGCAGTCCGTCGCGGTCATCTTCGACAAGTCCTCGACCCGCACCCGGGTCTCGTTCCACGTCGGCATCTCCGACCTCGGCGGCAGCCCGCTCGTCATCACGACGGCGAACAGCCAGCTCGGCGGCAAGGAGACCCCGTCCGACACCGCCCGCGTGCTCGAGCGCATGGTGTCCGCGATCGTGTGGCGCACCTACGCACAGTCCGGCCTCGAGGAGATGGCGGCCGGCACCCGCGTTCCCGTGGTGAACGCCCTGTCCGACGACTTCCACCCCTGCCAGCTGCTCGCCGACCTGCTGACGATCCGCGAGCACCGGGGGACGCTGGCGGGGCAGACCGTCGCATTCGTGGGTGACGGCGCGAGCAACATGGCGCAGTCGTACCTGCTCGCGGGGGCGACGGCGGGCATGCACGTCCGCGTCGCCGCACCGGCGGAGTTCGCACCCGCGGCACAGGTCGTGACCGACGCCGAGCAACGAGCTGCCGTCACGGGCGGTTCCGTCCTCGTCGTCAGCGACCCCGTCGCGGCCGTCGCCGGTGCGGACGTCGTCGTGACCGACACCTGGGTCTCGATGGGCAAGGAAGACGAGAAGCAGGCGCGTCTGGACACCTTCGCCGGGTACCGCGTGGACGACGAACTCATGGCGCACGCCGCCGACGACGCCGTCTTCATGCACTGCCTGCCGGCTGACCGTGGCTTCGAGGTCACGGCCGAGGTCATCGACGGCCCGCGCAGCATCATCTGGGACGAGGCGGAGAACCGCCTGCACGCCCAGAAGGCTCTCCTCGCCTGGCTCCTGACCGCGAACGCGGCCGAAACGGCCACCACCAACTGACACCCCCACCCCCAAGGAGAAACCACATGGCAGACCGCGTCGTACTGGCGTACTCCGGAGGCCTCGACACCTCCGTCGGCATCGGCTGGCTCAAGGACGCCACCGGCAAGGACGTCGTCGCGCTGGCGGTCGACGTCGGCCAGGGCGGCGAGGACATGGACGCCATCCGTCAGCGCGCACTCGACTGCGGCGCGGTGGAGTCGGTCGTCGTCGACGCGAAGGACGAGTTCGCCGACGACTACCTGGTGCCCGCCCTCAAGGCGAACGCGCTGTACCAGAAGCGCTACCCGCTGGTGTCCGCGCTGAGCCGCCCGCTCATCGCCAAGCACCTCGCCCTCACCGCGAAGCAGCTCGGCGCCGACAGCGTCGCGCACGGTTGCACCGGCAAGGGCAACGACCAGGTCCGCTTCGAGGCCGCCGTCGCCGCGATCGCCCCCGACCTGACGAGCGTCGCGCCCGTCCGCGACCTCGCGCTGACCCGCGACAAGGCCATCGTCTACGCGAACGAGCACAACCTGCCGATCGAGCAGTCGAAGAAGTCGCCGTACTCGGTCGACCAGAACGTCTGGGGCCGTGCGGTGGAGACCGGCTTCCTCGAGGACCCGTGGAACGCCCCGATCGAGGACCTCTACTCGTACACGCAGGACCCGACCGTCCCGCGTGACGCCGACGAGGTCACGATCACGTTCGAGCAGGGGGTCCCGGTCGCGATCGACGGCCAGCGCTTCAGCGTCCTCCGCATCGTGCAGGAGCTCAACGCCCTCGCCGGCAAGCACGGCGTCGGGCGCATCGACGTGGTCGAGGACCGCCTGGTGGGCATCAAGTCCCGCGAGGTCTACGAGGCCCCCGCCGCGATGGCCCTCATCGCCGCGCACGAGGAACTCGAGAGCCTGACGCTCGAGCGCGACGTGAACCGCTACAAGCGCGGCATCGAGTCGGAGTGGGCCGACCTGGTCTACGACGGCCTGTGGTTCGGCGGCCTGAAGCGCAGCCTCGACGCCTTCATCGACCACACCCAGCAGCACGTGTCGGGCGACATCCGCCTGCAGCTGCACGGTGGTCGTGCGACGGTCACGGGACGGAAGTCGGAGCAGAGCCTCTACGACTTCGACCTGGCGACCTACGACACCGGCGACACGTTCGACCAGTCGCTCTCCAAGGGCTTCATCGAGCTCTGGTCGCTGCCGTCGAAGATCTCGGCCCGGCGCGACGCCGCCAACTAGCCGGCTCCGGTGGGGCGGGACCGGTCGGTCCCGCCCTGCCCCCGGCCAGGAGGCACGGCTCGCCTCCGCCCCACCGCTCGCGTCCACGGGACGCACGCCCGCACCACCGCCGACACGACCAGCAGGACGACATGACCGACGCGAACCAGCAGGCCAAGACCGACGCCACCAACACGGGCGCCCTCTGGGGCGGCCGTTTCGCGGACGGCCCCAGCGCCGAGCTCGCCGCCCTCTCGAAGTCGACCCAGTTCGACTGGCAGCTGGCGCCCTACGACATCGCCGGTTCACGAGCCCACGCCCGTGCGCTGCAGGCTGCCGGCTACCTGACCGAGGACGAGCTGGAGCGCATGCTCGCCGGCCTCGACCGGCTCGCCGACGCCCACGCCACGGGTGCGCTGCAGCCCGACGAGTCCGACGAGGACGTCCACGGCGCACTCGAGCGCCTCCTCATCGCCGACCTCGGTCCCGAGCTCGGCGGCAAGCTCCGCGCCGGTCGCAGCCGCAACGACCAGATCGCCACGCTCGGCCGCATGCACATGCTCGACCACGCGCGCCGCATCGGGCACCTCGTGATCGACCTGGTCGACGCGCTCAGCCAGCAGGCCAACGAGCACCCGGGCGCGATCATGCCCGGCCGCACACACCTGCAGCACGCGCAACCGGTGCTCCTCGCCCACCACCTGCTCGCGCACGCGTGGCCCCTCGTCCGTGACCTCGAGCGTCTCCGCGACTGGGCTGGCCGCGCGAGCGTCAGCCCGTACGGCGCCGGGGCCCTCGCCGGCAGCTCCCTGGGGCTCGACCCGACGGCGATCGCCCACGAGCTCGGGTTCGCCCGTCCCGCGGACAACTCCATCGACGCGACGGCCGGGCGCGACGTCGTCGCTGAGTTCGCGTTCGTCCTGGCACAGATCGGCATCGACGTCTCTCGTCTGGCGGAGGAGGTCATCCTCTGGAACACGAAGGAGTTCGGCTTCGTCCGCCTCCACGACGCCTTCTCCACCGGGTCGAGCATCATGCCGCAGAAGAAGAACCCGGACATCGCGGAACTCGCGCGCGGCAAGTCCGGACGGCTGCTCGGCAACCTGACGGGCCTGCTCGCGACCTTCAAGGGGCTGCCGCTGGCGTACAACCGGGACCTGCAGGAGGACAAGGAGCCCGTGTTCGACTCCGTCGAGCAGCTCGAGGTCCTGCTGCCGGCGTTCACGGGGATGGTCGCGACCCTCACGTTCGACACGGACCGGATGGCCGAACTCGCGCCCCAGGGGTTCTCGCTCGCGACCGACGTCGCCGAGTGGCTCGTCCGGCAGGGGGTGCCCTTCCGCGACGCGCACGAGATCTCCGGAGCGCTCGTCCGCCACTGCGAGGAGCGCGGCATCGAGCTCGATGCGCCCTCCGATGACGAGTACCGCTCCGTGTCCGAGCACCTGACGCCCGACGTCCGCTCGGTCCTCACGATCGAGGGCAGTGTCGCGTCGCGCTCCGGTGCCGGCGGGACCGCGCCCGAGCGTGTCGCCGAGCAGTTGACGTCCCTGACGCAACGCGTCCGTGCCCTGGCGGAGGGCGCGCCCTTCACGCGATGACCGATCCGCTGCGTCGGCTCCTCGAGGTCCCGGCCCCGATCTCCGCACCGGCGCTGCTCGGAGCGGTGATCACGGGCCGGGGGGTGTCGATCCGGATCACGGAGGTCGAGGCGTACCACGGGCCGACCGACCCCGGATCACACGGGCACCGCGGCCGGACGGACCGCAACCGCCACCTCTTCGGGCCGCCGGGCACGCTCTACGCGTACCGCTCGTACGGTATCCACACCTGTGTCAACGTCGTCAGCGGCGACGAGGGGGTCTCGGCCGGGTCGCTCCTCCGCGGCGGCGAGGTCGTCGCCGGACGCGACGTCGCGCGCGAGCGACGGGGCCCGCGCCCGGTCGACGACGCGCTGGCACGCGGGCCGGGCAACCTCGGCGTTGCGCTGGGTGCGGTCCTGGGGACGGACGACGGCACGTCGGTCATCGACGGGACCGGACCGTTCGTCCTCACGCTGCCGCCCGGACTGGAGGCGCGGCTCGCCTCCGGCACGCCGGAGCACGTCATCGAGTCGCTCCTGTCCGAGCAGGACGCGTCGGGCGCGCCGCGCATCTCGCGTGGGCCGCGCACAGGTGTCGGTGGCATCGCCGGCGGGGCGGGGTTCCCCTGGCGGTTCTGGCTGACCGGGGATCCGACCGTGTCGGCGTACCGCCGTCACAAGGGTGCGATCGACTGACCGGTCCGGCACGGGCACCGGCTGGGCCGATTCGCCGGTGGCAGGTCGGATTGCGGGCCGCACCGTGTCCGGGGAACCCGCGCCGTGCCTCCTGGCGGTGTGCACGCCGCTACGATGGCCGGGTGTCCAGTGGTACCGCTCACGATGTCCTGACGCGTCAGCAGAACGACCCCACCTTCGCCTCGGTGTGGGACGAACTGCGCTGGCGTGGTCTGGTGCACGTCTCGACGGACGAGGCAGCACTCAAGGAGGCCCTCGACGGCGAGCCCGTCACGTACTACTGCGGATTCGACCCGACGGCGCCGTCGCTGCACTGCGGGAACCTGCTGCAGCTCCTCACGATGCGCCGACTCCAGCTCGCGGGACACCGGCCGCTGGCGCTCGTCGGCGGGTCCACGGGTCTCATCGGGGATCCGCGACCGACCGCGGAACGGACACTCAACACGCGAGAGACGGTGTCCGAGTGGGTGACCCGGCTGCAGGGGCAGGTGTCGCGGTTCCTCAGCCCGGACGGTGACAACGGTGTTCGGCTCGTCAACAACCTGGACTGGACGGCCCCGCTGTCCGCCATCGACTTCCTGCGCGACATCGGCAAGTACTTCCGCGTCAACTCGATGTTGAAGAAGGACGCGGTCGCTGCTCGCCTGAACTCCGACGCGGGGATCAGCTACACCGAGTTCAGCTACCAGATCCTCCAGGGCCTGGACTACCGCGAGCTGTACCTGCAGTACGGCTGCACCCTGCAGACGGGTGGCTCCGACCAGTGGGGCAACCTGACGTCGGGCACCGAGTTGATCCGTCGGACCGAGGGCGTTGCCGTCCACGCCATGGGGACGCCGCTCATCACGAACTCGGACGGCACGAAGTTCGGCAAGAGCGAGGGCAACGCCATCTGGCTCGATCCGGAGATGACGTCGCCGTACGCCTTCTACCAGTTCTGGCTCAACACGGCCGACGCCGACGTGGTCGCCCGCCTGCGGGAGTTCACCTTCCTGGGTCGGGCCGAGGTCGAGCGCCTCGAGCAGGCGGTGGCCGATGAGCCGTTCAAGCGGGAGGCGCAGCGCACGCTCGCCCACGAGGTCACGACCCTGGTGCACGGCGAGGCCGCGACCCGGGCTGCCATCGACGCCGCCGCCGCACTGTTCGGCAACGGTGACCTGGCCGCCCTCGACGAGGGAACACTCCGAGCCGCGATCGCAGAGCTGCCGGGCACGGCGCAACTCCCCGGAGACGCCGACGTCGCCCGCGCGCTCGTCGAGACCACGCTCGTGAAGTCGCTGGGCGAGGCCCGACGGGCGATCGAGCAGGGCGGCGTGTACGTGAACAACGTCCGCGCGGGCGACGCCTCCGCGAAGCTCGCCGATCTCGCACTGCCCGGGGGAGTGGTCGTGCTCCGCCGAGGCAAGAAGACCCTCGCCGGCGTCACGCTCGACTGAGTCGTTGCGAACGGCCGGCGCCCGGTGCCCTCCTCGGGTGCCGGGCGCCGTTGCGTGTGCAACCTCGCCATGTTGCAGAAGCCGACACGCCCGGGATGTGTGACGGTTGGCGTCGGTGCCCCGCGCTGCGTAGAGTTCTTACTCGTCACCCCAAAGGTGCGGCGGAGCGGCTGGAGCGAAAGCCCAGAGCCTGCCGGCCTCAAGCGGGACCATCCTCCACTGAAGTTCAGATCGGGCCTTGCGCTGGATCGCTTCGACGCCTAGGATGACTACTCCACCGGTCCTCTCCGACAGGATGAGCCACTGGACCTCGAGTCCGACGACCGACCGGTGGGACCAAGAACACAAAGCCTCGTGGCCAGAGCTCGAACGAGCCGAGGAGCGAGTGCGTCTGGTCCTTGAGAACTCAACAGCGTGCACATTGTCAATGCCAATTATTTTGACCCCGTGGCCGAGCTTGCTCGGTCCGGAGACAATTCCTTTTGGATTGAATTGATTGTCAGTAGACAGTC
>Ga0308167_1003165_pt1 | contig 13602 bp, 8 predicted proteins | sample PhyCR1_2_FD_202138 | JGI IMG/M metagenome (GOLD analysis project Ga0308167, IMG submission 202138) | Phyllosphere microbial communities from UC Gill Tract Community Farm, Albany, California, United States - DLSLRC.R1 | ecosystem: Host-associated > Plants > Phyllosphere > Unclassified | place... | reverse complement strand
CCGGCGCGCGGACCGACGTCGACTCCGCGGCCCACACGCTCGTCGACCGGCTGCGCGCCGTGGGCGTCGAGCACGCCTGCGTCGGCCTCGGCATCTCGACCGCGCAGCAGGTCCGCGAGGTACTCGAGTACGCCGACGGGGCCATCGTCGGCTCCGCGTTCGTCCGGGCCCTCGCCGACGGCGGGCTGCCCCGTCTCGCCGAGGTCGCCGCCGACCTGTCGAGCGGCGCCGCCGTCCGTCGCTGACGTCCGACGCCGACGACGGCCCGCGCTAGAGTCGTCCACGCGTCGGCCCGCCGTCGTCCCGTAGTCCCCCCTGAAAGGCGCCCCGCACGTGTTCGTTCCCCTGAGCATCCCGAGCCCCTCCGTCGACTGGCAGTACTTCGACCTGACGAGCTGGATCAACTCGACGTTCGGGGCCGCGCTGCCCGGGTCCCTCCGCATCCACGCCTACGCGATCTGCATCCTCGTGGGCATCGTCGCGGCGGTCCTGCTCACGAACAAGCGCCTGACCGATCGCGGTGCCGAGCGCTGGGTCGTCATCGACGTCGCGATCTTCGCCGTGCCGCTGGGCATCATCGGCGGCCGCTTCTTCCACGTCGTAACGCACCCCGGCGACTACTTCGCCGGGCAGGAGTGGTGGCGCGCCCTCGCCGTGTGGGAGGGCGGGCTCGCGATCTACGGGGCCCTGCTCTTCGGCGCCGTGGGCGTCTGGCTGGGCTGCCGCGCCTCCGGCCTGCGCTTCTCCGTCTTCGCCGACGCCCTCGCCCCCGGGCTGCTCGTCGCCCAGGCCTTCGGGCGTCTCGGCAACTGGTTCAACCACGAGCTGTTCGGCCTGCCGACCGACCTGCCCTGGGGCCTGGAGATCGAGTCGACCAACCCCGCCTACCCGGTGGGCCTGCCCGAGGGCACGCTGTTCCACCCGACCTTCCTCTACGAGATCATCTGGATGCTCGCCGGCGTCGCCGTCCTGCTGCTGATCGAGCGCAAGACCGCGATGCAGTGGGGCCGCGCCCTGGCGTTCTACCTGGTCTGGTACGGGATCGGCCGCTCGGTCTTCGAGTCGATCCGGACCGACCCGAGCCTCCTGTTCTTCGGCATCCGCACCAACGTCTGGGCTTCCTTCGCCGCGATCGTTCTCGGCATCGCGATCTGGGTCGTGGCGAACCGCCGCCACACCGGCCTGCTTCCTGGTCCGTACGTGCCGGGGCGCGCGCCGTCCGATCGTGCGGCTGAGGTAGACTCGCGCGACACGTACACGGAGGACGACGAACCCGAGTTGGTCACCGTGGCATCATCGGACGACAACACCGAGACCACGCCACGCTCCTGAGACCGACAGGCACCGACGACACGGCCTGCTCCCTCAGGGACACCCTCCGCGACGAGCACCGCCTCACGGCTGCCACAAGCAGCCACGGGAAGTCACGCTGCGCCGCACACGGGCCCGCCACCACCGCCCGGACAGCACCTGCCGACGACGGTCGTCTCCGCGCCGTCGTCTCGACGACGGGCCGACGACGTCCCGACCCCCATCGGATCTCCCCGTGAGGACGGACCACATGGCGCTCACGCCAGTTCACCAGCAGTTCAGCACCGTTCCCGCTGCTGCGGGCCTGTACGACCCGCGCAACGAGAAGGACGCGTGCGGCCTCGCCATGGTCGCCACGCTCCGCGGGACCCCGGGCCACGACATCGTCGACGCGGCGCTCGGCGCCCTCCGCAACCTCGAGCACCGCGGCGCCATCGGCTCCGACGCGGGCACGGGCGACGGGGCCGGCATCCTCTGCCAAGTCCCGGACGCGTTCCTCCGCGCCGTCGTCGACTTCGAGCTGCCCGAGGCAGGTCAGTACGCCGTGGGGATCGCGTTCCTGCCGACCGACGAGCAGGAGCGGGCCGAGCTGAAGACCGGTGTGGAGCGGATCGCGAACCTCGAGCAGCTCGACGTGCTCGGCTGGCGCGAGGTGCCCGTGCGCCCCGACGAGCTGGGGTCGCTGGCCCGCGGGGCGATGCCGGCCTTCGAGCAGCTCTTCGTCCGCAGCCGTCGTCACGGGGCGGACGGCGAGCTCCTCTCGGGCGTGGCGCTCGACCGCCAGGCCTACCGTCTGCGCAAGCGCTCCGAGTCGAAGCTCGGCGCGTACTTCACGTCGCTCGGCAGCCGCACCATGGTCTACAAGGGCATGGTCACGACCCTCCAGCTCGAGCCCTTCTACCCCGACCTCAGCGACGAGCGCTTCGCCTCGAAGCTGGCCGTCGTGCACTCCCGCTACTCGACGAACACGTTCCCGTCCTGGCCGCTCGCGCAGCCGTTCCGGATGATCGCGCACAACGGCGAGATCAACACCGTCCGGGGCAACCGCAACTGGATGCGGGCACGCCAGTCGCAGCTCGAGTCCGAGCTCCTCGGGGACCTCAAGCCGCTGCTGCCGGTGGTCAGCCCTGGGGCCAGCGACTCGGCGTCGTTCGACGAGGTGGTCGAGCTGCTGAGCCTCACCGGCCGCTCCCTGCCGCACGCCATCATGATGATGGTCCCCGAGGCGTGGGAGAACCAGGTCGACATCGACCCGACCCTGCGCGACTTCTACGAGTACCACTCGATGCTCATGGAGGCGTGGGACGGACCCGCCGCCATCACCTTCACCGACGGCAGCCTCGTGGGCGCCACCCTCGACCGCAACGGCCTGCGCCCCGGCCGCTACCTGGTCACCGACGACGGCCTCGTCGTGCTCGCCAGCGAGATCGGCGTGCTGCCCGACATCGACCCTGCGAAGATCGTCCGCAAGGGCCGCCTCCGCCCCGGCAAGATGTTCCTCGTCGACACCGAGGCCGGTCGCCTGATCGAGGACGACGAGATCAAGCGCGACCTCGCGGCCTCCGAGCCCTTCGGCGAGTGGCTCGCCGAGGGCCGCATCCGCCTCTCCGAGCTGCCGGAGCGAGAGCACATCGTGCACACCCCGGCCTCCGTCATCCGCCGCCAGCGCACCTTCGGCTACACCGAAGAAGAGGTGCGCATCCTGCTCACGCCGATGGCGAAGACCGGGGCAGAGCCCCTCGGCGCCATGGGCAGCGACACGCCCATCGCGGTGCTGTCCGAGCGTCCGCGCCTCCTCTTCGACTACTTCACCCAGCAGTTCGCACAGGTGACGAACCCGCCGCTCGACTCGATCCGCGAGCAGGTCGTCACGTCGCTGTCGCTCGGTCTCGGCCCGGAGCGCAACCTGCTCTCGGCGACCCCGGAGCACGCGCGTCAGGTCGTGCTCGACTTCCCCGTCATCGACAACGACGAGCTCGCGAAGATCCAGCACATCGACCCCAGCCCCGGCTCCCGCGTCACCTCGACCATCCGCGGCCTGTACCGGGCCGACAAGGGGCCGCGCGCCCTCGAGAAGCGCATCGCCGCCATGTGCAACGAGGTCGACGACGCCATCGAGGCCGGGGCCGAGTTCATCGTGCTCTCCGACCGCGACTCGAACCAGGACTTCGCGCCCGTCCCGTCCCTCCTGATGCTCGCCGCAGTCCACCACCACCTGATCCGGACCGAGAAGCGCATGTCGGTCGGCCTGATCGTCGAGGCCGGCGACGTCCGCGAGGTGCACCACGTCGCGACGCTGATCGGCTACGGCGCCTCGGCCATCAACCCCTACCTCGCCATGGAGACCTGCGAGAACCTCGTGCGCTCGGGCATGATCACCGGCATCTCGCCGGAGGACGCCGTCCACAACCTCATCAAGGCGCTCGGCAAGGGCGTGCTCAAGATCATGTCCAAGATGGGGATCTCGACGGTGTCGAGCTACGCCGCCGCCCAGGCCTTCGAGGCCGTCGGCCTCAGCCAGGAGTTCGTCGACACCTACTTCACCGGCACGTCGAGCGTGCTCGGCGGGGTGGGCATCGACGTCGTCGCGGCCGAGAACAAGCAGCGCCACACGAGCGCGTACCCGACCGACGGGTCCGTCGTGGCGCACGAGCGCCTCGCGACCGGAGGCGAGTACCAGTGGCGCCGCGAGGGCCCGCGTCACCTCTTCAACCCCGACACAGTGTTCCGCCTGCAGCACGCCACGCGCACGCGCCGGTACGACATCTTCCGCGAGTACACGAAGCTCGTCGACGACCAGTCGGAAGACCTGATGACCCTCCGCGGGCTGTTCTCGTTCCGGCAGGGACTCCGCGAGCCGGTGCCCCTCGACGAGGTAGAGCCGATCGAGTCGATCGTCAAGCGGTTCTCGACCGGCGCGATGAGCTACGGCTCCATCTCGAAGGAGGCGCACGAGACGCTCGCGATCGCCATGAACCGCCTGGGCGGCAAGTCCAACACGGGCGAGGGCGGCGAGGACGTCGACCGGCTGCTCGACCCTGAGCGCCGCAGCGCCGTCAAGCAGGTCGCGTCGGGCCGGTTCGGCGTGACGAGCATGTATCTCACGCACGCCACCGACATCCAGCTCAAGATGGCTCAAGGCGCCAAGCCCGGCGAGGGCGGGCAGCTGCCCCCGACGAAGGTCTACCCGTGGGTGGCACGCACCCGCCACGCGACGCCGGGCGTCGGCCTGATCAGCCCGCCGCCGCACCACGACATCTACTCGATCGAAGACCTGAAGCAGCTCATCTTCGACGTCAAGCGCGCCAACCCCACGGCGCGGGTGCACGTCAAGCTCGTGAGCCAGTCGGGCATCGGCGCGGTCGCCGCGGGCGTGACGAAGGCCCTCGCCGACGTGGTCCTCGTCTCGGGCCACGACGGCGGCACGGGCGCCAGCCCGCTGAACTCGCTCAAGCACGCCGGCACCCCGTGGGAGATCGGCCTCGCCGAGACCCAGCAGACGCTGATGCTCAACGGCATGCGCGACCGCGTGGTCGTCCAGGTCGACGGCCAGATGAAGACGGGCCGTGACGTCGTGATCGCCGCGCTGCTCGGCGGCGAGGAGTTCGGCTTCGCGACCGCGCCGTTGATCGTCGAGGGCTGCATCATGATGCGGGTCTGCCACCTCGACACCTGCCCCGTGGGCGTCGCGACGCAGAACCCCGAGCTCCGGGCGCGGTTCTCGGGCAAGCCCGAGTTCGTCGTCAACTTCTTCGAGTTCCTCGCCCAGGAGGTCCGCGAGATCCTCGCCTCCCTCGGCTTCCGCAGCCTGGACGAGGCGGTCGGCCGCACCGACGCCCTCGACGTCGACCGTGCCCTCGACCACTGGAAGGCCTCCGGTCTCGACCTGTCGCCTGTGCTCGTCGGGCCGCACTTCGACGACGACGAGCCTCGCCGCAACCACCGGCAGCAGGACCACGACCTCGAGTCGCACTTCGACGTCGAGCTCATCGCCCGCAGCTCCGACGTGCTCGAGAACGGCGGCCGGGTCGCGATCTCGCTGCCGATCCGCAACACGGAGCGCGCCGTCGGGACGATGCTCGGCCACGAGGTGACCGTCCGCCACGGCGAGCACGGCCTCCCCGAGGGCAGCATCGACGTCACCCTCACCGGGTCCGCCGGGCAGTCGCTCGGGGCGTTCCTCCCGGCGGGCATCACGCTCCGCCTCGAGGGCGACAGCAACGACTACGTCGGGAAGGGCCTGTCCGGCGGCACGGTCGTCGTGCGCCCGTCGCGGGAGAGCACGTTCGTGGCCGAGGAGAACGTCATCGCCGGCAACGTGATCGGCTACGGCGCGACCCAGGGGAGCCTGTTCATCCGCGGCATCGTGGGCGAGCGGTTCCTGGTCCGGAACTCGGGTGCCAGCGCGGTCGTCGAGGGCGTGGGCGACCACGCGCTCGAGTACATGACCGGCGGGCTCGCCGTCATCCTCGGCGACACGGGCCGCAACCTCGGCGCCGGCATGTCCGGGGGAACGGCCTACGTGCACCGGCTCCGCAGCGAGCGGGTGAACGCCGAGTCCCTCGCGTCGGGCGAGCTCGAGCTGCACCCGCTCGGCAGCGCCGACGTCGAGATCCTCTCCGACCTCCTGTCGCGGCACCTCGCCGAGACGGGCTCGCCCGTCGCCGAGCGCCTGCTCGCCGACGTCGACGCCGCGGCGTCCGAGTTCGTCAAGGTCCTGCCGCGTGACTACGCCGCCGTCCTCGCCACCCGGCAGACGGCCGTCGACGAGGGTCTCGACCCCGATGGCGACGAAGCCTGGAAGCGAATCCTGGAGGTGACCGGTGGCTGATCCGAAGGGGTTCCTCAAGACCCAGAAGCGCGAGCTCCCGAAGCGTCGTCCCGTGTCCGTGCGGCTGATGGACTACAAGGAGGTGTACGAGCAGCAGGAGAGCGGCGAGCTCCGTCGTCAGGCGGGCCGCTGCATGGACTGCGGCGTGCCGTTCTGCCACCAGGGCTGCCCGCTCGGCAACCTCATCCCCGAGTGGAACGACCTCATGTGGCGCGGCGAGGGCCGCCAGGCCAGCGAGCGGCTGCACGCGACCAACAACTTCCCCGAGTTCACGGGCCGCCTGTGCCCGGCGCCCTGCGAGGCCTCGTGCGTCCTGGGCATCAACCAGCCGCCGGTCACCATCAAGCAGGTCGAGGTCAGCATCATCGACCAGGCCTTCCAGCAGGGCTGGGTCACGCCGCACCCGCCCGAGCGCCTCACGGGCAAGACCGTGGCCGTCGTCGGGTCCGGCCCGGCCGGGCTCGCGGCCGCGCAGCAGCTGACGCGGGCGGGACACACCGTCGCGGTCTACGAGCGGGACGACCGCATCGGCGGGCTCCTCCGCTACGGCATCCCCGACTTCAAGATGGAGAAGAAGCAGATCGAGCAGCGGCTCGCCCAGATGCGGGCCGAGGGCACGCGCTTCCGCGCCGGCGTCGAGATCGGCCGCGACATCGCCTGGGACGACCTCCGTGCGCGCTACGACGCCGTCGTGGTCGCCACGGGCTCCACCGTTCCGCGCGACCTCGACATCCCGGGCCGCGACCTCTCCGGCGTCCACTTCGCCATGGAGTACCTGGTGCAGCAGAACCGCACCGGTGCCGGCGACCGGGTCGACGACCAGATCACGGCCGAGGGCAAGCACGTCGTCGTGCTCGGCGGCGGCGACACCGGTGCCGACTGCATCGGCACGGCACACCGTCAGGGCGCGCTGTCCGTGACGAACCTCGCCATCGGCCAGCAGCCCCCGGAGGAGCGGGCCGAGTCCCAGCCCTGGCCCACCTTCCCGACCCTGTTCGAGGTCGCCAGCGCGCACGAGGAGGGCGGCGAGCGGATGTACCTCGCCTCCACAGTCGAGTTCCTCCGCAACGAGGTCGGCGAGGTCCGTGCCGTCCGGGTGGCAGAGACTGAGTACCTCGACGGCCGTCGTGTGCCGAAGGCGGGCACCGAGCGCGAGATCCCCGCGGACCTCGTCCTCCTCGCCCTCGGGTTCACCGGGCCCGAGCGCGACGCGATCGAGCAGCAGCTGCGCGTGCCGTTCGACTCCCGGGGCAACCTCGACCGCGGCGGCGACTACCAGACCTCCGAGCCCGGCGTGTTCGTGACGGGCGACGCCGGACGCGGCCAGTCGCTCATCGTCTGGGCGATCGCCGAGGGCCGAGCGGCGGCCTCGGCCGTGGACGCCTGGCTCGAGGGCGAGACGATCCTGCCCTTCCCGGTCAAGCCCACGGATCGCGCCATTTCGGTCTGACCCGCCTCGAGTCGGGAATAGGCTGGTGGAACGGGTCCTCAGCCGTCCCACCCCCTACCTACAGTAAGGAACACATGAGACGCGCAAAGATCGTCGCCACCCTCGGGCCGGCGACGTCGAGCTACGACGACATCCGGGCCATCATCGACGCCGGCGTCGACGTGGCCAGGATGAACCTCAGCCACGGCAGCTACGACGTGCACGAGTCCGTCTACGCCAACGTGCGCCAGGCCGCGGCGGACGCCGAGCGTCCCGTCGCCGTGCTCGTCGACCTGCAGGGCCCGAAGATCCGCCTCGGCAAGTTCTCCGACGGTCCGCATGACCTCGCGGTCGGCGACGTGTTCAAGATCACCACGGACGACATCCTCGGCACGAAGGAGATCTGCGGCACGACCTTCAAGGGCCTGCCCGGCGACGTCGCCGTGGGCGACCCCCTGCTGATCGACGACGGCCGCGTCAAGCTGCGCGTGCTCGAGACCGACGGCACGACCGTGACGACCGAGGTCGTCGTGGCGGGCACGGTCTCGAACAACAAGGGCATCAACCTGCCCGGCGTCGCCGTCAGCGTCCCCGCCTTGTCCGAGAAAGACGAGGCCGACCTCCGCTGGGGCCTGGCCCTCGGCGCCGACTTCATCGCGCTCTCGTTCGTCCGCGACGCCGACGACGTCACCCGCGTGCACGAGATCATGGCGGAGGAGGGGCGTCGTCTGCCCGTCATCGCCAAGATCGAGAAGCCGCAGGCCGTCGACAACCTCGAGGCGATCATCGACGCGTTCGACGGCATCATGGTGGCCCGTGGCGACCTCGGTGTCGAGCTGCCCCTCGAGGCCGTCCCCATCGTGCAGAAGCACGCCGTCGAGCTGTCCCGCCGCATGGCCAAGCCGGTCATCGTCGCGACGCAGATGCTCGAGTCGATGATCTCCAGCCCGATCCCGACGCGCGCCGAGACGTCCGACGTCGCGAACGCCGTCCTCGACGGTGCCGACGCGGTCATGCTCAGCGGCGAGACGAGCGTGGGCGAGTACCCCGTCGTCACGGTGCAGACCATGGCCCGCATCGTCGCCTCGACCGAGGAGCACGGCCTCGAGCGCATCCCCCCGCTCGGTACGAAGCCCCGCACGCAGGGCGGCGCGATCACCCTCGCGGCGGCCGACGTGGCCGAGTTCGTCCAGGCGCGCTACCTCTGCGTGTTCACCGAGTCGGGCGACTCCGTGCGTCGCATGTCGCGCCTCCGTCACTCGATCCCGATCCTGGCCTTCACGCCGAACGAGGCGACCCGTCGCCGCATGGCTCTCAGCTGGGGCGTTCAGTCCTTCCTGGTCGACAACGTGACCCACACGGACGCCATGTTCGAGCAGGTCGACGACATCCTCCTCGGGAACGCGCTGGCGCTCTCGGGCGAGAAGGTCATCGTCATCGCCGGGTCCCCTCCCGGCATCGCGGGGTCGACGAACGACCTCCGCGTGCACCGCGTCGGCGACGCACACGGCGAGGCCGCCCCGGCCTACGCGAGCAAGAACTAGCACGCACGTCCGGCCCGGCCGGGCCGCCTCATCGGAGGCGGCCCGGCCGTCGTCGTTCGCGGACCCGCACCTGCCGAGGTCCCACAGACTGCGGGGGTAGCCTCCCGGCATGTCCGTCGGCCCCTCGCACCCCCGCTGCTTCGTCGTGGGCGGCGCCCTGTGGGTGGTGCCGAGCGGCACCGGCCACGACGTGGACACCACTCGCCGCAGCCGCGCAGGCACGGGACGCGCCGACGACGAGCGGCCGGGACTGGTGGATGCCTGGACCCTCACCGGGGGAGTGACGGGCGGGTTCTTCATGGGCACCGTGGCCGGTGCCGTCTGGCACGTCCAGGGACTCGTCGACCTCGTGGCCTTCGTCATCTCGGGTGCCGCGGTCGGTGCCGTGCTGGCCGTCGGCACGAAGCGGCTCTTCGCGGACTTCAGCGAAACGGGTCCGGCCGACGCACCGCCTGCCGAGACTGACCGCGACCTGCCGGCGGTCCGTGTCCCGTGGGAAGTCGCGAACGCCGCACCGGACGACGCCGACGGCGACGAGCTCGCGTTGTGGTCCCTCCGCACGGAGCGCTGGCGCCTCGCCCGTGCAGCCGCAGACGCCAGGGTGGCGCGGGTCGACGCCGACGCCGACGCGGAGTACCGCGAGGCCGCGGCGGACTACGAGCCGGTCGCGCGCCTCCTGGGCCTGCCGTTGCCGCTGCCGCACTGACCGCGGCTTCGCCGCCGCGTCCGCGCCGACACCCTTCCGGCGTCGGCAACTCCTGACGCGTGCGCGGGGACGCCCGCCGGCGGCGCCCGTGCGCGACAGTGCCGCTGCACCCGTCAGGAGTTGCCGACACGGCTAGCCCCTGCCCTGCCGTGCGGACGCCCATCGGCGCCCCCTGGCCCGCCGCCCGGGCTCGGCATCGCCGACCCGGCGTCCGCGCCGACACCCTTCCGGCGTCGGTAACTCCTGATGCGTGCGCGGGGACGCCTGCCGGCGGCCCCCGTGCGCGGGAGCGCCAGCGCACCCGTCAGGAGTTGCCGACACGGCTGCGCGCTCCCTCCGGACAGCGCACAGGCCCCCCGGCCCGGCCCCCGGGGCTCGGCATGACCGATCCGGCGTCGGTAACTCCTGATGCGTGCGCGGGGACGCCCACCGACGGCCCGCGTGCGCGGCAGCGCCAGCGCAGCCGCCAGGAGTTGCCGACACGAGCTACGTGGCGTCCGAGCCGAGCCCGGCGCTCGTGCGGGCATCGCAGCTCCGTCATGACGGGCCGCGGGCACGAAGAAGCCCCGACCTGCCGGAGCAGATCGGGGCTTCTGGGTCGGAGACGATCAGATCGTCACCATCGGCGTCTCGAGGACGCCGCCGAGTCAGATGACGCGGATGTTCTCGGCCTGGAGGCCCTTGTTGCCCTGAGCCGTGTCGAACTCGACCTTCTGGTTCTCCTCCAGGTTGCGGTAGCCGTCGCCGGCGATCGCGGAGAAGTGCGCGAAGACGTCAGTGGATCCGTCGTCGGGGGTGATGAAGCCGAAGCCCTTTTCGGAGTTGAACCACTTAACGGTACCTGTAGCCATTTTTCTTGTTCCTTCAATCAGAGTTGTCGATCCCGACTTCGGGATCGCTCGTCGCGGTGCCTTTTTGTCCGCTCCCTCTGAGAACGCCGCAGCCAGACCGTGCCCCTCGAGAGGAGCTCGCCCCGGCACGTCGCGAGATACAAATGCGTAACACAACAACCAGTCACTCCAGCGTAGTGCACGAGACCCCCGAGAACACCAACTCGGCCGACAAAGTCGTGGATGTGTCCGTCTCGGACACCCCGCGTCGCTCTCCGGACGGAGAACGAACCCGGGACGGCAGTGCGGGACACGCCCGGACAGGCGGAGAGGGGGCGAGCCCGCCGAGGTCACGAGGACAGCTCGGTGCGGCCTGGTCGCGACGGTGCCGGATGCGGGGGTCGAACCCGCACGCCCTCTCGGACAGAGCATTTTGAGTGCCCCGCGTCTGCCATTCCGCCAATCCGGCTCACGACGACCGGGTCGAGAATACCGTAGGCTCTGCTTCGTGAGTGACCAGGAAGCAACCTCAGCAGCACCCCGTCGCGTCGTCGTGGCCGAAGATGAGTCCCTCATCCGGCTCGACATCGTCGAGATCCTCCGCGACAACGGATTCGAGGTGGTCGGCGAGGCCGGAGACGGCGAGACCGCCGTCGCCCTCGCCACGGAGCTCCGCCCGGACCTCGTCATCATGGACGTCAAGATGCCCAAGCTCGACGGCATCTCGGCGGCGGAGACGCTCAGCAAGAACCACATCGCCCCCGTGGTCCTCCTGACGGCCTTCAGCCAGAAGGAGCTCGTCGAGCGGGCGAGCGAGGCCGGTGCGCTGGCCTACGTCGTCAAGCCCTTCACCCCCAACGACCTGCTGCCCGCGATCGAGATCGCCCTCTCGCGCTACACGCAGATCATCACCCTCGAGGCCGAGGTCGCCGACCTGGTCGAGCGCTTCGAGACCCGCAAGCTCGTCGACCGGGCCAAGGGCCTCCTCAACGAGAAGATGGGCCTCACCGAGCCGGAGGCCTTCCGCTGGATCCAGAAGGCGTCGATGGACCGCCGCCTGACCATGCACGACGTGGCACAGGCCATCATCGAGCAGCTCAGCGCGAAGAAGTAGCTCCTCGCAGCCTCCTTCGTCGAAGGGCCCGCCCCCACGGGGCGGGCCCTTCGACGTGTCGAGGCGTCGAGCTCAGCCGCGGGAGTCGGTCAGGTAGTTCGTGATGCGGACGGTCGAGAGCAGGCGCCCGTCGTCGTCGGTCATGACGACCTGGTGCGTCGTCAGCGTGCGCCCGAGGTGGACCGCCGTGCAGGTGCCGGTCACCCAGCCCGTCGCGGCCGAGCGGCTGTGGCTGGCGTTGAGCTCGATCCCCATCGCGAGGCGCCCCGCGCCGGCGTGCACGTTCGCGGCCACGGAGCCGAGGGTCTCCGCCAGCACGACGTGCGCCCCGCCGTGGAGGATCCCCACCGGCTGCGTGTTGCCGGCGACCGGCATCCGGCCGACGGCCCGCTCCGCGCTCATCTCGAGGATCTCGATCCCCATCTTCTCGGCCAGGGCGCCGACGCCCCGGCGACGGAACAGCTCCACGGCCTCGTCGCTGAGCACCGCCTCGGAGGACACGGTGCGGTCGGCGTCGGAGGCGGGCGCGGCAGGACGGGGGGAGGCGGGGGTCGCGTCGGTCACGGGGCTCCGGTCGGTGGGGGGTCGGCCTCGGCGGAGCGCGTGCTCACGGACTCGGAGGCACGGACCCGGAGGCGCGGCTCGGAGGCGCGGCCCGGACGGCCGGGGAGCCTGTCGGACCTGGCCGCTAGGCTGACGGGGTGTCGGACGAAACGAAGCCTACCCTCCTGGTCATCGACGGTCATTCCCTGGCGTTCCGGGCGTTCTACGCCCTGCCCGTCGACAGCTTCGTGAACCGGGAGGGCCAGCACACCAACGCCATCCACGGCTTCATCTCGATGCTGCTGAGCCTGCTCAAGGCGGAGAAGCCCACCCACCTCGCGGTCGCGTTCGACATCTCGCGCTTCTCGTTCCGCACCCGGGAGTACCCCGAGTACAAGGGCACGCGGTCCGAGACCCCGGTCGAGTTCGTGGGCCAGATCCCCCTCCTGCAGGAGGCCCTGCACGCGATGGGCATCACGACCATCACGAAAGAGGACTACGAGGCCGACGACATCCTCGCCACCCTCGCCGTCCGCGGGCGTGGCGACGGCTTCCGCGTCCTCGTGGTCTCCGGCGACCGCGACGCCATCCAGATGGTCAACGACGACGTCACCCTCCTCTACCCGTCGGCACGGGGCGTCAGCGAGCTGACCCGCTACGACCGCGACAAGGTCTTCGAGCGGTACGGCATCGAGCCCCACCAGTACCCCGAGGTCGCCGCCCTCGTCGGCGAGACCAGCGACAACCTCATCGGCGTCGACAAGGTCGGCGAGAAGACCGCCGTCAAGTGGATCACGCAGTACGGCAGCCTCGACGAGGTCATCGCGCACGCCGACGAGATCAAGGGCGTCGTCGGCGGCAAGCTCCGCGAGCAGAAGGAGCGCGCGGTCCGCAACCGCCGTCTCAACCGCCTGGTCACCGACGTCGAGCTGCCCGTCGGCCCGGCCGACCTCGAGCGTCGGCCGGTCGACGACGAGGCGGTCCGCGAGCTGTTCGACAAGCTCCAGTTCCGCACGTTGCTCGAGCGGGTGCTCAAGCTGAGCGAGGGCGACGGCCCCGCCCGTCCCGACGGCTCCGCCGAGGGCACGGTCGTCGAGGCGCCGGCGGGCCTGCCCGTGGTGCGCACCCTCGTCGACGAAGAGCTGGCTCACTGGCTGCGGAAGCACGCCTCCGACCCGTCCTCGCCCGTCGGCCTGGCCGTCGAGTACGGCGCCGACGGCGTGGTCGGCCTGGGCATCTCGTCCCACGACGAGTCCGCGTACGTCCCGTGGGCCACGGGCCGCGGCGACTACGT
>Ga0308167_1003160_pt1 | contig 13640 bp, 12 predicted proteins | sample PhyCR1_2_FD_202138 | JGI IMG/M metagenome (GOLD analysis project Ga0308167, IMG submission 202138) | Phyllosphere microbial communities from UC Gill Tract Community Farm, Albany, California, United States - DLSLRC.R1 | ecosystem: Host-associated > Plants > Phyllosphere > Unclassified | place... | reverse complement strand
GGCCTGTATTCTTTAAACAAAAACGAGTCGGTCTGAATAAAAATCATTTTAATATTTTAAAATTCCGAACGATGTATATTGAAACACCAAATGATACTCCAACACATTTGTTGGCAGATCCAGATGTGTACATCACGCGTGTCGGTAAAATCCTACGAAAAACAAGCCTGGATGAATTACCACAACTCTTTAACATTTTGAAAGGTGAGATGGCATTTGTAGGGCCACGTCCGGCGTTATGGAACCAGTACGATTTGATCGACGAGCGAGATAAATACCAAGCGAATGATACATTACCGGGTTTAACAGGTTGGGCACAAATCAACGGTCGAGATGAACTACCGATTGAAATTAAGGCCAAGCTGGATGGAGAATATGTCAAGCGAATGGGAATCATGATGGATACACGATGTTTCGTCGCAACAATTTTTAGTGTTTTGAAAAGTGACGGGGTAGTTGAAGGCGGCACAGGAAAAACTACTGTAAAAGAAGTTGCAGTGACTAAAGAGGAAAATCAATGAGAGAACATGTTTTCTTAACTGGATCAAATGGTTGGATTGGTAAAAAATTTCTTGAAAAACTTCTTTTAAAACAAGTTGAAGTGACAGCTTTAATTAGAAAAAAAAATGCTGAATCTTTTATGCTCGAGAAAAAACATAATAATTTGAAATTCATCGAAGGCGACTTAAAAAAAGTTGAAGAGTGGAAGCATGGATTAAAAAAAGTAGACACTTTGATTCATTTAGCTGCAAAAGTTCATACTTATAGTAAAAGTGAAAAAGAAGCAACAGCCTTTTATGCTGTTAATTTCGAAGCTACGAAAGAAATTTTTGAAAAAGCAGAAAAATATGGAGTTAAAAAAGGAATATTTATCAGTTCTGTCGCTGTAGACGATCTTACTACAGAAAAAGAAGGCAAAATTGAATATGCTTATGCTTCAAGTAAGCTTAAAGCCGAAAGATTTTTGATTGATTTAAACAAAATTTCCAATATGTCTATTCAAATTATTCGTCCAGTAACTTTATACGGGGGACAAGATAAAGGGAATTTCAGAAGACTTTATAAGCTGACTCACTTTAATTTTTTTCCGATTATTGGAGAAGGAGAAAATTTAAAATCGATCATATATTATGAGGATTTTGCAGAATCGTTAGTAAATATTATGGAAGAACCAATTAGCTCAACAAAAGAAGTTCTTACCATTGGAGCAGAGACAATTTCAATGAATGAAATTGCACAACAATTCAAAAAAAGTAATAAAAGAATGATAATAGTCAAATTACCTGTCACTCCATTGAGGGTGATTTTAAAAATAATGAATATAGTGAACAAGAAGTTTAGCTTAAAAATCAATCGACAATTGAATACATTAATTCAATCTAATACTTATGAATATGAAGAAAATCTAAAGTATTTACCGAGTAAAATAACTTTCTTTAGAAACATAAACTTTAAAAACGAGTATATGGGAAACGAGTCTAAAAAATGAAAAAAATCTTAATACTATCTGAATTTTTTTATCCAGATAAAAGTTCTACGCCAAAAGTTTTAACTGAGTTGGCAGAAGATCTTGTTAATAATGGATTAGATGTTGAAGTGATTTGTTCGAATCATTCGTATAAAGGAAGTCTAAAATTATCTAAAAAAGAAAAATTTAATGGAATTAAAATTAGTCGTATTAACTCTAGCAACTTTAGTAGAGATAGTAAGCTAGGTAGGATAATTAATTACATGAGTTTTACGGCTAATTTATTTGTAAAACTTCTTTTTTCTCCTAAGTATGACTCTATTTTAGTCGTTTCAAATCCACCATTAATTCCATTTATCGCATATCTAAATAAGTTGATGAAAAATAAGCCTTATTACTATCTAGTACATGATGTTTATCCTGACATTGCTGTTGAAGTAGGGGCAATCAAAAAAGATAGTATGCCTTACAAATTAATGAAAAATATCAATCAACTCGCAATCAAAAATACGGAAAAACTCATAGTTTTAGGTAAAGATATGAAAGATATCTTCTTGAAAAAAGGAGTAGAGGAACAGAGTATAAAAATTATCACAAATTGGTCTAAGAAGTACGAACTTAGCCTTGAGAAAACAGATAATACATTTTACAAAGAAAGAGAATTGGTTAGCACTTTAAATATTGTCTACACCGGAAACATTGGAAGGTTTCACGATATTGAAACAATAATTGAAATTGCAAAAGTATCTATGCAGGATTTACCTAATATTAGATTTATTTTTGTCGGTGATGGGTTCAAGCGTAAAGAGTTAGAACAAGCTATTAAAAACGGTACTAGCAATATTATTATTTCAGAATATCAATATGATTCCTCATATTTGGATGTTTTATCAGGAGCTGATTTGTTCATATCAACTTTGTCACCTAGAATAAAGGGCTTAGGTGTTCCTTCAAAAACCTATTCATATTTGGCAGCGGGTAAGCCTATCATTGCAATTATGGAAAAGGGAACTGAAATTGGTGATTTAGTAGAAAATGAAAATCTTGGAATAAGAGCTGATAGTATGGAAGTCGGTAAGGTGATTGAATTTATAAAAGACATTTCTTTAGACACCGTTAAGTTAAAGGCAATAGAAGATAATGTTAAAAAAGTTTTTTTGGAAAGATACGAACGTCAAAAAGTTACTGATGAGTTTTATCATCTACTAAAGTAAATTATCGGAGGAGTTAATATGTTTTCAGATAAAATATTGTTAATCACCGGAGGAACAGGTTCTTTCGGACATCAGGTGTTAAAACGATTTATAGACACAGATATCAAAGAAATTCGCATTTTTAGTCGAGATGAGAAAAAGCAAGATGATATGCGTAACTTGATTCAAAATGACAAAGTTAAATATTACATTGGTGATGTTAGAGACTACAACAGTATTGCTGACGCAATGAAGGATGTAAACTACGTGTTTCATGCGGCTGCATTAAAGCAGGTTCCTTCATGTGAGTTTTATCCGATGGAAGCGATCAAGACAAATGTCCAAGGTTCCGATAATGTATTTCGTGCTGCAAAGTACCATAATGTTGAACGTGTCGTTTTATTGAGTACAGACAAAGCAGTCTATCCAGTTAATGCTATGGGCATATCAAAAGCAATGGCTGAGAAGTGCATGATTGCAGCTTCACGAAATGTTTCTGAAAACGAAACAGTTTTCTGTTCAACTCGCTATGGGAACGTTATGGCTTCACGTGGATCGGTTATTCCTTTATTCGTCAATTTAATGAAAGAAGGAAAAGACTTAACAATTACAGATCCAAGTATGACACGCTACATGATGTCACTGGAGGAGTCAGTTGATTTAGTATTGTATGCATTCAACAACGCTAAACAAGGAGATATTTTTGTACAAAAAGCTCCTGCATGTACAATCTTTGAATTAGCAACTGCATTAAAAGAACTGTTCAATGCAAAAAGCGATTTCAAAATCATCGGACCACGTCATGGTGAAAAGTCGTATGAAACATTACTCACTAAAGAAGAATTTGTTAAGGCAGAAGACCATGGTGAATACTACCGTATACCAGCAGATACACGTGATTTAAATTATGAAAAATTCTTTACAGAAGGTAACGAATTAGTTCGTGACCATTTGGAGTATAACTCTGATAATACAAATCGGGTAAACGTTGAGCAAGTAAAAGAAATGCTTTTAGATCTTCCTTATATTCAATATGAGTTGGCTCAATGGAAAGGCGAGAAAGTCGAATCAGATAGCATCATTGAATTGATGTAAGGAGGAAGTACGATGAAAGTTTTGGTAACAGGATCCAAAGGTTTCGTAGGAAGAAACTTAGTTGCACATTTAAAAGAAGATTCAAGATTTGAAGTACTAGAGTACTCACGAAGTAACTCGGAAAAAGAATTGGAAATATTAGTGAATCAAGCAGATAAAATTGTTCATTTAGCTGGAATAAACCGTCCTAAAACAGAAAATGAATTTAAGAGTGGGAATCAAGATTTGACGGCAAAACTTATACATTTTGCTAAACAATCGAATAAACGTCCACATATTTTACTATCTTCCTCTACTCAGGCTGAGCTAAGCAATCCCTACGGCGAAAGTAAATGGGGAGCGGAGCAAGAAGTACTCAAGTATCATGATCAGACAGGATCACGTATTACGATTTATCGTTTACCTAACCTATTCGGTAAATGGAGTCGACCTAACTACAACTCAGCAATTGCAACATTTTGTTACAATGTTGCAAATGATTTAGAAATCACCGTTACTGACCCTTCCATTGAACTGAACTTAGCTTATATTGATGATGTAGTTGAAAGTATAGTTGCTAACTTATTATCTGATAACAACGGTGCAAATAACACGTATGTTGCAGTACCAGTTACTTATAAAAAAACGCTTGAAGAAATAGTAACATTAATTCAAAGTTTTAAAAATATGCGTGAATCTTTACTGTTGCCTAATTACCAAGATTTATTTATCAAAAAACTATATACGACGTATTTATCTTACTTAAAAGAGGATGCATTCTCGTATGGTTTAACAAAACATGAAGATAATCGAGGCTGGTTAAGTGAATTGATCAAATCAGATTATATGGGACAAATGTTTGTCTCAAAGACAAAGCCAGGTATTACACGAGGAAATCATTATCATCATACGAAGGTAGAGAAGTTTATCGTCATTAGTGGTGAGGCCATGATTCGATTTAGACATATTGAGAAATCTGAAGTAATTGAATATAAAATTGAAGGAAATGAAGCACGGGTAGTGGATATTCCACCAGGCTACACACACTCGATTGAAAACATTGGAAATAGTGAAATGATTACACTATTTTGGGTAAACGAACAGTTCGATACACAAAAACCAGATACTTATATGAATGAGGTCATAAAATGAAAAAATTAAAAGTCATGACAATCGTTGGAACACGTCCCGAGATTATCCGCCTATCAGCTGTAATAAATAAATTAGAAGAATCAGAAGCAATTGAACACATTTTAGTACATACGGGTCAAAACTATGACTATGAACTGAATGAAGTATTTTTTGAAGATTTTAAATTAAGAAAACCTGATTATTTCTTAAATGCTGCCAATGGTACAGCAGTGGAGACAATTGGAAATATTTTAATTGCAATCGATCCTGTACTCGAAGAAGTACAACCAGAAGCAGTTTTAATCTTGGGTGATACAAACAGCTGTTTGTGTGCCATTGCAGCTAAGAAACGTAAAATCCCAATTTTTCATATGGAAGCGGGAAATCGTTGTTTTGATCAACGAGTACCAGAGGAAACAAATCGTAAAATTGTAGATCATATTGCAGATATTAATCTAACGTATAGTGATATTGCGAGAGAATATTTACTCAGAGAAGGATTACCTGCAGATCGAATCATTAAAACTGGAAGTCCTATGTATGAAGTTTTGAATTCTAGAAAGAATAGTATTGAAAATTCTTCAATTTTAAACACTTTAAAACTAACCATTAATGAGTACTTTGTAGTTTCAGCACATAGAGAAGAGAATATTAACTCTATAACTAACTTTAAAAAATTAATCGATTCCTTAAATACTATTGCTATTTCTTATAAGTATCCAATCATTTTTAGTGCACATCCAAGAACTATGAAAATGATTGAACAAGAAGGTTTCATACTTAATGAAAACATTATTTTAATCAAACCCCTAGGTTTTAACGACTATATTAAGTTGCAGCAAGGAGCAAAAGCAGTTCTAAGTGACAGTGGAACAATAAGTGAAGAGACATCAATTTTAAATCTTAAATCTTTAAATATTAGAGAGGCTCATGAAAGACCTGAAGCTATGGAAGAAGCTAGCGTTATAATGACTGGATTAGAGTCAAATAATATAATGAGAGGATTAAAAATACTAGAAGAATCTATAGATAAACCTTCGCGAATTGTTTCGGATTACAATATTGTGAATGTTTCAGATAAAGTAATGAAAATAATTATTTCATATACGGATTACATTAATAGAAATGTTTGGAAAAAATGAAAATGAAATATTACCTTTCAAAATTTATTAGTAAGTTGAAAATTAGTTCAGTAAGATTAAGTACGATTGATAAAAAATCTAAAATTGGTAGAGGAAACAACATTATTAATTTGAAAATGAGTAAATATTCATATATCGGAAATGACTGTACTATCGTTAACTCTGAAATAGGTTCATTTTGTTCAATAGCAAATAATTGTATTATAGGTGGAGCAAGTCATCCTATTGATTGGTTATCATCTTCTCCAGTTTTCTACAATGGTAAAAATGTACTTAATAAAAATTTTTCTAAAAATAAATTTAATAGTTATTCAAACACTTATATCGGAAACGATGTATGGATTGGAAACAATGTGCTTGTTAAGTCTGGGGTTAGAATTGGTGATGGAGCAATTGTAGGAATGGGATCTGTTGTTACAAAAAATGTAGGAGAATACGAGATATGGGCAGGAAATCCAGCTCGCCTAATTAGAAAAAGATTTTCTGATTCAACTATTATGAAGATTAAAAATTCAAAATGGTGGGAATTTAGCGAAGAGAACATTTATGCTATAGCAGACTATACAAATAATTTAGAAGAAGTATTGAAAATAATTAATGAGAGGAATGATTAATATTAAAATTCTTCATGTTTGCCTTTCGTGTTTTTATATAGATAATCATTCGTATCAAGAAAATTTATTACCAAGGTATCATAAAAAAATGGGGTATGATGTAGAAATTATAGCATCTCAAGAGAACTTTGATGAAAACGGAGAAAAAACAAATGAGGGAGAGTTTAGAGAATATTTAAATGAAGATAACATTAAGGTTACTAGATTGGAGTACAAAAATATAATTTTTTCTAAAAAATTAAAGTTGTATAAAAACACAGAAAGATATATCAATGAATCTAATCCCGATATAATTTTTGTTCATGGATCGCAATTTTTAGATTTAAAGATTATCAGGGAATATTGTCAGAAAAATCCTCAAGTAAAACTGTATATAGACAATCATGCGGATTTTTCAAATAGCGCTAAAAATTTTATTTCTAAAAACATTTTCCACGGGATTATATGGAGGAAAAATGTAAAACAAATAATTAGTTTGACTGAAAAATTTTATGGCGTTTTACCGGCAAGAGTGAATTTTTTAAATGAAGTGTATAAAATTCCAAAGAGCAAAATAGATTTATTGGTTATGGGTGCGGATTCTGACTACATACAAAAATTGACCGAGAATAGTTCAGAAGAAATAACATTATTAAAAAATTCATTAATAGAGAATGATGATTTTTTGATAGTTACAGGTGGAAAAATAGATAATGCTAAAAAAGAAATTTTTCGTTTGATAAAATCTGTAAAAGAGGTTAAAGGAGTAAAGTTAGTCATTTTTGGATCTGTTATAGAAGAACTTCAAGAAGAGTTTTTTAATGCTATTGATAATCCTCAAATTAAATATGTAGGTTGGATTAAATCAATTGAATCCTATAAATACTTTTTAGCTGCTGATCTAGTTGTGTTTCCTGGAAGACACTCAGTTTTATGGGAACAAGCTGTTGGAACTGGAGTTCCGGGTGTATATAAAAAATGGGCAGGGACGGAACATATAAATGTGAATAATAACGTTATATTTTTAGAAGATGATAGTTCACAAACTCTAGTAGATTTATTAAATCAATTGAAGCATAAAGACAGGAGGAGATATAGGGGTTTATTGGAAAATTCTAAGCGTATTAAAGATACTTTCTCCTATTCGAAAATAGCCGAAAAAAGCATCAATCATATGAACTAAATAATAAACATAAAATTTCCATAAAATAGAGGTATGATTAATGAAGATTGAAAACGAAAAAAATAACGTTAAAAAATCAAAACTTCTAATTTATTTAATAATTTACAAAGTTGTTATCGAGTTAATCTATGTATTGGTTATCAACCCTTTATATGGATATACAAAGCTAAATTTAGAAATGAATTTTATTAAAGCAATAGAATCGTATTTATTGTTAATAATTTTAGTGATATTTTTCCCTAAAAATAAAAACTACCCATCTTTTTCGCTGTATTTTATTTTAAGTATATTTATATATATTCCATTAGGCTCATATATGTGGTTAGCTGACCAGAGTTCTCTTTATTATATATTTGTTGTCATTAGCTTTATAATCATAGCAGGTATAATAAAAATCAAAAAAATTAATCTAAAAAGCAATTTCCACGCTTCTTTGAGTATATTCAACTTAATTTATATTGTATATTTTATCGTTACTATTTATTTAATTGTTATTCGTGGAGGTATTGATTTAAGAGCAATATCATTAGATGAAATATACTCATTACGTTCAGAACAAGATATAAATGGATTAAACGGTTATTTATTAAATTGGTCAGCGAAAGTTTTTTGTCCATTTTTTATTGCTTTCTACCTCTACAAAAAAAACTACTTATTAGTATTTTTAACAATGGCTTTACAGATGATTATGTTTCTATCATATGGATACAAAGCATACTTATTTTCAATAATTATGCTGGTCTTTGTTTTAAGCAGTACGAGAAAAGATAATTTTGAGAAGAAATTTTCTCAAGGTATAACTTATACAATTATAATTTCATATTTGATGTATATACTATTTTCTTCTACTACATTAATTAACACTATAGCATTTCGATTAATTTACGTACCAGTTCAAATTCAATATCAATATTTTGATTACTTTAATAAATTTGAAAAAATGAATTTTTCTCAAAATATTATAGGTAAAATATTAAACATCGAAGATAATTTTAATCAACCTATTTCGTTTGTAATATCTATGTATTATCAAGGAGTCATTTCGAACTCAAATACAGGTGTGTTTTCTGATGCATTCGCTAACGGTGGATTTACTTTGATGTTAATTTATTCGATTTTGATCGGTGCTATATTTTACCTTATTGATGTGCTTACAAATAAAATACCTTTAAAATACACAGTAGCCTCATTAAGTTATCTTATGTTTGTTTTAAATGACAACTCATTATTAACATCATTGTTAACCGGTGGTCTTGCCTTAATGATACTTCTTTTATTCTTATTTAATACACACATTAGAAAAAATGAGGAAATATAGTTTATGAAAAAAATTTTAAAAGATATTTTATATAATTTAATTTCTTCTTTTTTAATAGTATTTGTAATTCAATTTTTGATATATCCTTTTCTTGGTAAATATCTAACAATTGAAGAATATGGATTCTTTTTAGTGTCTATTGGTGTAATCAATATGATTTCTGTTGGATTTTCAAGCGCGATCGGAAATTTGAGGCTGATAAATCAAAAAAAATATGTTAAAGCTAGTGAATACAACAATTTTTTAGCTGTTGTATTTTTATTTGTTACAGTAATCTATTTTATTAGTAGATTAATATTTAACGACATTAACATTCTTTACCTACTCTTAGTACTTTTTATGATATTTAAAAATTACCATGCTTACAGTTTTAGGATTGATATTAATTATAACAATACATTAATACTTAATCTTATTACTGCAAGTGGATATATGTTAGGCTTGTTAATTTATAAGTTGTTTTTTCAAGAATGGATATTTATATTTATATTTGGTGAATTTTTAGGTTTAATATTCATCATATTTAAAGCTAAGACAGTAAAAGAAGAGTTTAAAATAGTTAAGGAAAATAGAGAGATGTATTCTCAATTTATTTCATTGTCTTTTGCTTCTTTGCTAGGTAATTCGATGGTGTATATCGATAGGTTATTATTATTTCCGTTGTTAGGATCTCCAAGTGTATCTATTTTTGTAGTTGCATCTTTTGTTGGAAAGTCAATAGGCCTTTTTGTTACACCTATTAACAGTGTTTTTCTAACGTATCTCTCAAAGAGTAATGATTTGAATTTGAAAATATTTCGAAAAATTTGTTCTTTTTTAATAGTGATTTTTCTTTTAATCTTCAGTGTAACTTATTTTTTGGGGGATTATTTCACAAAAATTTTATATCCTGAAATTTATGAAGATGCTCAAAAATACATTGTTATTTCAAGTGCTTCTGCCTTAACATTTATTTTTGGAACAATATTGAATACTTTTTTATTAAAGATGAGTGATATTCGTTGGCAACTTAGAACTCAAATTTTATATACGACTATATATATTTTATTTGGAACTATTATTTTAGTTTATTATGACTTAGAAATATTCATTTACTTTACAATTTTTTTGAATTTATTAAGAGTTTATTTTATTTATTACATTATTAAAACATCAAGTCAAAATAGACAAGAGGAGGCAAAATAATTTGAAAATTACAGTAGCAGGAACAGGGTATGTAGGTCTTTCAATGGCAGTCTTACTCGCACAGCATAATGAAGTCACATCGATTGATATCATTAAAGAACGTGTCGAGCTTGTCAATGATCGGAAGTCGCCGATCGTTGATGCGGAAATCGAGAACTTCTTACAAAACAAAGAATTGAATCTGCATGCGACAACTGATAATTTTGAAGCGTACAAAGATGCGGAATTCGTCATTATTGCGACTCCGACGGATTATGATCCAACACGGAACTATTTCAACACGCGGACGGTTGAGAGCGTCATCGCGACAGTCCTTGCCATTAATCCGGATGCGACGATGGTCATCAAATCGACGGTACCGGTTGGCTACACACAAGAGCTAAAGGAGAAGTTCGATACACCAAACATTATCTTCTCACCCGAGTTCTTGCGTGAAGGACAGGCACTGCATGACAATCTTTATCCATCACGGATCGTTGTCGGTGAGCAATCAGAACGGGCGCAACAGTTTGCTGATCTGTTACTTCAAGGAGCCATTAAAAAGGATGTGCCGATTCTTTTGACAGATTCAACAGAAGCTGAAGCCATCAAATTGTTCTCCAATACGTATCTTGCGATGCGTGTCGCGTTCTTTAACGAACTCGATACGTATGCAGAAGTCCGTAATCTTGATACAAAACAAATCATTGAAGGTGTCGGGCTTGATAGCCGGATTGGCAATCATTACAACAATCCTTCTTTTGGATATGGTGGGTACTGCTTACCGAAAGATACAAAGCAACTCCTTGCGAACTACGATGAAGTGCCGAATAACATCATCGGTGCCATCGTTGAAGCGAACCGGACACGGAAAGACTACATTGCGGATACCATCATCAAACAAAATCCAAAAGTCGTTGGTGTGTATCGTTTGACGATGAAAACAGATTCAGACAACTTCCGTGCTTCATCGATTCAAGGAATTATGAAACGCATCAAGGCAAAAGGAATCGAAGTGACGGTCTTTGAGCCTGTATTGAAGGAAGATACATTCTACAGTTCTCGCGTCATTCGTGATCTTGAGGCATTTAAACAAGAATCAGATGTCATTCTTTCGAACCGGATGCATCCAGAGCTAAGTGATGTAGAAGATAAAGTATACACGCGTGATTTGTATAGTCGGGATTAAAAGAGATATCTTGTAGATTGTTCTAAACCATAAACAAACCCTTAATTCGGAGACGAATAAGGGTTTGTTTTACATCACCAGATCAAATAATACCAGCGTGAAGTATAAATTTTTTGAGTTGAGTTTTTTGCGTTCGATTGGATATGTTTTTTTATGGATTCAATGAATGAAGAACAGATTTTTTTTTGAAAATGCTTCGAGTCTAACGGGAAAAGTAGTTGTTTTTAGTCTGAAGTCGAATTTCGGTTAAACTTTTTTATTTTATTCTGCTTCTTTTTTTGAATTATTTTAACGAGTGATAAAAATATCATCTGTCCGTCTGTCGTGATCGGGAAAAAGTTAAATACGTTTGCTAAACAAAGTATTTTCACCACTACCCACGCTCCGCCGTCCCCTTCGATCCATATACCAAAAGAGAAAAGAAGTAATGGTGCTGAAACTGAAATGATCAGATTTTGCCAGTCTACATGAGTATTATGATAACGGACCGTCGGAGTCAGAAAACGGTCGAACGTCACGCGTGGCTGACGTCGAAAGAGAAGCGCAAAACACCAATGGATACCTTCGTGAATGGAAACGACTATACCAATCAACAGTACATAACTGATCAGGAGCAGTAGTGTCTCAGCTGTCATGTCGAGCAGAAGTCCGTCGTGTCTGCATGAATAATCCAAATAAAGTGAACAGTACGATAAAGACGAGGTACATGATAAGCGCCTGTAATGTCAGTGAGAAATGTGTATTCAGTTCTTCTTTCGTCATCACAGTAGAAATTTTCAGACCGGTCATCGTTGTCACAACACTTGTTTCATTGATTTGGAAAAGCTCATAAATGTAATCAATCAAAAAGATGACCGCCCAGATTACAGTTCCTACACCAATCAATTTTGTGATTTTCATTTTGCCACCTCGTATTCTTTCTTTAGTATGAGATACAATACACCGAGCAAGAACAATAATGCAGGGTATAGCGCACCGTCTATGCTGACAAGTACTGACAGGAGAATAATTAAGATAATCGTCAAGACGGAAGCAATCGTCTCATTGATATTACTTTGTGATTTCGGAAACAAAAAACCTGCGATTGTTGCCGCAAAAAAGATATTGATCCCGTATAGATAGGGGTTCAAACTACTTGTCTCGACAATCCCGACATATAAGGCAGGGGCCATTAGAATGATCGACACTCCGAGTAAGGAGCCGAGCTCCATCAGCGGATGGATGCGGTATAATCCATACAGTTTGCGTACCGCCAACGTCGCATCTGCATAAGTGATCGTCACGATTCCTAAAATCGGCAAAAGGAATAACCACAGTTGCATCGTCCCCCCCAGACCCACTTGATAGAGCGCCCCGGCGGACATGACAGCTAGTAATGCCCAGAAATAAAGGAAGTTCTTACTTCGAATAATGGCCGGCATCGTTGTTGCCAGTCCAATATTAAAAGCGGGCAAGCCCAACTTAAAGTAACTCTGACGCACATAAAGATGGTTGCGGGAGAAGAATAGGGTTTGCAGGAGATACGCAGCTCCTCCAATCAAGATGCTTCCTGCTAGTACGAATAGGGTTAGTGTAAGAATAGAGTACGGCAGCGTGCTGACCCAAACATCGATTTGAAATCGTGTCTTGATTAAATGGAAGGTCACCAGGCCGATTAGACATAAATCGAGCACGAATCCCAGGATGATGCGCTTAAGTCCGGACATTTTTTGTAACAGAGCTGCGTACAAAAAATCAAGAATCCAAAAGCTTGCGATAAAAACAGTATGTAGCGTCAAGAGCACAAGCAACGCAACTCCCCATTGCATCGGAATCAGCTTTAGTGCAGGTGCCACGATGATCATCAACAACTCAAAAAAGACAAGTGCGACACTCAACTTAAACAAGCGTTGACTGACATTAACTTCCCGTTCAGAAAAAGGAAGTGTTTGGGCGAAGAATAAAGAGTTCCGATTTAATGAGACTGTTGCGTTCAATAGAATGAACATGAACGTTCCTAAAATGAAAACGACATTGAAGTAACTGCTCAACGTCATTTTTCCTGCTAACAAGAGTGTTGCCTGATCAGCTTCTTTCGCATTGGTCGTCAACGTCGAAAGTTGGACCATATTTAAATAAAAGTATCCGAGGTAGGCTGCCGTCAGCAGTAGTAATAATCCGTAACGGTTCAATCGGCTACGAAAGA
>Ga0308167_1003155_pt1 | contig 13664 bp, 19 predicted proteins | sample PhyCR1_2_FD_202138 | JGI IMG/M metagenome (GOLD analysis project Ga0308167, IMG submission 202138) | Phyllosphere microbial communities from UC Gill Tract Community Farm, Albany, California, United States - DLSLRC.R1 | ecosystem: Host-associated > Plants > Phyllosphere > Unclassified | place... | reverse complement strand
CCGTTCGTCTGAAGTAAAGGGATGCCTGTGGCTCTGCTGAGGCGTCAAGATGTCCTTTCTGATGACGTCCTGAATGTTTTTCATAAAACCGCTGTGCTGATTTAATGTGTGCTGACTTCTCACCGGCCTACATTACTCTCAGTTTTTCTGAAGGGGTCCTGATTCTCTGTAACGGACGACACGCAGAGCCCGGAAGATCATTTTAAACAGCGGCTATTCTTGGGTTATTTTACGTTTTTTCAGGAAGATGTCTGCGTGTTTTACACAAATGAAAGTTTACTTTTCTTTATTTACAGTTCCTTTTTTGCGCTGATGGCCTGATTTTCAAATCTCCTTTTTTAGAATATGGGGAGCACGGAAAATACCGGGCAGCCCCGTAGGCTACGCCGGCGGAAGCCTCCGGGAGAGTCGGATGCAGAGATCAGAAGACGAAAAAATGGCGGCGCCGGGCGCGACCGTCAGAACAGTCAGGCAGTACCTGAGAAAGCGTGTCGTCACGGCACAGAGGGAGGTGGCGCGGCTTGTCAGACTGGCACTGGGTGAGCACCTGTCTCCGCCAGTGAAAAATCGTGCGGACCGGGGAACCGGGCCGGAACGGTGAAAGACGGGGGCGCTGCCTGTTATACCCAGTCTTCCAGGGGCAGGCCCGGTACCCGTTGAAACTCCCGCACATTATTCGTAACCAGCACGGCGCCGGCAGCGATGGCGTGTCCGGCGATCGCCGTATCGTTCGGGCCGATCGGCGTGCCGGTCAGGCGCAGCGCCACCTTAATTTCCGTGGTGGCGTCCACCGCGGCGCGGTCCCAGGGCAGGATGGCATCAAGCCGGGCGCAGAATTCCTCGACCAGCTGCACGTGACGCGGCGAGGCCTTCGGGCCGGTGGCGCCGAAGCGCATTTCAGAGTAAGTAATGGCCGAGACCACGATGCGGTGGCCGCGCAGCACCGCCTGCTCTAGGCGTTTCAGGACGGCTTCCGGCTGCTCGCGCATGATGAACGAGCAGATACAGGTATCCAGCATATAAGTCTTGTTCACAGGTTAAACCGTCCTTCGTCGCTGACAACGTCCTCGCGCTCCGCCATAAAGTCCGGATCGGCTTTTTCAAGCTCCAGGAATGAGCCCCAGGTCGGCCGGACGGGACGCAGGATGATGCTGTCCCCTTCCCGGACGATCTCCAGCTCACTCACCCCCTCAAAATCCAGATCGCGGGGCAGGCGGATGGCACGGTTATTGCCGTTTTTGAAAATAGATACGGTTCTCATAATTACCTCCCGAATATTTTTTATATGCGCGTCATATCCGATATGAAGTTCATTCACCGGGTATGAGCATATGTTAAGTATAGGCAGATGTTCTGCATATGTATATACACCACATATGCAGATGCTGAACATATGGATATGCAAAACCTATCCACTGTTCTCTCTTTTTCCGCTGAGATCCGAAAAGAACTAGAACCGGATCTTTTCCTTCCGGTGGCGGTTTTCTGCGCAATGCCCCACATGTTGTGGCTCACTCAGCTGCCAGTGACACAACATAGGGGATGCGTCAGGCGAAAGGCTCCCTGACAACCCCGCTTCCGCCCGCCCCGCCGCCGTGCTACCCTTCCGGTTACTGCCCGGTACGGAAAAAGTCGGATCCGGTTGAGACAGGCTTACGGCAATTGCAGTGCGGGAATATAAGTAGGCTATTTTTAACCTTGGTGAATATGTCGTGCGTTATCTGTTCGGGCGTGACCGTCATTCCAGTGTCAGTCACTGTACTAAATAAACAAGATCATGATAATCCCATGGAGAACTGTCATGTTTGAATCAATGCTGGACCGCAACTATTTCAGTTACGCGTTTGAAAAAATCCGCAACGCCATTTCATCACCCGGTGAAAACAACCTTTATGCCGCCACCCGGCTCGGGCTTGATGTTCTCAGCCGGAAATATCACCAGTTCCGCCAGGAGCTGCGCGACGCAGGCGAGTCCGGCGATCATGAATATGACCTCGACACCCTGGAGCACGCCATCGGTGTGCTGCTGCGCTATTTTGAGGGCAACCCTGACAACCTGACGGAGCGGGATGCGCGTATTTACAGCCGTTACCTTGAGACGGAGCATGAAGGGTTTCTGGCGCTGGCCGACGAGCTGGCCGCGGGTCGCGGGTGATGTACCGGGTGTGAAGGAAGAATAAGGAAGAGACATGAAGCCGTTTGAATCTGATGAGGGGAAGTTTGCGGTCCCCGGTGAAGAAAAGGATGCCGGCAAGTCATATGCTCAGGCCCTCCTGGTGCCGGCGCCTGTATGGGGATCAGGACGATGAGCGGGGACGTGGCGTCCTGGGTACCCGTGGCTACGGCGCTGGCCGGCGTGGGCGGCGCGCTCGGCAGTCAGTGGCTGACACACCGCTTTACTGTAAAACGTGAAAAAACAGCTGCAGAGATAAAACTGGCGTCAGAAAGAGCATATATAGGCAGCCAGCTCATGATTCTGCTGGCAGATTACCGTGAGGAGTGCACCGAGTTCGCCCGTTTCCCGGTGGATGAACAGGGCCGGGCACAAAGCTGGCCGGCCAGACCGGACTTTTCGCAGGTCACCGGTAACTGGGCTTCCCTGAGCGGTTCTGTCCTGTTAGGGATAAGACGCCTGCCTATGTTGCAAAAGGAAAGCGAAAAGGAACTGGCGGAAGCTCTCGATAAGCTGACAGATGAACGATATCCGTCAGTTGCCGATCGTTGTTTCCTCAGGATGGCCCATGAATGCGACCGCCTCATCGGGCAACTGATGAAAGACTGTGACCTTCCCTCCCCGTGGGCCCTGGATGAATAATTTTAACGATGACAGGAAAATGACATGACACAGCTGGTTAACTTCGGTTCGCCGTCGTCGCAGTTGCCGGTGGCCATCGATTATCCGGCCGCGCTGGCGCTGCGCCAGATGGCTGCGCTGATTGACGACTTACCCAAATACCTGCTGGCGCCGGAGGTCAGCGCCCTGCTGCACTACGTGCCTGACCTGCACCGCAAGACGCTGCTGACCACGATGTGGAACACCGGGGCGCGGGTCAACGAGGCGCTGGCGCTTACGCGTGCCGATTTTTCCCTGATCCCGCCCTATCCTTACGTGCAGCTGGCCACCCTGAAGCAGCGCGGCCAGAAAGCCGCCCGCGGTCCCGGACGAATGCCCGCCGGCGTCGTGCCGCACCGGCTGGTTCCGCTGTCCGACCCCCAGTATATAGCCCAGCTGGAGATGATGATTGCCACGCTGCGCATACCTGCAGAGCGGCGGAGTCCGGACACAGGCCGTACGGAAAAAGTCCGCCTGTGGAGCGTCACCGACCGCACCGTACGGACCTGGGTCGAGGAAGCTGTCAGCGCGGCTGCGGCCGACGGCGTGTCGTTTTCCGTACCCGTGAACCCGCGCACCTTCCGGCACAGCTACGCCATGCACATGCTCTACGCGGGGATTCCGCTTAAGGCGCTGCAGAGCCTGATGGGTCACAAGAGCCTGAAGTCGACGGAGGTCTATACGAAGGTGTTTGCGCTGGACGTGGCGGCACGTCACCGGGTGCAGTTTTCGATGCCGGGCAATGAGGCTGTGGCAATGCTCAGGAAGGAATGACGGAAGGTATACTCTATTTGGCCTGTTTGTTTTTACAGGCTAATAATATCAGTAAGCGGTTTAAATTGGCTATTAATATGTTGGCTACTTAAAATGACCATTTTTATATATCCATAAAAAAATTATGGTTAAAAGTGGGGCACAGGGGCTTCAAGTTTCGATGTATATAGTAACCCAATGTACTATAAACTCAGTAACTAAATTGATTGTGTGCTATTAAATTTCATGCTATTCAAAATACCCTTTGCTCAAGCTATGCTTTGGGACTTAAGCAAAATAAATGGTTTTTCTGCTAATATTTTTGGTGTGAAATTATTTGTTTTTTGATGCTCATCATCAGAGATGATTTTGTGCCCGTCAGCATCTCTCAAAAATAGGTTTGACTGTTTTTCTGGTTGCATACAGTTTATACTGTGAGTGTTAATCAATGGAGGTTCATATGAACAACCAAAATGTTTTATCTCAAGAACAGATTGCTGCTTACCTTCGAGACTCTAGTGAGTCCGGAAGTGTACATCTTCGTGGTTCAAGGGATGAACGTCGCGCTCAGTTCCGTGCAATGCGTGCTTCAGATCGAGAAAAGGAAGGCTTGACCGTTGGCAAAGATCACCATTTCGCGCGTTGAGATTGCAAATAAATTTGATACGACAAGCGACAAATTTGGATTTGATCAAGATGTTGTCGACTCTTATGAAGACGACATTCTTGATCTTCAGGAATTATGGGAAACCCAAGGTTACATAGAAGTTTTCGATAATGCCGTCCATAATCGCATTGCGTATGGAATGGTAAAATCCTCTATTTCTGATCCTGGTGCATCACCTGCTTATGATGATTTCTATCATGCGCGTGTCCTTAAGGATGAAAATGACCCACTTGTAATCATCACTTTTAAAGGTGAGATTATCCCTCAGCAACAATATGAAAAGGCTGTTATTTTAACCATGATTGATCATGATTTTATGTTCATGCCTTATGGTAAAAAAATTAGAAGCTTGAAAGATCAACAGCGTAAATACGTACGACACATCATCGACAAAGACAATAAGTAAAATTCCACATAAATTCTTTTTTCAGTTTTTCTCCCAAAACTGCGTTGTCCTTTTCCTTAAGAAACTAATCATACTTGCACTGTTAAAACATTTTCCCAAAATACCCTGCCCTGCCCTGCCCTGCCCTGCCCTGCCCTGCGAGATGCCTATCAATTTTATAGATACCTCTTGTATACACGATGTGTATCCTATGGATGTTCTTTGTGTATCTTTCGAGTATTCGATATATTCTCATTGAGTACATGATTTACTTGCACGTAATATCTTTCAGTGATATAAAAGATTGATTCATAGATATGCATTGAATATCTATTGAATATCTTAAGTGGTTTTGTTGTGCTCATTAAATGTACACATAGCGCATTTGTTAGATATACACACGGTGACTTATATGACAGTTATTGTAATGGCACATAACAAGGGTGGGGCAGGTAAGACTACTTCAGCTGTACATGTTGCAGGTGAACTGAAACCAGCTAAAGCTCTAGATTTAGATACTCACAAGGGCCTTTCAATTATTCATGGTTTACGTCCAGAAGAAAGGCAGATCCCCATTTCAATCCCTGAAACTCAAGAAGAGTTGGTACAAGAAATTAGCCCGTTCAAAGACAGCAATGATATCTTATTTATCGATTGTGGTGGCTTCGACTCCGATATGACTCGTACAGCCGTCGCTTTTGCTGACCTGATTATCGTCCCAGCTAAAGATTCTCTGACCGAGAGAATAGGGCTCATGAGTTTTGACAGGGTGCTGGGAGAGATAAGTGAAATCATAGGACAACATGTAGAGGCTCATTTGTTCCTATGTAAAACTAACCCTAACAAAAAGCACTACCCAAAATTAGAGGCTTTGCTTCCATCGTTCAATCACATCAAATTAATGAAGAGCCGGCTGTCGTACCGTACACAAGACTTTGAAGAAACAATCGAAACGGGTTTTGGTATAACCGAGTCTGTTCATGGTCGCGTTACTGCAGGTGGTAAAGAAGTTATTTCAATGGTGGAAGAAATGCTAGAGATTATTCAAAGCAAGTAAGTACACGTAAAGCTCACAAAGAATACACAATGTGTATTTATGGTGTATGCTATGTGTATCTTTCGAATATCTATTGAATATCCTGTGGTGTGCCAATGAATAAAAAGCTCGATTTCGCAAATCAACATGAAAAGCTTGCTGGGTTAATGAGTTCAGCAAAGCTCAAAACCTCGCCGGCCCAAACTGAGAAAAATGCCGTCGATCCTAAGCAAGTCGCCAAAAGCAAAGCTCGGAGCAAAAATCTCAGGGCTGTACCCGAAACCTATTTTGAAGCCCATGCCCAACTAAAGGCCTCCAACAAAACATCGCTCGATTTCAGTGCCTATATCCTCGAGGCTTTGCGGGAGAAGCTAGAGAATGATGGAGCGCTAGAAAACTAAAGATACTCGATAATTACTCATTGCATACACAATGAGTATTTATTGTATGCGTAATGTACATCCTTGATGTATCTATTAAGTATCTTTTAGATATACAAAGTGTGTTTTATGTTTATCGTTGGTGGCTGAGGTATCAATGAGAAGATTCGCACTACTTGTGTCCGGATTTCTAGGGTTCAGGAAGCTAACCGGCCTAGACAGGAAAAGTGCAGGTGAATGGGGCTTCCTGATCAGTATGCTGTTTATCGTTCCGCTGCTGTTCTGGGAACACCCCGGCGTCATCGTCTCTGTGGTTCTGCAGTTGCTGTGGGCGGCCGTCGGGACACGCTCCGTTTTTCTGGCCAGCGAAACGTGGAAAAAAGACAAACAAAAACCCTGACCCTTTAAGTAACAGGTTTGCAGAAATAAGCGCTTAACGTCATCGCATACTTAAACGTAATCACTAAGGCAGGCACCATGGGCAGCTTCAGCGATATCCGGCCGGTTAACATCACCCACGAAGGGTTTGACCGCAGCCACAACGGCCAGTATTTCCAGACCAAAGACCTGGATATGGCATACGGCATGGCCGAATACTGTATCTTCAACGGGCAGCTCTACAGGAATGTCAGTGATGCGGGGGCAGGGGAGACCGCCGCAGTGCATGTGCCGCATACGGGGACAGTCGATATCTACACGTCAGTCAGAGAGTGTAATAAAAAGCTGATTTACTGGGTGGAATACCGGCTCGGGTTTGAAGCAGGCAAACTGATGAACGTCGAACTGATGGATAAGACGCTGCAGGACGACCTGCGTGACCTGTCTAAATTGCGCCCGGCCAAACCGGCCAACAGGGTCGAAGTTACGATCAGCGTGAACGGGCTGAGTGCGGAAAGACAACAGGCATTTGCGGCCACGCTGACGGACGATAAACTGTCACGCATCCGCGAAATTCTCGGCGAGCCGACGGCATCCATTTTCTTTACCGCTGTACCCGTAGTGGCAAGGAATCATGACCCGTTCTTACGATTCCCGTCAGTCATGACAGTGGCCTCTGTGGTACAGAGCATGGAAGACTTACGCGGCGCAACTGACGAAAATCTACATGTCGTCTCTCCTACAGGCGACAGGATTGTGTTGACTGATGAGTTACATTCAAAATACGAGTCCCACCGGTTCAGTCAGGATGACATGAAGTCTGAATGACGTTTGCATTGTCACCTGCTCAGGGCGCTGGTTCAGGTTACCCGGGCAACCGGGATATCGCTCCAGCGAGTGGTCCATGCCGGTGACAGCATGTCCCGTTTCATTTTCCACTCCGTATCAATTCCCTGACCCGCAAACCATACCCGTCCCAGGCCTGACTGATTAATGCCGTCCAGCACCTGCATCAGCTGCGCACTGTTGGCCTGCGGCCGGTTGTCGTCAAACAGGTTCAGCTGGCTGACGCCGTGAGGGGTGAAGTCATCGAGCATGACGCCGGCCTTCATGTACCGGTGGCCATCAATCCAGATGCGGTCAAGCGCGCGCATGGCCACGCCGATGATATCGCGCGTGTCCTGCGTGGGCAGGGGGAGTTTTTCCCCGGCCGTGTTGCCGTAGAATGTCTCGCCGACCGCGTGTGGCGAAGTCCGGACGAACACGCTGATGTGCCTGCAGTACTGGCGTTCGCCACGGAGCTTCTCAGCTGCGCGCGTGGCGTACTGGCAGAGCGCCTGCTGCATGGCCACTTTCGTGGTAATACGTGAACCGAAACTGCGGCTGCAGACAATCTGCTGCTTTGCCGGCGGCATTTCCTCGAGGGGGATGCACGCCTCACCATTCAGCTCCCGCACGGTCCTTTCCAGCACCACCGAAAAGTTCTTCCGGATGAAAGCGGGGTGCGTGCGTGCCAGCTCCAGCGCGTTGGTGATGCCGAGCAGGTTCAGCTTTTTGCCGATACGGCGCCCGACGCCCCAGATTTCCTCGACCGGCTGGCGCATCAGCAGCGTCTCGGTCCGCTTCGGGTTTCCGGGTGTCAGCGCCAGTACGCCCTTAAACTGGGGCCATTCTTTGGATGCCCACTGGGCTGATTTTGCTAAAGTTTTGCTGGGACCACTACCGATCCCGATGGTCAGTCCGGTTCTGGCCAGAACGTAAGAACGCAGCCGGTGGCCAAAGTGCTCAAAGTCCTCGCAGCCATCAATGCCGGTCAGATCGAGGAACATTTCATCGATGGAATACTGTTCGACTTTGGGTGTCATATCTTCCAGAGCAGACATGACGCGCTGGCTGAGGCTATGATTTATGTGGAATACAAATTCAAATGTATGAGACATCCATTCTGCATATCAGGCCCGGTTACAATACACGTGCAATAGGAATATCTGACCAGCGTGTAGTCCAGGAAGGACTGAGCATTTCCCGCTTCATTTTCCATTCGGTATTCACTCCCTGTCCTGCAAACCACATATGTCCCAGCCCGGACTGGTTAATGCCGTCCAGCACCTTCATCAGCTGCGCGCTGTTTGCCTGCGGCTTATCTTGATCAAACAGGTTCAGCTGACTGACGCCGTCTGGCGTGAAGTCATCAAGCATGATGCCGGCCTTCATATAACGACGCCCTTCAAGCCAGATGCGATCGAGCAATCGCATGGCCACGTTAATAATGTCACGCGTATCCTGAGTGGGCAGACAGAGCTTTTCCCCGGCGCTGTTCGCGTAAAACACCTCGTTGACTGCATGCGGCGATGTGCGGATAAACACGCTGATGCGCCGGCAGAACTGCCGTTCTCCTCTGAGTTTTTCAGCCGCTCTTGTCGCATACAGGCACAGCGCCTGCTGCATAGCGACCTTTGAGATAATGCGTTCGCCAAAGGAGCGGCTGCAGACGATCTGCTGTTTCGCCGGCGCAAACTCCTCGAGGGGAATACAGGATTCTCCGTTAAGTTCCCGGACAGTACGTTCCAGCACCACGCTGAAGTTTTTACGGATAAGGGCAGGGTGGGCGCGTGACAGCTGCAGGGCGTTTTCAATACCCATCAGATTAAGCCGCTTACCGATACGACGGCCGACGCCCCAGATTTCCTCCACGGGCTGATTTTCCAGCAGCGTTGCCGTGCGCTTCGGATTGCCGGGCGTTAGCGCCAGCACTCCGCGAAACTGCGGCCACTCCTTGCTGGCCCACTGTGCCGACTTAGCCAGGGTTTTTGTCGGCCCCATGCCCACGCCGACGGTCAGGCCGGTCGTGGCCAGCACGTGCGCGCGCAAACGCCGACCGAAGTGCTCTAATTCCTCACAGGCGTCGATGCCGGTCAGGTCCAGGAACATTTCATCAATGCTGTACTGCTCGACGCGAGGTGTCAGCTCTTCCAGCGCAGCCATCACGCGCTGGCTGAGATTATGGTAAAGCCCGTAGTTTGAACTGAAAATAAAGACTTTTTGGGCATAAGGCTGATTCTTTATCTGGAACCAGGGTGCCCCCATCTTTATGCCCAGGGCTTTTGCACCTGCGCTGCGCGCGATAACACAGCCGTCATTATTGCTGAGCACCACAATAGGTTTACCACGCAAATCCGGACGGAAAAGTGCTTCGCAGCTGGCACAAAATGAGTTGACGTCGGCAAGTCCAAACATGGGCATAATTACCTCCAGCAAGCACGAAGGCTGTTAAAAAGGCGTACGGCTTTTAGGACAGCAGAACGGTTCTCTATGCATTGCGGTATTAAGGCTGTACACCAATGCTGTGTCAGGAGCGTGGGATTTAATGTCAGGATGATCCGTATGCATAGCAGTGGACAGGTTATGGGAATGACTGTGACATGCATAAATTCATGCTCACTATTACTGTTTTTATATACAGTATTACGGGCATCCGGATGCTGACAAGAGAAAGTTGCGGTTTTCGAAAGTGTGGATGCACTCCATTAGCTTGTTTTCATCAATGTCCGCTGTAAACCATCAAAAGACGTTCGAATAATACTTTACTGATATTACTTGCCAACCGGGGCAGGCAAGTCCGTTTTTATATTAGGCCTCCAAGCTATCTTCTTATTTTTCTGTAAACCTGAATACCTAGATCGGATTAATTTCATCGGCTTATATGAAATACTCATCTGTAAATCTACAACGTAACTGACTCAGGAAGAGCATCGCAGCGCTTCTATAATGTGTGACAGCGCAGGCGCTAATTGCCTACGGCTGGCGTAATAAAGATGATAACCTGGAAGCAGCGGCCACCAGTCTTCCAGAACAGGCATCAGCTTGCCCTCAGAGATATAAGGTTCTGCCAGGGATAATGGAATGTATGCCATACCCATATCGTTAAGCGCGCCCTGCAACATTAGATAGGTGTTGTTAAAGACGGTTTGCCCTGATACCCGGACAGACAAAGATTTTCCACCTTTCTCAAAATCCCATGCATAGAGTCCGCCATGAGTGGGTAAGCGAAGATTGATACAGGCATGTGATGTCAGCACTCCCGGTAAAACAGGGCATGCCCTGTTTTTCATATATGAGGGTGAAGCAACCACGGCCATTTTGAAATCCGGGCCAATACGAACAGCGATCATGTCTTTGTCCACGACACTGCCAACCCTCACGCCAGCATCAAACTGCTGCGCCACGATATCCGTCAGTCCGTAGTCAACGCTGAGCTCTATGTTGATCTCAGGATTTTTCTTTAAAAGGTTATGCAGTCGCGGCCAGATTACGGTGTTGATAGCATGATCATGTGCGGTGATCCTGACTGTCCCGGCCGGTTTATCGCTTAAAGACCGAAGTGAAGTCAGTTCGCTGTCGAGTTCACTGAGCATGGGATCCAGAGTTCGCAGCAGACGCTGGCCAGCCTCAGTCGGGGATACGCTTCGTGTGGTTCGCATCAACAACCTGACACCCAGACGGGCTTCCAGGGCAGTGATAGCGTGACTTAAGCCTGAACGTGACATACCAAGCTGCGCTGCAGCACGAGTGAAATTTCTTTCTATCGCAACACGATGGAAAGCGCGCAGGTCGTTAAGATTTTCGCTTGTCATTGTTGCATCCGGGACACATAAGCATTCTGATTTGACTATCTTATCAACGAATCAAGCCAGTTATAAACTCAATGCGGAAGCAAATTTTTGTCACAACCCGACATTTCATCCCCCACCACTGAAGTACGGAGCTCGTATGATGAAGACTGCTACAGCTGCATTCATTCTTGCGTTATCTGTCTCAGCCGTTTCTGCTAAGGAGAAAAATCCCATGATCACTGTATCGCAAAGTGGTTTTAAGCCATCTGTAAAAGGACCCGCAGAATATTTCACCGGCACCGTGCGCATTGACAGCCCCTTTCAGGGAACCGAACCTGCAAGAGTTGGCGGTGCGACAGTAACGTTTGAACCTTCCGCGCGCACGGCATGGCACACTCATCCTCTGGGCCAGACTCTGATAATTACATCGGGCTTGGGTCGCGTGCAGGAGTGGGGTGGTCCTGTACGTGAAGTTCGCCCGGGAGATATTGTCTGGATACCTGCGGATGTTAAACACTGGCACGGTGCGGCACCTGAAAACAGCATGTCTCACATCGCTATTGCTGAAGCTGAAGAAGGCAAGGTAGTGGACTGGATGGAGAAGGTCAGCGATGAGCAGTACGGTGTTGCTGAAAAATCGTGAGTAGCAGTCAGATGATAAAAAGCCTCAATACCGCCCTTGCAATGTGCATGACGCTCATCTCATCTGTCTCACTCGCAGAGGGGCCAGCAGATACGGAACAGCGCAAGCTGGAAGCCTTGATGCAAAAACAAACGCATCCCTTAACAGCTCAACAAAAGAGCATAGCATTGATCGCTGCTTATGCAGCCTCGGGTGATATAGCCCAGCTCAATAACGCACTGAATCGCGGGCTGGATGAAGGATTGTCAGTCAGTGACTGCCGTGAAGTTCTGACGCAACTTTATGCGTATGCCGGGTTTCCACGCAGCCTCAACGCCCTTAGCGAGCTCATGAAAGTTGTTGATGCGCGCCGTCTGGAAGGAAAGCAGGATTCACAAGGCAATGATCCCGGAAAAATGCCTTCTCCTCAGGACATGCTGGCTGCAGGGACGCGCAATCAAACTGCGCTGGTAGGAATGCCGGTAAAGGGCGCTTTGTTTGAATTTGCTCCTGCCATTGATCAATACCTGAAGACGCATCTCTTCGGCGACATTTTTGTTCGGGATAACCTTGACTGGAAGAGTCGGGAGCTGGCCACTGTTGGCGCGCTCTCCGCACTCAGCGGCGTAGAATCTCAGCTCAAATCGCATCTGAGCATGAGCATGAACGTTGGGATCAGTGCGAAACAGCTTAGTGAGCTGGTTCCCTATTTTAAAAATTCTGGTGCAGAGTCTGCCTCACAGCGGCTTGATAGCACACTTGCATCTCTTCCTGAATCATAATTATAAAACCGTGCTGGATTCTTTTCCGGCACGGTTTAAAAGAATTAACAAGAATGATCAGTCCGTCAGTCATCATGAATGTATGCATGAGTCTTTGATGTTTCATAACTGCTGTTCAACAGCACACTTTGTTAAGTCACTGGCAGATTATCCTGTCGGGCCCGGATGAGCTCATCACCGGTATCAGCTTTGTTGTTTATGCGGCTCTGATACTGATAGGGCTCTTAACCGGGTAGAAAAACCTGGCGATCTAGTTCCTTTACAAAACAATTGTTTTTATCATGCGCGCTGCGGTGGCTCACGTAGCGCGTTCAGAACCAGCGCAAAGGCTGGAGACGGCTGGCGCCGGCTGGGATAGTAAAGATAATATCCTGAAAAAAAGGGGCACCATTCATCCAGTACGCGCATGAGTTTTCCCTCTTTCAGATACGGTGAAAATTCCTCTTCAGGTAAAGAAGCGATCCCTATACCCGCCAGGGCAGCATCCACCATCCCGGGTGAAGTATTGAAAATAAGTTGGCCGTTGACCCGTACGCTCAGCGGACGTCCGTTATGTTCAAAATCCCAGGTGTAAATACCGCCAGCAGTCTGCATACGCATATTGATGCAGTTATGCCTCAGAAGGTCATGTGGTGTGCTGGGCACCCCGAATTTTTCAAAGTAGCCAGGAGATGCTGCAATCGCGACGCGTAATGACGGCCCGATTGGTACCGCAATCATGTCTTTATCAATAGTGTCCCCCAGCCTGACTCCCGCATCAAATCTGTCGGCAACGATATTTCTGAACCCGTAATTCACATCAAATTCGACGTTGATGTCAGGATAATCAAGGAGTAAAGGCGTGAGCTTGGGCAGCAATATGCTGCGTAAAACATGCTCTCCACAGGTAATCCGGACAGTACCCGCTGGCTTATCCCGCATCTCAGTCAGCTCTTCCAGCTCCGCATCAATTTCATCCAGGCGATGACCGATTGAATTCAGTAAACGTTCGCCAGCCGCCGTGAGCGACAGACTTCGCGTGTTGCGCGTGAGAAGTCGGATATCCAGGCGTGATTCCAGCCCGCTGATTGCCTGACTTATCGCGGACTGCGTTACGCCAAGAACTGAGGCTGCACGCGTAAAACTGCCTTCACGTGCAACGGTCACAAAATAAAGGAGATCGTTGAGGTTGCGCTTTGCCATATTACTGCCCTTCAAATCTATTTATTAGCCTGC
>Ga0308167_1003154_pt1 | contig 13667 bp, 15 predicted proteins | sample PhyCR1_2_FD_202138 | JGI IMG/M metagenome (GOLD analysis project Ga0308167, IMG submission 202138) | Phyllosphere microbial communities from UC Gill Tract Community Farm, Albany, California, United States - DLSLRC.R1 | ecosystem: Host-associated > Plants > Phyllosphere > Unclassified | place... | reverse complement strand
AACTTGGCCCCCCACCATCCAGCAACAACACAAATGATCAGAAAGAAGATTGCGACGCCTTGTGGTGTGCCATAGCTCACCTCGGCTTGGCAACCCCGGCAGACTTGCGCCCCCCATGGCACCTCATTCATGCAGTGAGGGCAAATAACAGTGTGATTGTTAGTCACTGATTCATTCCTTTGACAGGTTTCAGAAAACACAGCAGTTTATAAGGTTGTTGACCTTGTGGCGTCAGAAGCCAAAGCGCCGCATCATCAAGCTTCCAGCTTCGGCCAATTGAACTTGTAGTTGAGTGGTGGAAGCTCGAAATGCTCCGCCAGGTAAAGCGCCAGCATCTGTCCTTCTTTAGCGTAAGCCGTCGCCTTGTCCGGCGTTGGATACCAGCTCACCCACAACGAGTCCAAAGGGAAAACCTGCTCGAAGGATGCGTAATTGAATCGCCATCCCGCCATATGACCAGCAGCGCCCGGATTTTTCGCGCACCGCACGAATGCGGCCAAACGGCGGCGTAGATTTTCGGATTCGCCAATGGTCAAAATGCCATGCTCGTCCGCACCGATTGCGCGCTGAATCTCCCTGTCTGCGCAAATGATGTACGCACCCGGTCCCGGCGGAGCGCTTGCATAGTGTTCGGTCAGCTTGAGCCACTCAGGCTCCCAGCCTCGCCAGTGTTCAACTTTCATCTTGCCTCCATAAATGAGGCGCAATGATATCACCGATAGACGTGATACCGACTTTGCTTCTAACTGCAGCCCAAAGTGACACAGGGACAGGACGACAGGGCGACAGGACGAGCGACTGCGTTGAAGCAGGCGCCCAACTGGCTTTCTGAAATGGGTTTTGCAAAAGTTTTGCAAATCGCAGACAACAAAAAAGGGCCCACCTTTCGGTGAGCCCTTCCAGACCGCCCAGCAGAGCGGATTTTGTTTGGTAGGCGCGATTGGACTCGAACCAACGACCCCCACCATGTCAAGGTCTGCTAGGAGCAAGCTCCAAGCCCTGCTGCTCTTGGATTTCTCAGAACGCCCATTCACATCATGAGGCGTCAAAAATGGCAAATTTCCGCTTACTCCCATCCGGCAACTGGAATGCTCAGGTACGGGTTAAGGGCAAACCACCCCAGTCGAAAACCTTCAGCACGAAGGCCGAAGCAGAATCATGGGCGAGACAGGTCGAGGCCGTAACGGTAGATCGAAAGCATCACACTATATATACGCTGGGCATGACCTACTGCGAAACCATGCTCAAGGGGAAAGGCAGCTACGACCATGCACTGAAAATTGTGGAGCATCTGGGTAGACACTTCACACAGCCCATCCACGAAATCACCCCACAGATGATCAACGATTTCAAAATTATGCGATTGAAGAAGGTAAAGCCGTCCACGTGCAGGACGCAGCTTGCTTTCATGTCCCGCTTCTACAGGTTCGCCAAACGGGGCCTATTAATCGACATCCACAACCCTGTCAGTGATATCGCACTGCCAAAGCCTGACCGTTCTTCTGACAAAGTGATTCGAGCAAGCGAGCTTGAGCGGCTACTGGCGAAGCTGTCGCCCGTGATGAAACTTATAGTCGAACTGGCATATGAAACCGCCATGCGTCGATCAGAAATTCTGAGGCTGACAAAAGACTGCCTGCATTTGAAAGACCGCATTGTCGATGTGATTGATGGGAAAAGCGGAACACGATCAGTTCCTCTAACTCACCGAGCTGTGGAAATTCTCCAACTTGCCCAACTGTGGGCCACTGTGGGGCGCCACCCGAACGGCCAAGTGTTTTCGGTTACACCGCACGCAGTGACTCAAGCGGTACGCTTGGCACGCGTGAAGGCTGGCTTGGATAGTAGCGTTCGACTTCACCAACTCAGGCACACTAGGATCACAAACGTTGCCAAGAAGGGATTCAACAACGCTCAAATCATGATCGTCTCGGGCCACCGGGATACTCGATCCGTCGCTCGATACTCACATCTTAATGTCAGGGACGTTCTACACCTGATCGACTAACCCCCACGCCTTTTCCACAGCCAAGGCGCTATCGCTTTGGCTGTTTTCCGTACTACACCAACGGCAACGGCAGCACGCAGTTTTCCGAGTACAAGTTGACAATTCACGACTTCGAAAAGATCCGGCACCGATTGACTGACAAGGAGCTGAAGGGTGTACGCCGATACTTCGGCGTGAAACCAACTGTTGAAGTAGTAGTTGCAGAATCTGCAACAGCTCCCCCAGCCTTGGTGAAGGAGCTGTTCGAGGTAATCACTGTGCAGGGTGACACTCTGACGATGAGCAGTAAGGAGATTGCTGAGCTGACAGAGAAGCGTCACGACAATGTGATGGTAGACATTCGGGCGATGCTGGAGGGGCTAAATTTGTCAGCCCTGAGTTTTCAGGGCTGCTACAAAGGTGGAAATGGGAAAGAGCTGCCATGCTTCAACCTGACACGTGACCTGACTGAGACACTGATTTTGGGGTACAGCATCCCACTACGTCACGCTGTCGTTGTTCGTCTACGTGAACTGGAGGCCCAAGTAGCCAAACCAGTTGTACCGGCACTTCCAGACTTCTCTAACCCTGCTGAGGCCGCTCGTGCTTGGGCGTCACAGTTTGAAGGTCGAACCTTGGCACTCGAAGTTCTGAAGGTGAAAGAAGCGAAGATTACCGAGGACGCACCAAAGGTTGAGTTCTACGACGATGTTGCTGTAGCTGAAGGTTCACACACCGTTAAGCAAATAGCTGACATGTTGAAGACTGGTCGCAACGAACTGTACCGCTTCCTACGGAGGCACAAAGTTTTGATCGAACATGGCAAAGATCACAACTTGCCGTACCAGGTGCAGAAGACCGCAGGTCGATTCACTGTTCTGGAAGAGCCATATAAGCACCCGCACACCGGCAAGATCACGCTCGGTACTCGCACGATGGTGACTGGTAAAGGTTTGATCTTTATTCGGGAACTTATCGAAGAACATAATCGAGTAGAGCTAGACAAAGTGGAATAACACCTATGCACCCAGATACCGTTGAATACAGGGCCGCACTCGCTTGCTCCGGGGAGTAAAGCTCTGCTTAGTTGACATTTCGACCACAATGTAGCCATGATTTTTATCTTGACGTCAAAAGCCAAGGCACTATCATCTGCACCCAGCCAACGACGCTGGCACCGCAACACCTCCCCTGCTGATAAACCATTATCTCGTTTGTTCAAGCCATTAGGCCGCTGAGCAGAGCGGGTTTCGTGCTGTCTGCTGCTAGGAACAACAGTTCCACCTGATTGCTTTCGGAACATGAAGAGGGTTTGCACATGAACTAACAACATATAGGTAACACTACAACTATGAAACGGACCACCATTAACAGCAACTTCGATGAACTGCTGTCCGCAGCAGTACTCAATGAGTTGGACAAACGCATTGGCGCCAACGCAAGCAAGTGGCTGAAGGACAACGCACCAGTTGCGAAATCCAAGAAGCTCCGGCAGGCAAAAGGCGCTGTAGGCCGGAAGCCGACTAGGATCCAGAATCCGTTCTACTGGTTTATAGGCGCCAAGACGGAATGGGAACGTTATCCAGCGTTTGCACTAGACATCATAGAAGGCGTTGCACGGCTTGACTGGCATGATCGACCAGCTGGCCAGGGTGGTAAGTCGATGCCCCTTTCTGTCCGCAACTTGGCAGTCATCCTTGAATCTCTTCCAATTGTAACCACGGATACCGTGCAAGATCTGTTGCAACTTGAAGAGCGGCACGCGAGGCGTTACGTGAAAGCAATTGAGCTGATCATTCCGTGGATGCTGAAGAGTCGCCCTCGCTCGCTGTTCAACGAGATGGAAAGCATCGAGCCGGATCGGCAGCCTTGCAAGTGGCAAGATTGGGACGTGGCGAACACCCCCAGCCCTAAAGAGCTAGCCCAGCTCTACTATGATTTACGGACGCTTACCCAGTTCAAGACCGCCGATGAGTACGACGAGGAACTGTTGTACAACGCCCCCATGGCAAACGTTGTTGCCTTCCCGCCTCGCCAGCAGCACCCCAAGAAGCCATTGGTGTTGCAGATGCTGGTTGATGGCGCCGGGACGAACGCCATCGAGAGAGAAACCGGTGTATCTCCGAAGACGATCAGAAAGTGGCGGGACGATATGCTCGCTGCACAGAGGATGCTGCACGCTGCCTGATCCGCCCTGCAAGAGAGGGGGACTAATTCGGCCGCATGTATCAAAGGCAAGTGCCAACTTCCGCCAGAGGACGGAATGGGGCACGGATCGCCAAAGCGTAGCTTTGAGATTAACCACCTCTATTAAGGATCAAACCTGTGAAGTTTAAATAGCAGAGGATAGCTTGTGCCTAGGGCACGGATATCAACGCTGTAGACTAAAAAGAAGAGATGGGGCAGACAGCCCTTCCGCTCTTGCTTCTAACCTTGCTTAGAAACTTGTGGCTCCAGCCACGATTATCAGTGCAAGTTATAATGGTGACTTAGTCACGATTGATAGAATGTGCCTATGTGCACAAATTACCCTGCACAATTAACATCAAGAACAGGTGGTGGTTCACCCACCAACCTTCCTTCTCTAATCTCTAGAGTTATCAACCTTGAGAAGAGCTGATTAGATGATTGCCACGTGACGTGTACGTCACAGCATATATGCGCGGGGGCTTTCTTGCCCCTGCCCCCTGATTGCCCATCGGCCGTGAGGCAAGATATCAAATCTTTAAGCTAGGACGAGGTGGTGCAGTACCACCATCTTCTAGTGCTCTAACCTTCAAATTGACATAACGTGACGATACGTCGCAGCTTACATCTTGGGATGGGGATCAAAGACTTATGGGGCTTACCCCTCCCCCACTTCGTCACTGAAGAAGATTAACCGATTGATAACTGTTACATGCCAAGATGCAGTAAGCACCCTGCCGGATGCGTTATAATCCGGCGCCAACTTAACGGTGGCAACATAAGACAACAGCTAACTAAATTACACTCACATATCGCAAAATAGTGCAACTTTTATTGTATGTATGCATTGACAACTAGAGATATTGCTGTATACTACATAGATTAAAAGTAGCAACCTTAACTCCCTCCCCGCAAAACCTTCACATACCCCCCAGCTTGCACCGCCCAGTTCAACTAACTGGATGCACAGGCCCGTTAACGATCCGGGGCAAGATGATCGTTTCCATTGGAAAGTAAGCTGCACCGAACAGGTTGATGCGAGCCTTCACGGTAATGCCCAGGTCAGGGGATGCAGCGAAAACTGACCACTAATCAACCAACTTACTTCACAACGAAGTGATCCCGCACTTGCTCATAACAAGTACGCACGCAACCCCAACCCGCGCCTCGTCCTGAGAGCGGGCTTTCTATTCCTTCGGGAACTTACACATACATTCATTCAATAGGTAACCCGCTATGGCACAGCGCCGATTACGGCTACACACCTGCACATCTTGCGGCAGGAAGTTTTATAGCCGCTCCTCTTTATCCAGATTTGACTCAGTTCAATGTCAAGTTCGTGAATGGAGGGCACGCAATAAGCTGACTCAGAAGCAACTTGAAGAGCAGTACATCGCACAAGAGCTTGACAACAACAACCAACCACAACCGGAAGCAACGCAATGACTGACAACATCTGGCTCGAAGTAGACAAGAGCAATGGGGCGATCATGTCCTACTACCTACACTTGCCCACAACCTCATCCAGCAAGTTCGACTACATCGAGGCCACCCAAGATGAATTGACCTACTTGAACGCTCTTGAGGAGGCAGTATTTCCCCAAGGAACTATAGCAACAATCAGTGACCTATCAGAGCACCGGGCAAGGGTACGAACGGCAAAAGCTAACGCCGCCAAGATACCAGTCAAGGCAGCCTACAAGCCTTCAAAGAAGCCCCAGAAGCCCGCTGACAAGGCAAAAGACACCAACGCACCAGCGAGCAAATCTAACGCAAAGGAACGCTTTATAGCGGCCCTGAAACAGCATCGCTCACGTTAGTAATCGAGAACAAACATGACAACACAGTATAACTACGGCACCGACACCGTTGAGTTCTTCAAACACACCGAGCAAGAACTTCAGAAACTAACCAAAGACAAGGAGACGGCCTACTTCCGGCACTGCACTTCACTGGCCTACCCGCAACTAGGCGTAAACGTAGCCTGGGTAAGTGAGAAGCCTCTAACCGCAGCTCTGAACGAGCTGGCAGGATGGATGATCGCCGGTTACACCGTTGTAACTTCCGTAAGCCAGCCGTTGTATCTCAGCGTCAATCTACGAAAGCCACAGAAAATGATCGAGGATGACCTTCTTATCGTTGCAGATGAGGCCAAGGCTGAATACGCAGCCAGCCGCTATGCCCGCAACGTTGCAGAGACGCGTCGCCAGATGGAAATCACCATCACACGACGTGCGAGGGAAGCAGCAGTGGAAGCAGCCAAGGTTGCAGCGGCTCACCAAGTGTCCGAGGAAGAGTTTGCCCTTGCCGACCTGTTGAAGGCCTACGGCAAACCGCCTAAGACCAAGGCTACCAAGTCCGATGAGGTGGCAGCGTGAAGCCAGAACAATTCAAGACTCACATCGAGTCAGACTCAAGGAAGACCTAATGCCAGCAGCAATGGTTGCGGATGTAACAGGCTTGTAACAGTGGCGTCCATCGCAGTCCACGCCCGCATTGGAACGGTCAGTCAGCAGCGATCCCCTTAGGCAAGTGATCACCGAAGATTTCTTCCGGTATTGTGCCGCCCATGTCCCTCATGATCCTCAAGAAACTGTCGACGGCGACCAACCAAGCGTCGTGCGTCCAGACGGGTGCAATCAGGTTCGAGTTCAGATTGCCAATTGGATTGAGTAGCAGCCTCGGGCTCTTCCATGAAGCTGCGAACAACGACAGCTTGCCATCGACAATCGAAAACTTTGGTAACGGCTTCAACTCGCCTTTGCGTGGACCGTGCGGCTCTTTGGGCTCGTGGCTATGCCAACTTACCCTGATGGCATCATTGAATCTATCAACCAGCACCTGCGGTTCCGACGCCAGCAGCTTTGACGTTAATTCGTTTAAGGCACCGAACGCTATTTGAGCTTTCGTTATCTGGACAGCTTGAATCTGACGCTTGCGATTGTACTCAGCAAGCTCCTGGCGATCTCGCTCAGCTAGTTGATTCGCGAGTTGGCGCTTTGCCTCACGAACGGCATCCCGGCGTTGCTGAGCTTCTGCAGTCAGGGCTGGCTTGGCAATCGTTCCGGACTGAGCGGTAATCTCTAGAACGAGTGGATGATGACGCTCATCCACGATAGTCAGCAAATCCCCGTCTGTATCGTAAGGGGTTAGATACAAGTTGGCTCCGTAAAACTTCGCACCCGGCTGGAGGGACTCCAGCACCTTCACCGCCTCGTCCAAGGCCTTTGCCAACTGCTCTTGAGTAATTTCACCTTTGATCTTCAGTCTCACGCTGCGATTCCTTAGCGTTCATTCGCCTATGCGGCTTGCCGAGCCCCCACCAGACTGACAATTCGCTATGCAAGCGGCGCCTACGGGCAATGGGCAGACCGACTGATCGGCCCCGAATGTCACGATTAGTGTGTTCACGATTACAGCACATGGACCCAGCATTGGGGAATGCCTGCACCACTACCCTCCCCAGCGCTTCAACACCAGTTCGGCACCCGTATAAGGGAGCTGCGTGTCGCCATGAACATGAGTCAGGAAGCGTTCGCTGACAAGTGCGGCTTCGCAAGGACGTATATGTCCCGCATTGAAACTGGTGGTGCCAACCCTTCTATCAATGCCATCAAGGTGCTCGCGGATGCTCTGGGCGTCAGCATCTCGGATCTGTTTGAAGGAATGTAAGACAGGGCAGCTCCCGAGGAGCCTTACAAGTAACTGATCAGAACTAACCAACACCTAATCCCTCGCTGGCGTCCGTCCGAGCCCCAGCACCACTCCCCCCCTGCCAAAGTCCCTATTTCAAAGGCCCAAGCTACATTCGGGTCAAGCGAAGTCTCCTCGACACGCATTTTCCCGCCGTATACGGCAGATTTACTTACACCAGTCTGATTACAGCACCAGCAATCGCCGGACCTGCACTACAGCGGGGCGGCATCGCCGGATCATCCTGCACTACACACCCAACGCCCTGCACGGCACTTGCGAAGTAGTTGCACACCATGACGACACCGCTACGGTCAGGATAAGGGGCACCTCCACGGCCAAGGCGGCGGAGGACAACGAAAAACCCACACCACAAACGGACTTACGTGTCTGCTCAGGTGCAGCCGCAGCAACGATCTAATTAACAGAATGGTATTGTGTTAATAAGCAACCCCACGGAAATGCTGGACTCCACCCGAAGAAACGTGCTCTAGTTAACACATCGGCGGAAAACGTCATGGAGTGTTAATTAGAGATGAACATCGTAGAAGCGGTAAAAACAGAGGGTGAAGCCGAAACCATCTCCCGCAAGCTGACCAAGAACGCCAGGGGCAATTCCCTGTATGCAGACATCTGGCGTTTCGGGGTCAACACTGCCCTTCGTATCAGCGACCTACTCAGCCTTACCTTCGAAGATGTGCATGGTGACAAGCTGGTGATCAAGGAAGGCAAGACCGGTAAGACCCGCATCATTGACCTGAACAGTTCTGTTAAGACCATCGTAGGCCGCCGCAGGGCTGCTCACCCCACGCACACTTACCTGTTCGAGGTGGACAGCAACCGGGCTAAGGGCAAGGCAGTAAGCCGCATCGCGGTAGCCAACGCCTTCAAGGCTGTAGGTGACGAGATGAGCCTGCAACTTGGTACTCACTCGATGCGAAAGACTCGTGGATGGCTAATGTACAAAGGTGGAGTGTCCATTGAGAAGATTTGCAAGGTACTGAACCATTCCAGTCCTGCTGTAACCATGGCGTATATAGGCATCACTCAAGCGGAAGTCGACGCCACATACCACGAGTTCGTGTTCTAGACCATTGTCGAGCCCGACAGCGTCACACCAGCCGCCCGCGGGCGGCTTTTCCATGCTTGCGATATTTGCCGATTTTGGCGACTAACTGCGTGGCGGCACAGAGATGGCATTAAGGACCAACCTCGTCTGAGCAGGACTTTCACCGCCCCGGCGGGTGACCCTTTGATATTTCAAGCAAGAAAGAGAGTGCGATATCGGCAAAGGACAACATGCCGCGTTGAAAATCCAACGTTTCGCCGGCCAATGAACGTGCCCTTCACCACCTCTAAACGCACGCTATACTAGTAGGATACCTGCCGTTAACGGCCAAGAAAGGTCGTAAGGAAAACATGAGTAACCAAGCATTAGATTTGCTAATTGAGTGCGAGCTACTTAAGTCTAATGGCGACGTTATCGACTTAGAAAAGGTATCCAGTGAGGAGTTGTCTAGAAGGTATTCGCATTTCGTAATATCAAGACAAGGAAGTATTTATACCGAGGTTGAAAAACACTCTACGGACGGAAAGCTCAACGCTCAGTTCAGCACGTGGTCTTCGAAATTCTCCAAAGAGAACACTCTTTCCTCTTTACTTATCTACAATAGAGTCGTTCTAGACGACCCACTGATTTCTTTCCGATCTAGTATAAGTATCGATGACCTACAAGCCGGCCTTGAGTTTTATAGCTGGCTTCATCCGCTTATAAGAGGCGGCTTTGTAAACGTGTATCCTATCAGTTACTACGAAAAACCGAGTGAAGAGATCCCTATATTCTTCTCGAAAGATGCGTTCAGATCATCAATATCACCAGCGGTCCATGATTACGCCCACGCTAACGCAATCCTAAAGTCAGTGGTAATGGATAACGAGGGACGAATGTTAGTTATGCGCGAGAATGCTAGTGTTAAGCGCCGCACGGCCTTGAATGTAGGCTTTGCGAATGACCGGCTTTACTCGGGGGTTGGCTTATTCAAGTTTATGACAATGGAGAATGCTAAAGTTGAAGGCAAAAAAGTTAGCTACCAACAGCACTGGGACAAAGACGGAGTATTATCGGAAGAAAAGTTTAAGCAATGGGCTTATCAAGCCACCAACCAAGCCGTCATTGCCCGCTTGAAAGCAATTTGCAATCAGGTTTCCCTCGCCCAAGAACTTGGGTACACGTACATCACCGAATCCGAATTCGAATCTACGCTTCTATCACTATCCAACACCAAGGGAGCAAAGCAAATCTCACCGTGCGTTAGGTTCCTCAACCTTAATGATAGCTTCTTAAATATAGAGTCGCCACATACCATCATTGAGTTGCGAGATAAATACCCTACTGCATTTGAGCGCTTCAATAACTCGCTTACTTCAGTTAGCGAAGAGCTTCACGGAGTTGATGAAGAAAAGTTTGCAGCTAAGTCTCGCGCGCTCTTTCAGAAAGAAATTATGCCTCAGGTAGATGAGGTTCGAAGCGTAGTTGGCCAAATCAGTTCAGGCCTCGTGAAGGGTACGACAACCTCACTCTGTGGCGTAGGACTGGCAATATGCACTGGCTCGGTGGTTCCTCTTGTATCTTCATTAGTTATTTCTGCGATGCAAGGTGTGAGTGAAAGCCTGCCCGCCTTGCGAGAACTCCAGTTAACAAAAAAGCGTCCCAGCTACATTTGGCATCGTTTGGCAAAGCAATGAGATTACTGATAACACAGGCGCCAGTCTCCGTAAGAGTGAGCTAGGATTTGCGCAACATTCCTCAAGGATGATATCCATGCCCAATAAATCAGACACCAATATCGCCACGGCGGACGCACTAACACTGCTGCTCCATAATCAACACGCTCTAGCTGCGGCCATTGAGGAAGTAACCAAGTGGCTCAAAGACAACGGAGTGGGTCTTGTCGCAGATAACGCAATGACTGCCATAGAAACGCTGGACACAAACGCACAAGCCATCACAAACGCGATCATGCGACTAAGGCAGGCGTAGGCAACTACTATGCTTGTCGGGCCCTGGCGACCTCCAAGCGGTCGTCAATGCATCTGTTCTATGTACCAGTCGTAATGTGCCTTCGAGAATACCTAACCCTGAGTGCAAGCACTGGGAACGCATTGATGTGGGTGGTGGGTTTTAATGAGGCCTAGGAGGGCCTTGAAATTCGATGTGAATCTCAATCCCGTGCTCCTCTAATAGCAACCTGCGCATCTCTTGGGTTGAGGTCGATGTCATGGTGCTTTGAATATGATCAAACCAAAGGAATGCGTCAACCGCATCATGGATCTCACAGTCACTCACGGTCAGCGAAGCGATTCCCTTCGGATGCATGAGCCTATCCCTGACTTTGATGGCCCGGGTCAACGCCTCAAAGCCAGCACCTTCACACTTTATCTCGACTGCATTTGGAACAGCCTTCGCGAAACTCCGGATTGTCAGCCTAATCAAGTTGAGAGCACCGGTTCGCATTAGTCGGGTTTGAACAGTACCTTGGCCTGTGACCTCGATCTGCAACTCAGACAACGCCAGTCTGGTAGGTTCCGACAAACGCTCCCCCCAGCTTCCTAGCAACATCTGACGCTGGAAGTAGAGGCAACCCTCGATGAAAGCAAACACAGCTCGAACTAGGCCTCTACGGACGCTAGGAGCCAGATACACAGGGTCGGGATAACGCACGATGCTGGAGCCATTTAGCGTTTCATATGGATAAAGGGCTGTTACGTCAGAGTGGAGCGTTAGGTAAATCGCACAAGATTCACCGGGCTTTAGCCCATCAGTGCCACGGTCATGGAGGTCCATATTTTCACTTCCTAGCAAGGCCAACCGACACTTTATAGCAATAGAAGCTGACTCTCTCGCTCAGGGAAAACCGAGCGTTAGCAGTCACCGACTGATGCGTCTATTCTATTTCCGGGGTTGACCTACTGCGCATCCCTTCCCTCCCTCCTTCGTATATAAAGGCCAAAAAGAAAAAGGTGCATGGGTGGTGTCGGCAGCGGGCTAGGCCGGAATCAGCTATTTATTCCTCTTCCGAGCCAGTTAGTTTCGGACGTTTGACCCGATTAAAGACGGCATCGAAATCGAAATCGAAATCTAGGGTGACAGTAGGCGAATCCCCGCCTTCAGGGTTGCCCTCTTGGAATGAACACGACTTAATACGGTAGTCACCCGAGAGTAGCGGCTCTGCCGATAGATCATAAAGTTCAGAGAGCGTGGTACGTCCTGCCAGTATCTCTAGTAGTACCGTTGTAGGAATAGTTAGTTTTCCGCCATTGTTAGACATCGACACGCTTAATCTACCTCCGAGCTTTCGATACAGTCCGCTCGGCGGAGTATCATATTGATTTAGAGGGTGGTGATACTTCCACAAATTGAAATTCAACTTTGAAAGGGCGACTTTGTCGGCTTCAGCCGGCAGCGCCTTGGCTCGGTCGTTGTAATAGATTTTTGCTCTTGCGTCTCGGTTGATACCAGTGAAGCCCTGCACCCTGCTTTCGATGCTTACAGTGATAACACCACCAATGGACGTAGTTTGCTTGTATGCATGATACAGGGCTTCTGAAGCGTTGACACCACCGGGAGCAACCGTAGCAGATAACGCGTTACTCTGGTCCGTCCCTATACACAGCAAACGGACTCCTGGAACGTCATGCTGACGGGCTTTATCTTTCACAATCCTGTACAAGGCATGTTCTTTATAGTGCTTAGGCGCTTCTTGCACTAACCCACCACCGCCTCCACCAGTTGATTGGGGTGTGTATATCACCTCAAGGGTGTACTCGGGATGAGTAAAGGACGCTCGCTCAGCCTGACTGGCAACTATCTGATTGAAAAACACCTTTACAATAGATGACTTTAGAAATTCATTTCGTTGATGGAGTTGCGGAAGCTTCCTGATAAATCCAGAACGCGAGGCTGCCCCATTAAACCTACATGATATCTTAAATCCGTCAAGCCCCCTTTTATCTGCCTCCTGCCTCAACCATTGAGATATCTCAAATGATTGCCTTTCTTCTTTCCAAAAGCGGGGATAGAGGAAGGCTATTTCTATCCAGATCATATTACCGCTGGGCAATGTTACCCTTATGTCAGGACTTCCATCTGAATGCGGCTCGTACTCAACGAGTCCTATTCTAGTGCTAGCGTCGAGGACAACTAATTCCCATATAGCGGCAGATCTAGTTTCAGATGAACTCAGATTCCCACGAATTTGTTCAAGTCGCTGCCCCGTTACTATCTCGCAGCGACTCAGTAATTCCGCTACCTGCTCTTCCTTTAACATGTGTACCCCCAAGAAGCCTAGCTTCACTGGAATTCACATTAATGCGGTCTTGAGAGACTTGCAAGGTCCCAGCCCCTGAGTAAGTTTATACGTACAGTGAGGAGCACCATTTAAACCAGCTACGCGATGCAAAGGAAAGCGTCCATTAGAGCGGCAAGATGAGTGCTAACTGACCGAAATGTAGATCTTCGGATGGCTCTCAATGCACCTAATCACACTGCAATTAACTAGTCATTGGCGATAAAGCTATCGACCACTGTAATGGCGGTTGCACACCTGCAGCCTTCGCGGTGTAAACCAGCATATATCTCACGTCTCCGACACGACCCCGGCAGTGAGAATCAACACAACGCTCGCTTTGAGAAGACACAGTAGCCAACGCACATCCCGTTCACATCTATGTGAATGTGATCAGGGCGAAGGATTGGATAAGCGATGATCAAGAGATAAGATGCCGCTTGCAGCGCACCACT
>Ga0308167_1003152_pt1 | contig 13671 bp, 19 predicted proteins | sample PhyCR1_2_FD_202138 | JGI IMG/M metagenome (GOLD analysis project Ga0308167, IMG submission 202138) | Phyllosphere microbial communities from UC Gill Tract Community Farm, Albany, California, United States - DLSLRC.R1 | ecosystem: Host-associated > Plants > Phyllosphere > Unclassified | place... | reverse complement strand
CGCCGGCGTGATCCACACTGACTTCGAAAAAGGCTTCATCCGCGCCGAAGTGATCGCCTACAACGACTTCATCCAGTTCAAGGGTGAAGCCGGTGCCAAGGAAGCCGGTAAATGGCGCCTGGAAGGAAAAGACTACATTGTTAAAGATGGCGATGTGATGCACTTCCGCTTTAATGTGTAATCGCCACCTGTAAACTTAGTTCCAGACTAAAAGCCGATGCATTGCATCGGCTTTTTTGTGGCCGCACGCTTAATAAACCACCGCTAACTTACCTCAAAACACTCCGACCTCTCAGAAACTTCCTATTTACCTCCCAACACATTACACCCACAAAACCAAAACCTTTTTAAAATCCAAACTTACAATCATTTTCCTACAGTATTCCGGCCTATAACCACCCCTGCACCGGGTGACAACTTCTATATTCTGCGTTCTACTGAGCTGGCGCTTGCATACCGTCCTTCCACAGTGAAGTACTAGCGAACAGGGAGTATCAATCGATGTCGGCCTACGTCCAGAAGGATAATAAAACAGACGTTTCACTCATCGAGGGTCAGGAACTTGAAACCACGCTTAATAACACCGCCGCGCTTAACGTTGATATCCTGCTGTTAGGAGAGACGGGTACCGGCAAAGATACGCTTGCACAACGGATTCATCGCTTATCGGGCCGACGAGGTAATTTTGTTGCCGTGAACTGTGCGGCCATCCCGGAAAGCCTCGCGGAAAGCCAGTTGTTCGGTGTCAACAGCGGTGCCTATACCGGGGCAATACAATCAAGGGCTGGCTTCGTCGAGGCAGCCCACCTGGGCACCCTGTACCTCGATGAAATCGACAGCATGCCCTTGAGCCTGCAAGCCAAGCTGCTGCGTGTGCTGGAGTGCCGTGGGGTGGAGCGCCTTGGCTCGACTCGGTTGATTTCCGTGGACATGCGCGTCATTGCATCGGCCCAGCAATCTCTACAAATCATGGTCGAACAAGGTGCCTTCAGGCGTGATCTCTACTTTCGACTGAATGTCGTGAGCATCGAACTCCCGGCCCTGCGAGATCAGCGCGAACGGATCATCCCGTTGTTTCGGCAAATGATTCAGGAAGAAGCGGACCAGTTCAAATGTACTCCGCCAACGCCGTCTGACGGCCTGTTGCATGAGCTGCTCTGCCACTCCTGGCGGGGTAATGTGCGGGAGCTACGCTCGACGGCGAAACGGTTCGTACTGGGCTTGCCGCCGCTCTCGATGCCTGCATGCAGCAAACAACCTACGCAGATGAGCCTGAAAGCACGTCTTCAACAAATTGAAAAAGCGCTGATTGAGGAGTCAATGTACCGCCACCAACATTGTGTGGACACCGTCGCGGTCGAACTGGGGCTCGCAAAGCGCACGCTGTACTACAGGATGAAACAACTGGGCATATCACTGACGTGATGACACAGGGCGCGCCTAAACACTCAGTAAAACTTAAGCATCCAGCCTCCGAAAAGCCGACCATAAAAAATCTTGTTACAGACATATTTGGAACGATTGAGCCCCGTGAACCACGTATTCAAAGCCTGGCTCAAGTTACAAAAAGTTCCAGACTTCAGCGGGTAGTGGCTCGCGACAAATGAGTCAACTTTCAAAATATCGAAACAGGAGTCTTATTATGAGTGGTATATCCGGTGTCAACTCGAACGCAACCATATACACCAAAGCCATGGAGGACATCGCCAAAACGGCGGGAGATGGTGGCGGTAGTAGCTCTGCGGCTGCACGCGCAGAAGCAGTCGCCGAGAAAACTTTCGCAGAAACCATGAAGGCAAGGCTGATCGCGGGCTTGTATACCGCGGCTAAAGAAATTCGTTCGTAACAGGACCACCTCCCCGGCTCATTAGTCGGGGAGGGTGTCATATGAACTCAAGTAGTCAATGCAGCATCTGCCATTTTCAAGAACCTGCTTCAAACACTCTCACCGCAGGCCCTATATGCAGATAGAAAAATTTGAATTTTCAACGCTGAATACCCCCCGCAATGGCACGGATGTCATACCGCACACTTCAGCACCTAGTGCGGATGCGAGTTTTTTCACGTCAATGCTCGATGGCCCGACAGCCATCAGGCCTACCGCCGCCATCCCTGCTGGATTGACCCTGCTCACGGAACCATCAAAACATATCGCAGATATGAAAGACCGCCTCGCACGTGCGCTGAAATCTTCAAGTAAAGGCATGGATGCTGACGCATTCAGAGAATACCCGCGCGAACTCTCTAATGTGGCACTCACGACCCAACTGTTGGTAAAGAGCGTTGGCAAGACAAGCCAATGCATCGACAAAATTTGTAACCTGCAATAGTGAACATGATTAAATCTCTGTCTGCCGCCCTGCTTCTGTTACTCGTATTCACGTTAAACGGTTGCAGCGACCGCGTTGAACTTCATCGGCAACTTTCTGAGCAAGAAGCCAATGAAGTGGTAGCGGAGTTGGCAGATAAACATATTCGCGCCCAAAAAATCCCAGCCAAAGACGGCGTTGTCGTGGCCGTGCAAGCCGCCGACATTGGACGCGCAGTACGTACTCTGGAGGCCGCAGGCTTACCACGAGTGGCGCGGACCACGCTGGGCGATACCTTTCGCAAGGAGGGGGTCATTTCAACGCCGCTGGAAGAACGGGCACGCTACATCTACGCCTTATCCCAGGAGCTTGAGGCCACGTTATCCAACATTGACGGCGTTATCGTTGCCCGTGTGCATGTGGTACTGCCAGAACGCATCGCACCAGGCGAGCCAGTCCAACCCGCATCCGCGTCAGTATTCATCAAACATGATCCACGCCTGGATCCCGACAAAATCCGTGCGCGCGTTCGAAGGATGGTGTCCAGCAGCATCCCGGGCATGACGACAGCAGTGGACAACCCGCAGAAACTCACGGTGATCTTCGTGCCTGCCGCCGCCTATCAGGAACAACAGCGCCTGGCGTACTTCGGCCCCTTCCTGGTGCCAAACAGCGATCTTGGTTTTTGGCGAAACAGCGTGACCATTTCACTGCTCGGGTTGGTGGCAGCTGTGGCAGCCACGCTGTTCCTGAACAATCGCCGCCGGCGCCACGTACAAGAACCGGCGGTGGCAGGCAAACCGGTCGGCCCAGCCCATGACGCCTGAGCCCAATCATCCCATGCGCGAAAATCTGGCCTGGGCACAGTGGTGGGCGTTCCCCTGGGACTATGCCCATGAAGACTGGAAGGATGACAAGTACCAAGCCATTAACGCGCTTTATCGTAGCCGCAGGTTGGTGCCGAGCGGGCTTACTGGTGTGGTGACGTGCTTGCCCGCGCGCCCCCAGCCTGCCGTACTTCACATGGCCCTCGCTTCGACCGAACAACTGAACATGACGCTTGCGTTGGTTCACGACACGTTCAATCCTCAAGCCCCAGGCCTTTTGAGCGACAACGATCACCTGTGGTGCATACGTCTCTCCAAGGCGCTGCCCCCAGACATGCTCTCCTCTGGCGCAGAGCCATTGCAGTTGCTCCATAGCTGGGTAGAACCCGCTATCTGGCAACGCCTTCGGCTGCGCTTCTCCCGTGCACGCGTACTGGAGGTTGAAAAAAATAGCCTTTCGCTCGATACCACCAACCACCGACTGAACACGCTATGGCAAGCCGTCGTCTGGCGCGTTACGACGCTGGCAAGTGACCACCTGCCGCTTGACGCGAATGAGTAAGGAGACCAGCGATGTTATGCCGATACGCCATTGAGTTACTCAACGACGCACCAGGGCTGCGGCACACCCTGATTCCCCGGGAAGAACTTGCCAATTGGGTACAAGCCGAGGAGCTATTGAGCCGCGCCAGTGCCCAGGCCGATGAGCGGATACGGCAGGCGGAAAAGAAATGCGAAGCGCTACTGGAAAATGCCTCGCAGGAGGTCTGGCTACGCGCAGATGCTCAACTCAAACGCTGGGAGCGCGATCGCCAGGCAATGTGCGACAACCTGGAATACTACGCGACAGCAATCACCAACCAAGCTATTCGCTGTCTGCTTGACGAGACAGTACCCCCTCAACGGCTGGCCGCGTTGCTCAAGCAGTTGCTGGCCAACCAAGTCCAGGAAATCGAAGCGACGCTGTTTTGTCACCCACTTGACCTAGAGGCGATAAAACAACATCTCGACCATCACAAGAGCCCGTTCTGGAAACTCCAGGCTGACGAAGCACTCGAGCTCCAGACACTCGTACTGAAAACAGACGAAGGAGACTTTCGTATCAGTTGGCACTCGATGCTCGATATTTTTTTCAACCACAACAAAGAACGCAGGATTGACATCTAACCCCACCCGTCTCAATACATCGGATTTCTCCAACATTCAAAAATCCAAAAGGAACCACCATGGATGTTTATAGCGACCTCTCACGTCAACTTTTAAAGAACAGCAACACCGCCAGTAAGGCTTACCAACAAACAACCAAGGAAGTTGACAATAGCGAAGACCCCTATTTGTTCTATGAACTGGCCGTCAAGGCTACAACTGCCCAGATGGCGTATCTGGAACACAACCGAACTCACCACATGTTGCTCAAGACTGTATTTGAGAGTGTTCCTTAAATGAAAGTGCTCATCAGTAAATGGTGGAAAAACCGTCAAGAGCCGCTCTCGTTGTTTGAAGGCGATGACGAAATCACTCTGAGATCCCAGGGCGACACCTTATTACTGGGGGCACATCTGAGTTTCCTTACGCCAGAGCACCCAGGCTTGGAGCAGTGGATGCGTCTGGGCGCCGCCAGCTTGAACCATTTCCAGGGTGCGCTGGCTCAAAAAGCTGACACGGGCGCGCTGTGGTTGATTCAAAGCCTGCACACCGATCGTGGAGAAGCCCACGTGCTCGGTTGCCTCGAGGCTTTGCTCAACCAACGCGATACATGGCGCGCCATCGCTGCGCGCCTTGCTCGTCCAGGCCAGAACCTCAAACCCACCCCGCTGCGTTCACGCTCGTATTAATCAGAGATCTGTCTATGCCTAACAAGACCCATAAGGGCAACCGCTTGTGCCTTGACTCGCCTGGTGTTTCATCCAAAAGAGCCCAGTGGCGGAACGTGCTCCTGTTTTCCTGGCTGCTGGTTTCAACGCATAGCGCGCTGGCCGCCATCCCGTCCGAATGGAAAAACACTGCCTATGCGTATGAAGCCGAGCATAAGCCTGTGCAGGACGTACTCGAAGACTTCGCCCGGACCTTCGGTACACAATTGCAGATCGAGGGCCTGCTGGAGGGCATCGTCAATGGCAAGATACGCGCTAACACCCCGCAGTCATTGCTCGACCGCCTGGGGGTAGAACATCGCTTCCAATGGTACCTGTACAACAACACGCTCTACATCAGTACTCTGGACCAACAGGAGTCTGCGCGCCTGGAGGTCTCCTCCGAAACCATTGCCGACCTCAAGCAGGCCCTCACCGATATTGGCCTGCTCGATAGCCGTTTCGGTTGGGGTGAGTTGCCCGAAGATGGCGTCGTGCTGGTCTCGGGCCCTCGACGCTATATCGAACAGATCAAGCAATTCAGCAGTCAACGCCGCTCGGTGGACGAAAAACAGAGCGTGCTGAGTTTCCCGCTGAAGTTTGCCAATGCAGCGGATCGCCACGTGGATTACCGCGGCCAGAAGATCACCATTGCGGGTGTTTCCAGCATTGTGCGGGGCTTACTGGAGCCACGCTCCAACGCGACAACCCCGGCGTTGGCCCAGCGCCCCGCCTCACAGCCCGTCCCTCTCGTGCCCAATGTTCCTCGCTTGAGCAACCCGTTGCTGGGGCAGATGCTCGGTACCAACAGCACGCCCATGCCAATGGATATTGGCGCCACACTCACCCCGCGCGCGCCGGCGCCGACCAGCCGGATTCGTGTCGAAGCCGACATTCGCAATAACGCGGTGCTGATCTATGACCTACCAGAGCGCCAAGCCATGTACCGCGAGTTGATCGCGCAACTCGATGTGGCGCGAAAACTGGTGGAAATCGATACGATCATTCTGGATATCGAGCGCACGCAGTTGCGTGAGTTCGGCGTGAACTGGGGGTTTCAGAACAGCCGCTTCCGTGGCGGCGCGAGCCTGGCGCCGGGCACATCGCAACAATTGTCGATCGAAAACCGCGACCGTTTTTATGCCGATATACGCGCACTGGAAGCCAAGGGGCTGGCGACCATGGTGTCCAACCCCTCCGTGCTGACCTTGGAAAACCAACCGGCGGTGATCGACTTCAACCGCACTCAGTACCTGACACCCGGTCGTCAGAACGCAACCATCCTGCCGGTCACCGTAGGTACCAGCGTACAGGTCGTGCCGCGCGTCATCACCAGCCGAGGCAGCCATCAGATTCACTTGGTCGTGGATATCGAGGACGGCATGTTCGACGAGTCCAGCCCCAATCGTGACCTCAAAGACCTCGATGTGCGCCGCGGTAACGTCAGCACCCAGGCGGTCATGGCGGAAAAGCGCTCAATGGTGGTGGGCGGATTCCACGTCACGGAAAGCGCCGACAGGCACAACAAAGTGCCGCTGCTGGGCGATATCCCACTGCTGGGCAACGAGTTGCAGACGGCTCTTGCACCATTGGCCAGGCGCAACGCTCCTCACCAGCCTGAGATCAAGCGTAGCGACATCATTAGCACGTTGGCGCATCTGGTGACGGGGGAAGTGCCCAAGGCCTTCAAGTTGGCGCCCATGCCCCTCGGGTTGAACACGCTGTGCAGCCCCCGCGACTTGCTGGCGCTGAACACCGAGCGCAGCCAATGGTATGCAGGCCCTGAGTACAACGTCGCAGTCGTCGTGATGCGCAACCAGTTCAACCGCAATGTGCGCGTCGATGAAAAAGAGTGCAGCAACTCGCAAACGCTCGCCGTCACCGTGTGGCCACGCGCCTGGTTGAAACCTGGAGAGGAAGCCGAGGTTTTTATCGCCATGCGTCCGGTGGTGAAGGATGAACACCTCAGCGTGCCCCGCCCCACCTTAATTACTCCTTTTCACAAGGTTCGACCATGAGACATCAATTGTTGTGCGTAACCCTGATCGGCGCGGCGCTGCTCGTCAGCGCTTGTACCCCAACATGCAAAGGCGACTCGTGCTCACGCCCGCAGTCGACCGAGCAGAAGATGGTGATCTGGTGGCCCTCGCACATGCGCGTCCAGCCTGGCCCGTCCGGGGAGCGTGCGGATTACCAGACGATATCGCTGGAGCGCTGAGCATGACAGAAATGCCAGACGATCAACGCCAGGTATTTCTGAGCGAACTGATGAGTGGCACCGCCACTCACCAGTTGCTCGCCCCTGGTATCAAGCTGTGCACGTTGACGGCGGGTAACCATTCGGGGCTGGCCCTGCATGTCGCTCGCGAAGCGTTGCAAGCCGGGCAATTGCAACGGATATTACAGCGCCGCTTCGAGCAGGCCCTGGTATTCGACGGGTGTTTTGTCTACCTCGATGCCCAGGGAGCCATGGTGATCTGGCATGCGCTGCCAACACCGCCCGGCAATCTGGACAGGGCGCTGAGCCGGATGCTCTCGCTGGCCGGTCTCAGCGTCCTGGACCCAGGATCCAGTCACTGATCAGCGCTGCTCAAGCTCCGGGAGCTCCAGCGTCTCGCGTTTGGCGTCATCATCCAGCTCGCGCAAGGTGCGATAGATCAACGCCACGGCCTGCAGGGTTTCGCGAGGAATGCTGGCTCCCAGCTTTTTGGTGTAAATCGTACGTGCCAACCACACGCACTGAATCACGGGCACTTCGGCGGCCTTCGCGCGCGCGATCAGTTTTCGCGCTTCGTCATCCATGCCTTTGCTGATCAGCAGGGGCAGAGGCGTCTTGCCAGGACGGTAATACAGGGCGACCGCAAAGTGCGTCGGGTTGACCACGAGCATATCAGCCTCTTCCAGCTTGGGCAGTTTGACCTTCGGCTCCTCCTGGGCCAATTGCTGCGCCAACTGACGGCGCTGGCCTTTCACATGGGGGTCGCCTTCCATGTCCTTGTACTCTTTGACGACCTCGACTTGCGTCATCCGCATGCGCTTGGCAAAGAAATACTTCTGCATAGTCATGTCGATAAGCGCCAGTACCAGCAACAGCCCAAGGCAGGCGTGCAGCAAATAGCGAAACAGGGCAATCAGCGCCAGGATGTAACTTTGCAGGTCACTGTTTGCCAGGTTGATCAGCGTCCCCACGGAGGGCCAGACCACCACGTACACAATCATTCCTAAAAGAAACGCCTTGGCGATGCTCATCAACAGATTGATCACCGACTGGGCAGAAAACATTTGCTTGATTTGGCTCAGGGGGTTGAGGCGGTTGAAATCCAGCTTCAGGGTCTCTGGGGCAAACAGCAACCCGAACTGCATCCAGCTGCTGATCAGTTTCGTGGCAATCGCCAGGGTAGCCATCAGCAGGGAGAACGAAAAAAACACGGTCAGTCCGTCCACCAGTACTTCTTCCAGCGATCGTGCAAACGGCTGGCCCACGCGAGACATCGGCAACACCATCATTTGCTGGAAGCGCTGCATGCTGGTCTCGGCGGTAAACAGCGCAATCTCGCTGATGGCCGCCAGCGCCAGCAACTTGCCCACGTCCTGGCTTTGGGCGACCTGGCCTTTCTTACGTTGATCGCGCAGCTTCTTGGCTGACGCGGGATGCTTCTTTTCCCCCGAGTCGCTCATGGCTGCGAGCCCTGGAACAACAGCCCCAATACATGCTTAAGATCACCCAGCTGGCTCAGGCGCCCGACGATCAGGTCTTGCAGTAATGCAAAGTACAACAACAAAATGCCGATACCCGCCAGGCACTTGAGCGGTGGCGCCAGCGTACTCACCTGTAACTGCTGGCTGTACACGCCCAGCAGCGCGACACCGAACTCCAGCAACAACAGCACTGCGATGAAGGGAGCGGCGTATAGCATCATGTGCGTAAACGTATCTCCCAGCAGGTCGACAAACAGACTCATACCATTCTCTGCCGGGAGCGGGAACCACACAGTAGGCGGCCAAATCAGGTAGCTGTCCCAGATCACCTGGGTCAGCGCGCCCAGCCCCAGCACAGCCATCAGCAAGAAAATCGCCAGTTGCTTGAACAGATGCCCGATCGGCGTCGCGTCTGGCCCCAGGGAGGGGTTGAGCTGGCCACCGGCCAAGGCGCCGCGCTGGTTATCCAGCAGCGCTCCCACCGACTCGAAAAGCCAGAACGGCATGGACAACAACACCCCCAGCAGCACCCCAAGGGCCACCTCCTTCAGCGCCAGGCCGGCGAGCATGAGCCCCGGGAGCTCCTGGCCTTGCAATGCCGCATGGATGGCCGGCGCGGGCATCAATGCCATGACCATCACCAAGGTATGCCGAGGCATGCCGCGTATATGCTGAAAACAGAACGCCGCCACCAGGATGCCACAGGGGTATATACGCGCCATACCGAGCACCAGGCTGGGCAGAAAATCGAGATACAGCAGCACAGGCAGGATCTCAGTTCAGGGCCGAACGGCCGATCATTTCAAAGGTCAGGTTGATCAGCTGGATCAACTCCACGCCAATCCAGCGTCCTGTCAGGATCAACGTGACCCCCACGGCGACCAGCTTGATGCCAAAGGGCAGCGTCTGGTCTTGTATCTGCATCAGCGCTTGCACCAGGGACGTCAGCACACCGACCACCACCGCCACAATCAACGGCGGCGCCGACAGCACGACCACCAGCAACATCCCCTGCTTGAACAGCACGATCGGTTCCATAGGCGACTCAGAGATAGGAAAGGAACAGGCTGTCGAGCAATCGCGACCAGCCGGACACCAGCACGAACAACAACAGTTTGAGCGGCAGGGAAATCGTCATGGGCGAGACCATTTGCATTCCCAGCGCCAGCAGCAGGTTGGACACAATCAGGTCAATCACAATGAAGGGAATGTAGATCAAAAAGCCGATCTCGAACCCCGCCTGCAACTGCGACAGTACGAACGCCGGAATCAGCAGAATCAAGTCTTCGCGCTGCACCTCCTGGGCCATTTTCACAGGCCACAGGCGCGAAGTGTTTTCCAGCAGATGAGTCAGTACATCGGGGTCGATGTTGCGCAGCATGAAGGCACGCAAGGGTTGGATGGCCTCATTGCCGGTCTGCAGGAACGTGTGCACGTTGCTCATGTCCAGGGGCGATGCCTTGACGTTCTCGGCGATCTCGTACCCTACCGGTGCCATGATGAACAGCGTTGCCGCCAGTGCGATACCGTTGATGGCCATGCCAGGCGGAACCTGCTGCACCCCGATGGCGTTGCGGGTGATCATCAGCACAATCACGATCTTCAAAAACGCTGTACAGACCACCAACAGCATGGGCATCAATGACAACGCCCCAAGAAAGACTGCCAGAACAAGAGGGTCCAGCCCCTGGATTGTCATCGAGCGAACATCACGCGGGACAGCTGCAGGCCCAGGCGCCCGTCGACTTCCACCAACTGCCCTTGGGCAATAGGTCGATCGCCATAATAGAGGCCAGCCATACCGGGACCGTAACCGGCAATACCCAGCACCGAGCCGGCCGCCAGGTTGCGCAGTTCACCCAGCGTAAGGTTGAGTGTTCCGCAGCGTACGCTCAGTGCCATGCTCAACTCATCGAATGGCTCACTGCCGAAGACATCCACCACCGGCATATCTTCCTCACTCCCAGCGTAATGGGGGGCTGCAAAATTTTCGTCCATGGATGTGTCCTCGATAGAAGTTAAGGTCAGACAAAGCGCCCCGGTGGCATCGTCAATGCAACCATGCAGCCGCTGTTTGCCAACCTGTACATAACCGCTGCCCTGGGCTTGAAAGCAGGTCTGCTCAAGCACCACGACATCACCCGCGCGCAAGCTGCGTGCTTGTGCAACCGATAGCTGCACGCGCCCAAGGGTCACGGCAATTGCCAGTTCAAACGATGCCGGCAGCGGCGCAGCCGTGACACGCCAAGGCCCAGCCTCACACAAAGCCAGGAAGGTTTCGGGGGCCAGCCACACATAACCATCCACCCGAGACGTGCCCAGAGTTGCGCTGAGGCGACAGCCAAAACCCGTGGCTCGGTCCACTTCCTCCAAGAGGCGCACACTGCCCAGCAACGCCTTGACCTGGGGGCTCAGGTGATAATGGAACAGGTCCCAGAACCAGGAGTCCGGGTCATTGCCAAACTGCGCCAACGGCACCGGGCACTCTCCGAGCAGGCTGAGCAACGGTCCCGCCTCAGCGAGCACCAGCGCGCCACACGCCGTCTCCAGACCTAGAGAATCGACCCGGGTAGGAGAACGCCCAGGTTCAAGCCGCAGCTCACCGCGCTGACCTGCGACCTGAAACGCAAGGCGCAGCCCGCGCCCCAATCGACGGCGTGCGGCAACGGTGTCGTGTCGCAGCTTAGGTAATGTCAGTATCGGCACTATCACGCGCAGCCGACGTTAGGCAGGCTGAGGCTCACTGGAAGCCCCAACGCCTGCGTAAATCGGTCCTCACATTGTTGCCGTACACCACCGAGCCAGCGCGCCGTGGCATCGTGTTCCGCTTCCAGTTCAATCGCCCAGGCGCTCTGTTCTCGACGTACACTGGCGTTTATCCGCCCCAGGCGTGGCAAGTAAAGTACCGCCTGCAACGGCCACTGCGAACCGGCCAACACCCGAGGCGCCAGCTGTTCGGCCAGCGCCTCGATCATGGCGATGCCGGCCACGGCTTTTTTCCCCGACAAGGAAGCTCCCGTCCCGGCGTCCTCCCCATCATGAGCAAACAGCTGCGCAAACAATCGCCCTTGCTCCCATGGCACCACACCCACAGTGCCTGGCTCACGTTCCTCCCTCGGCTCGCGCAAACGCGGGCGCTCAACGGGCTTATTTGCAACCTGGGTCATATCGGCTCCTGTGCCAGTAAAAGGGATAGCTCCTGAAGCTTTTCCACCTGCCGCAGGCATTCGGTGGCTTGCCTCTGGGCGCTGCCAACGCGGCTTTCTTTCTCGTGTCGTTGGTTGCGCAATGCCTCAAGCTGCCCCTCACCACGCTGGGTGTTTGCAGATAAAGAGCGCTCCTGTGCACTCCAGGATTTAAGACCTTGCAAGGTCAAGACCTGGCCCTGGTGCTGACTGAGCAACAGCTCACTTTGCCGGGCCTCCTCCTGCCGAGTGTGTTCAAGCGCATCCTGGGCCTGCTGGATATGCGCCAACAGGGCCTGCTGCGCACGCTTGGCCTCGCGCAGGGCACGTTCGGCCCGATCGGCCCGGTGCCTGCGCAGACGACGAAGCGTCTCCACCTCACCGAGCAGCACGTCAGAATGGGACATGGGTGGTCAGCTCCTTGAGTTGCTCCAGCGTGACGGCCATCGGCGAGGGTTCACGCAAATCCTGGCGCAGGAAACCATCCACCGCTTGCCGGCTGTTTACGGCCAGGTCCGTCAGGGCATCGCTGCCAGGCTGGTACTCCCCCAACTTGAGCATCAGCTCGATCTGTTGGTACGCCGACAGTAAACGTCGCAACGCCGTGCCTGCGCGGATATCCTCAGGTTCTGCAACGTTGCTCAATATTCGAGAAAGGCTTGCCAGCACATCCACCGCCGGATAGTGCCCGCGCTCGGCCAATTTGCGCGACAGCACGATATGGCCGTCGAGCAGCGAACGCACTTCATCGGCCACCGGGTCGTTCATGGAGTCCTGCTCGATCAGCACCGTGTAGATCGCGGTGATCACACCGTCACGGGTCAACCCGGCGCGCTCCACCAGGCGCGGCAGCAAGCTGTACACCGAAGGGGGCAGGCCACCGCGCCCCAGGGGTTCGCCAGCCGCCAGGCCGATTTCGCGCTGGGCCCTGGCGAAACGGGTCAGGGAGTCAATCAGCAGCAGCACGCGTTGGCCCTTGCGCCGAAAGCCTTCGGCCAATGCCGTGGCGGTAAACGCGGCGCGGGCGCGCTCCATGCTGGAGCGATCAGACGTGGCACACACCAGTACCGCTTTAGAGCGCAGTTGCTCATCCAGCTCATGGTCGAGAAACTCACGCAGTTCGCGCCCTCGCTCGCCGATCAGGCCGAACACGATGACGTCGCATTCGACGTTACGGGCGATCTCGGCCAACAAGGTCGTCTTGCCACAACCGGCTCCAGCGAACAGACCGACACGCTGGCCTTCGCCTAGCGTCATCAAGCCATCAATGGACCGTACACCGGTGGCCAGCGCGCGGTTGATACGCGGCCGGTCGGTGGGCAAAGGCGCTTCACACAGCACCGCACTGGTGTCCGGCAGTTCAGACGCCACAAACGCGCTGGCACCCTGGCCCGTGATCGGCCGCCCGAAACCGTCCAGTACCTGGCCCAACAGCGCCTCGCTGACCTGCACTCGGTGCGAAACGCCCAGGCGCTCAACACCGGCGCCCACTCGCACGCCTTCGAGGTTGCCCAGGGCACTGAGCACCGCATCTTGCTGATCAAAGCCGATGATTTCGGCGAGCATGAAATCACCCGGGCCTTTTTCTACCTGACACAAGTCGCCGATGCGCGCCTGAGGCAGTCGGCACTGGAGCAGCATGCCATTGACGCGCTGGATGCGACCACGCATCGCCACTGGCGCAAAGCTACTTAGCGCCTGGGCCTGGCGCTGTTGCCAGGCGTCGAGACGCGCTTGCAGTTGCGTACTCACCAAAGCACCTCATAACGCTGCGCGCCGTCAAAAACCACTTTGCTGT
>Ga0308167_1003151_pt1 | contig 13672 bp, 9 predicted proteins | sample PhyCR1_2_FD_202138 | JGI IMG/M metagenome (GOLD analysis project Ga0308167, IMG submission 202138) | Phyllosphere microbial communities from UC Gill Tract Community Farm, Albany, California, United States - DLSLRC.R1 | ecosystem: Host-associated > Plants > Phyllosphere > Unclassified | place... | reverse complement strand
CCCGTCCGCCACGGTCAGCAGGGCGGCCCCGACGATCCCGGCGAAGAAGATCGCGACGTTGAACGCCACCGGCAAGAAGGCGTTCGCGACGTCGGCGTTGTCGCCACCTGCCGTGGTGAGCGCCGCTTGCAGCTGGGCCGAGGCCCCGCCGAACGTGACGCCCCACAGCACCGCGGCGACGACCACCGCCGGCACCGAGGCGTGCCCGACGAGCAGGATCACACCCGCGACGACGAACAGCGCGACGCTGCCGTGCAGCAGTGCCCGCGGGTGCCGGTCGAGCAGCGCCCCGGTGACGACGATCCCGCCGATCGAGGCGATGCCGTAGATCAGCAGCGTGACGTCGACGCCCAGCCCCGACCCACCGGCCCGCAGGTACGGCGAGACGTACGTGTAGATCGTGTTGTGCGCCAGCATCCACGCGGCGATGACGGCGAGGATCACGGCGATCCCCGGGATGCGGAACACCCGCCCGAGCGACAGCCGTGCCCCCGCGGGTGCCGGTGCCGCGCCGGGGACGATGCTCGCCACGAGCGCGAAGACGACGACCCCGAGCAGGGTCAGCCCGCCGAACGACCACCGCCAGTCGAAGGCCGTCCCGAGCCACGAGCCCAGCGGCGTCCCGAACGCGAAGCCGACGGGCGCGCCCGCCGAGACGATCGCGAGCGACAGTCCGGCCCGGTCGGGCGGGCTGATCCGGCGTCCGTAGGCCGCGAGCATGCCCCAGATCACGCCGGAGAACGCGCCGGCCACGAACCGCGACACGAGGGCGAGGGCGATGACGGGCGAGAGCGCCGTCACCGTGTTCGCGACGACCAGGCCGGTGATCGCGATCAGGAGGAGCGGCTTGCGTCGCATCCCCCGGGTCAACGTGATGGCCGGCACGGTCGCGACCACGGTGCCGAGTGCGTAGGCGCTGATCAGCAGTCCCACGGCCCCCTCGCTCGTGTCGAGGCCGTTCGCGATGACGGGTAGCAGGCCCGCCGGCATCGTCTCCATCGCGACGAGGATGAACCCCATCGTCGCCAGGACGACGAGCGAGAACACCGGCAGCCGTTCGACGGGCCCTCCGGCGACGGAGGCGCGGGGCACGTGGGTGGGAACGGGGGCTGTCGACATGGTGAGGTCCTTTCGGGCGCGGGGATGCGCCTCCTGGGGGTGGGCCCAGTGGTGCGGGAGGAGGAAGGAGGCGCGGGTCAGGTGACGGGGTCGGCGGACCGGGCGCGTTCGACGACGTTCTCGGTCGCCGCCCACGAGGCGAGGAGGCGCAGCCCCTCGTCGGACGCGGAGCCGGGGGCGGCCGTGCAGACCGTGAGCGAGTGCCCGGGGGTGTCCTGGAGTTCCATCACCTGGAAGTCCAGCTCGAGGAGGCCGACGGCCGGGTGCCGGAACTCCTTCGCTCCGGTGTAGTGGCGGCGGACGTCGTGGGCGGCCCAGCGGGCGCGGAACTCGTCGCTGCGGATGGACAGCTCGCCGACGAGGGCCGCGATGCCGGCGTCGTGGGGGTTGCGGCCGGCGTCGCGTCGGAGGATGGCGACGTTGACGGCGGCTGCGCGCTCCCAGTCGGGGTAGAAGTCGTGGGCGCCCGGGTCGAGGAAGATGTAGCGGGAGTGGTTGGCGGGGCGCAGGGTGCTGCGGTACATGTCGGAGTACAGGGCGAAGCCGAGGGCGTTGGCGGCGACGAGGTCCATGCGGGTGTTGGTGACCATGGCGACGGCGCCGGTCATGGCGTCGAGCATGTGCTGCACCGGGGACTGGGCGATCTTCTGTTCGCTGGTGACCGGGGGCTTGCGGCGGGAGGGGACGGAGGCGCGGGCGAGGTCGTAGAGGTGGTCGGTCTCGGCCTGGTCCAGGCCGAGGGCGCGGGCGATGGCGTCGAGGACGCTGTCGGAGACCCCGCCGAGGTTGCCGCGTTCGAGACGGGTGTAGTAGTCCACGCTGACGCCGGCGAGGCGGGCGACCTCGTCGCGTCGGAGCCCGGGGACGCGTCGCTGGCCGCCGGCGCTGACGACGCCGGCCTGCTCGGGCGAGAGGCGTGCGCGGCGGGTGGCGAGGAAGTCGCGGACCTCGGCTCGGTTGTCCATGCGTCCGACCCTACGGTCGGTGGTTCCGCGCAACCAGGCCCTGTCGGGGCCAGGTTCGGCGGGGCCTGGCTAGGAGCTCCGGACTCTTGGAACAGTGCACATCTGGCGGCCGGACTTGTCAGCTCCGGACTACGACCGAGGGGGCACTTTACGCAAAGGTGATCTCGTCAACGACGGCGGCGTTTGCCAAGGCAGCAATTGCTAGCAGCCCCGGGGTCTTTGGGCTCCCGTAGATTCGAGGGCTGTGAAAACCATTGAGCCAGATCCAATTCCCGTCAAGCGGCTTTATGCCCACGCCTTGCTCAGCCTCATGGTTGTGGGAGTTCTGGTCGAAGTCACGGTCATAGCCGCCGGCCCCTGGAGAGCAGGGAAGGACTCATCAATGAGTCTCGAATGGATGGCGGACTGGGGTTCAGCCCTTAGTAGTGCGACGCCCGACGCGTTGCTCGCTTATGTCGCGCTGACACTTGTGTTGTATGGGATATCGATCGGCGGACAGAGTGCTTTTCCCAGCGCATCCGAGAGAACACGAGTCCGACGGACTGTCGGCTTCATGGGCGCGATTCTTGCGATGAGCACCATGGCTCTCTTCTTCTTTTCTATCGCCGCCGCCATCGCGGACCAGAGCCTCATACCGCCTCTGCTGATCATCGTGCCGACGGCCCTCCCCGCCTGGCTGCTCGGGGTCGAAGTGAGTCGCTTCGTGGTTCCGCGACACGGGCGACAACTGGAGCTTGCGGAAGAGCAGTTGACGCTCGTAGAGACTCAGATTGCTCGCCTTCCCGCCTACGTCCAGCCCCTCGCCCAGGCTGCCGTTTCTCTCGCCGCAAGGGGGATCGGCGTCGGCTTGCTTCTCGGTGTCACTGTGATTTTCGAGGCGCCACGTCTGTTCCTTCCAACTTTCCTGATCGGGTTGACGTTCTGCACCTTGTCTCTCGGTCTGGTCAGCGGCATCACCTCGAGCAACATCGTTGAGACGAAGCGGCGCAGCAGGTGGACGGCTAACGCCATGGCCGGAATCTTCTTCGGTCTGCTCGTGCTGCTTGGTGCGGCCAATCTGTTGGCGATGTCCGGAAGCGCCCTCATTGCCAGTGCAGTATTTCTGGTCGTCATGCCATTGCTCTTGATCAGTTATCGCCGCCAGGCGACATCACCGATGCCCACCGGAGAAGGAAGGCGTTGGTCGCTAAGAGCCGGCGCCATCGCCCTCGAGGATGATTCCCTTAGGCGGAAAAAGCAGCACCTCGAAGGACGCATCAATCAGCTCCGTCAAACCTCCGCCAGTCCGCCGCTTAGGACTGCGCGTAAGCGACTACTTTCCGCTGTGCATGAGCTGCTCGACTAGCTTGATTCCCGCGGGCTCCGCCCTGCGCGTTCCGCGCAAGGCGGCTGGCTACCGAAGCACAATTCTCCGCAAACGAACGATCGGCGAGCAACATGGAAACGGTTCTGGTCATGTGCAAGCAGAAAAGCAAATGACTTGCAGATAATCTGTGGACATGACTAATGGGGGCGGGGTATCGGCGTCACCGCCCGGTTGGTACGACGACGGGACCAACACCAACACACTGAGATGGTGGGATGGCACGGGCTGGACGGAACAGACTGCAACACCGCAGCAACCTCAGCCCCGCCTGCGAATTCCCCAGGTCACTGACGGAATAGAGCGTCCTCCCATCGCGGCGCTACCGCTAGAGATCTCGTTCCGAGGGGATCACCTCCGGCTGGACGAGAACACCCTGACGCTGACCTTCACCGGCCTGACACAACAGTCCGTCAAGAAACTCGCATCACCAAGGGTCATTACCCTGAATGCCATCGCAGTCGTGCACTACCTTCGACCGACGACGTGGAAGACCGGACTGATCCGCGTAGCACTCGTTGGTGATACTGCCTCCATTCGAACACCGCAGTTCGACATCAACTCAGTCATCATCCCCGCCGGTCGTGGCCAAAAGGCCGCCGCCGAATGGGACGCCTTCGTCTCGGCCCTCGACACTGCAGTCGCTAGCGCACAACCAAAGATTCCCTTCGAAGAAGGCGCCGCCCAACGCCGAGAACAACGCCTGCCGGAAACGCGCACACATCAGCAGACCGCGGTCGCTACGACCGTCAGCCAGAACCCAGCAGCACCTGCCGGATGGTACCGGGACCGGGTCACCGCCACGTCTGAACGATGGTGGGACGGAACGGCCTGGGCGGAGCATTACCGCGATCCCGCCTCGCCGCCGGTCACCCCGGAAACGAGCAGCCCATCACCGTCGTCGCCGACGGCGGCTTCCGCCCGACCCACAAGCGCCGCCGTCACAACCGTGTCCGACGGCCCCGCCGAATCGGTTCTCGCACGTCGAATTCGGAAAGGTGAATGGTTACCAGACGGGACCCGCGTGGAAGTGGAAGGGTTCTTCATTCCCGGGTTCGTCTACGTCGGCAAGTCCCTCACGGCGCCCGGACGTCCCACCGAACCATCCCTTATCAATCCCGCGCTCCCCATCGACAAGAAGCACCCTGACACTTCCGGCAAGAGCTTGTCGTATTGGCCTGCTTATGACGCGTTGACCCCGGGAGCACGTGCCGCCTACCTGCGATGGCTTGCTGAGGGACGCCGAACCCCCAATACCCCACTCGGGTACGTGTTCCTGTTTTTCTACGGACTTGAACGCCGCACCCTCATCGATATCCTCGCCGACCCGACCCTGAAGGGAGAACTTCCTGGCATTCGAGCCGAGGTGGTTTCCCTCATGTCGCTGTACGCAGTCGAATGGAGTTCCCTCCGTCAATACGGGCAAGCGTTCCTCGAAGTTCTCGACCTTCTCATCACGAATTTCGGCGATGCCTTCACAGCCACCACGCCACCTCTCAACTCCGCCCACTGGGAGGTACCAATTCTGCTTCGCGCAGGCCTCGCGGAGTTAGCCGCCAGGAAGACGCCCATACCAGCCGACTGGGCGTTGTCATGGGCTTGGCACCAGGAAAGCTTTTACCCGCGAACCCCTGCCGAGCGCTGCCGCACCGAACTCATTCATCTCTTCACCCACCGTTACACCCGGAGCTACGGAGCAGGGCTCGTCGTTACCGGCGGCAACGATCCTGTAGCCCTGACGTACCAGACGGCGACGGCCGGGATCGGAACTGCGGTCATCCGCACGGATCTCCCCGACATCTTCGACACCCCCGACGTCAAATCGAAGGTCCTGCCCCTTCTCAACGAGGTTCAGAACGACCTCTCGGCCTACAGCCGATATCTGGGCAAACACCCTGACGGGCGACACGACCTGAACGGTCTTGCCCTGTTGCCGACTGAACTTCTCGCTATCGAGACCACCAACTCGCAACTAACCGGCCTGAAGTCGTGGCTTGAAAAGACCGTGCCACCGAATGGGACTCCCATCATCATTCCGGGTCAAGACCTTCTCGCCTGGTGGGGACACAGCAGCGGCGCGACGCTGAGCAAAACCGACTCGACCATGGTCCTGCAACTCGTTGCCGGCTTGAACGTGCAAGTAGAGCCTGACGTTCGTTTCGGTGGGGCCGGACTCTCTGCAGATAGCTCGTTCGTACTCTTCGCTGCAAGCGACGCACCGCCGCTCACCGCCTCACCGGCGTATGAGACAGCAACGACTCTGGTCCATCTCGCCACGGCTGTCGGAGCCGCCGACGGTGACGTCACCCCAGAGGAAGTGCGTACGTTCCTACCAACCATCAGATCGACTCTGGATCTGAGTTCGGCGGAACAGACGCGTCTCGAGGCGCATGCCATCTGGTTGGCACGAACGCCTCTCAAAATGACCGGCCTTACAAAACGCATCGCTGGCCTCAAGATCGACCAGAGGGAATCCCTGGCAGGTCTTCTGATTGATGTCGCCATCGCGGATGGAACCGTGACAGCCGACGAGATGCGTGCGATAACGAAGATCTTCAAACTCCTTGGCCTGCCCGACGCCGACGTCAGCGCACGTGTCTTCGCCGCTCAGATGGGACGCCCCGCCCCTGAGGGACCCATCACCGTGCGGACGGCCGTCGCAGGCGAGCCCGGTATTCCCATCCCACCCCGCCCCCCCACGTCCGCTCCCTCGAAGGGCTTGGTCACTCTCGACGAGGAGACCATCAAGCGCACCATGGACGAGAGCGCCAAGGTCGCAACCCTCCTCCGAGACATATTCGAAGACGAGACACCGCCACCCCGCACCCATGGGCGGAGAAGCGCCGCGGTGGTCGAGCCCGACACGACGACAGTTCCCCCAGCTGCCTTTGCGACCCCGACCGGACAGGCATGGGCATCGACAGTTCTGGTCGTCGGCCTGGATGCAATCCACTCAGAGATAGTTCGCACACTCGCGGAGCATGACAGCATCACTCGTGGCGACTTCGAGGCACTCACCGAGGCACGCAATCTCATGCCGGATGGCACCATCGACACGATCAATGAGGCCGCGTTCGACGCCTCAGATGAACCCCTCCTCGAGGGCGAAGACCCGATAACCATCAACCCGCACGCGCTCCAGGAGATGCTCACATGACGGATGCCCCGACGTCGACAATTCGCCCCCGTGACCGGGACACGCTTCTCCAAGCCCTCCGCACCGGCGTTGTCCCTCGCGTCGGCCAGCAGCACATCCAGGTGGGGCGCGCTCCCGAAATCCACGCGCTCGTCTCTGACATCAACCGCATCGCCGACGGCGGTTCTGGGGTCCGGTTCGTCATCGGCGAGTACGGCTCCGGGAAGACGTTCTTCCTCAACCTGGTGCGCTCCATCGCCCTCCAGCAGAGACTCGTCACCGTCCACGCCGACCTCTCACCCGACCGCCGCCTCCAAGCCACCGGCGGGCAAGCTCGAAGCCTCTACGCCGAGCTGATGCGGAACATGGCCACACGCGCAAAACCTGACGGCGGCGCCATGTCGAACGTCGTCGAACGGTTCATCTCCGAAGCCCGCAAAGAAGCAGAACGCACCGCACAAGAACCGGAGAGTGTCATCCGGGCGGGCCTTGACCAGCTCACCGAACTCACCGGCGGGTACGACTTCGCCGAGGTCATCGCGAAGTACTGGCAGGGCTACGACACCGGCAACGAACAACTGAAGAGCGACGCGATCCGCTGGCTCCGTGGCGAGTTCAGCACGAAAACTGATGCTCGACAGGCCCTCGGAGTTCGGACCATCATTGACGACGCTAACGTCTACGATCAGCTAAAACTTCTGGCTCTGTTCGTCCAGCTTGCCGGGTTCGGCGGGCTCCTCGTCTGCCTCGACGAAATGGTGAACCTGTACAAGCTCGCCAACGCGCAGGCGAGAAATTCCAACTACGAACAGATCCTCCGCATCATCAACGACGCCACCAGCGGTTCCGCCCGCGGTCTCGGGTTCGTCATGGGCGGCACTCCCGACTTCCTGATGGACCCGAGGAGAGGTCTCTACTCCTACGCCGCGCTGCAGTCCCGTCTCGCCGAGAACACCTATGCCGTGGGAGGCCTCGTCGATTACACCGGCCCGATCATCCGCCTGGCGAGCCTCAGCCCCGAAGACTTCTACGTCCTTCTCACCAGGCTTCGACACGTGCAAGCGGGAGGTGACCCGGAGAAATACACGATCACCGACAACGGCATTCAGTCCTTCATGAGTCACTGCTCCACCCGGATTGGCGACGCGTACTTTCGAACACCCCGAAACTCCATCAAAGGTTTCCTCGATCTACTCGCCGTCCTGGAACAGAATCCGGATCAGACGTGGTCCACCCTGATTCCGACCCTGGAGTTCGACGCCGAATCAAACCCGGACCTGGAGCCGCTGCCCGTTACCGACGATGGCCCGCGCACTAGTTCTCAAGACGCGTGGTCATCCTCCACGACTGCGGACGATGAACTTCAGTCCTTCAAGATCTGAGCCGCCCGCGGAGCCCGGTCGGGCTTACGAGCTCCTTCACCCGAAGGTGAAGCAGTGGATCTGGGACCAGAACTGGCAGGAGCTCCGCCGAACACAAGCCCTCGCCGTCGGGCCGATCCATGCCGGGAAACTCGACGTCATCATCAGCGCCGCCACCGCCAGCGGAAAAACAGAGGCCGCCTGGCTCCCCATCGTCTCTGCCCTCGCCAAGGCCTCGGAGAGCGAACCCGGACGCGCCGGCGTCAAAGCGCTCTACGTCAGTCCACTCAAAGCGCTCATCAATGACCAGTACCAGCGCCTGGAATCCCTCTGCGAACTAGCGGGCCTGAAACTCAACCGCCGACACGGCGACGTCACCGGCGCCGAACGCAAAGCCCTCCGCACCGCACCCGACGGTCTCCTCCTCATCACGCCGGAGTCACTCGAGGCTCTCTTCGTCCTGCAGGGGCCGAAGGTCCCCGCAATCTTCGCGGACCTCCGCTACATCGTCATCGACGAGATGCACGCCTTCATCGGTACAGAACGTGGCGCCCAACTGCAATCCCTGATGCATCGCATCGAACTCGCCACCCGCCGCCGGATCCCCCGCATCGGCCTCTCAGCCACCTTCGCCGACTTCCGCACCGCCACCGACTTCATCCGCCCAGGGGACGGAGACCACGTCCATGTCATCGAATCGGACACCGCCGACCAATCTGACCTGCGCCTCCAACTCCGCGGCTACATCAACACCGGAGATGTCCCCAACTTTGAAGGCGCCGACTCCGATGAAGCCGCCCACAGCATCGACAAGCACTCCATCGCCCAGCACCTCTTCAGTACCCTTCGCGGCGCCGACAACCTCATCTTCGCCAACTCCCGCTCCTCCGTCGAAGCGTTCACCGACCTCTTCCAGCAGATCAGCGACCAGGAACGAGTCCCGAACGAGTTTTTCCCCCACCACGGCAACCTCTCCAAAGAGTTCCGCGAGGACGTCGAGCAACGCCTGAAACAAGGCGACCTGCCGACTACCGCCGTCTGCACCTCCACCCTGGAGATGGGCATCGACATCGGCAGCGCCGACTCCGTGGCGCAGATCGCACCGCCCCACAGCGTCTCCGCCCTCCGGCAGCGCATCGGCCGCTCCGGCCGACGCGGGAAACCCGCCGTCCTACGGTTGTACATCTCCGAGACAGGCCTCGACACACGCAGCAACCTCAGCGACCGGCTCCGAGTCGGGCTGTTCCAGGCAACGGCCATCACCGAGCTGATGCTCGAACGATGGTACGAACCCGCAAACTCCTCCAGCCTCCACCTCTCCACACTGATCCAGCAGATCCTGTCCGTCATCGCCCAACATGGCGGGGCGACAGCTGCGCAACTGTTCAGCGCCCTCTGCAGTCACGGCCCCTTCCATGCGGTCACCACCAGCATGTTCATGCAACTGCTTCGCGACGCCGCCCACGCTGAGCTGCTCACCCAGGCAGGTGACGGAACCCTTCTACCTGGTCGAGTCGGTGAACTCCTCATCAACCACTACACGTTCTACGCCGCGTTCCAAAGCGTCGACGAGTACCGGCTCATGGCCGACAGCAGGGTTCTCGGGACCATCCCCGTCGACTACCCGATCCTGCTCGGAAGTCTCATGATCTTCGCCGGAAAACGGTGGCGGGTCCTCGCCATCGACACGCCGAGCAAAACCATCCAGCTCGAACGAGCAGGCGGCGGCCAAGCCCCCGTCTTCCTCTCATCAGGTGCTGGCATCGCCAACGGCATCCGGCAAAGGATGCGGCGGCTCTACGAATCCGACCAGACACCCGCCTACCTCGACACCACGGCCAAGACGCTCCTTGACCAAGGCAGGAACGCTTATCGCCAGTACGATTTGGGCTCGTCCCAAATTCTTCAGTCAGGAACCGACTGCATTGTCTTCCCGTGGCGTGGCAGCCAGGTCATGAACACCCTCAACGTCCTCCTCACCGTGGAGGGACTGGACGCCAGCATCGAGGGACTCACCATCCTCTGCCGAAACGCCTCAACAGATGAAGTCCTCGGAACCCTTGCCGCCGTGTCGGCAGGCCCCGCTCCGGACCCATTCACTCTCGCCGCTGAGGTGCCGGTCAAGGAGGTCGAGAAGAATGACATCTACCTCGGAGAGGCGCTCCTCAGCCAGGCGTACGCGGCCCGAGACCTCGACGTCCCCGCCACACTTGCAAGCATCGAAGAGCTGCTCGAGGCGTCCGACAAGAACAGCCAGTGACGCAACCCGGGCATGGCCTTCAACGGCCCCGCAGCGCGAGCCGGCATCAGAATGTCAGCTGAGCGGGTGTCAAACCACTGCCGCGAAGATCGCACACCCCTAAGCCAAAGAAGAAGAGACCTAGCCTTCCAGGCGAAGCAAGTCCGGCGGGCTGTCTCGCTATCCAACTAGCTGCCTCAGAGAGGGCCCAGGGTGTCCTGGAGTTCCATCGCCTTTAAGTTCAGGTCAATGTCGGCCTGGTCCAGGCCGATGGCGGGTGGCGGGTGGCGGGTGGCATCAGGGGACGTTGTCGGACACTTCACCGAAGATGCCGCGTTCAAGCCGGGTGTAGCAGCCGACACTGACGCCAGCGAGGCGCATGAGAGGCGTGCGCGGCGGGTGGCGAGGAAGTCGCGGACCTCGGTTCGGTTGTCCATGCGTTCGACCCTACGGTCGGTCGTTCAGGGCAACCGGGCTCTGTCGGGGCCAGGTTTGGCGGGGCCTGGCACGCCCGCGAGGTGGTCGAGGTCGTGACGGTCGCTCAGTACCTCGGTAGGGTCGTGGCAGCGCCACTCGACAACGGGGGACCGAGATGACGTACGGACAAGGCCAGAACGGCCAGCAGTACGGCGGTGTGCCGCAGGCGCCCGGGGCGGGGCCCGACGGAGGGGCGGTGCAGCGCCCGTCGCGTGGGTTCGAGATCGCCGGCTTCGTGCTGTCGTTCTTCGGCTTCCTAGCGATCGCCGGCCTCATCATGAGCACGATCTCGTTCCGCCGTCTCGGCCGAGCCGGTCAGCCCCGCGGCCTCTCGCTCGCCGGCATCATCATCTCGATCGTGGCGCTCATGCTGACCCTCGCGTTCATCATCGCCGCCATCGTCGGAGCCACGGCCCTCGTCGGAGCCTGCCAGGACCTCGGCCCGGGCACCCACGTCGTCGACGGCGTCACCTACACCTGCAGCTGAGCCGCGGCCGCAGTTGCTCTCGACAGCTCGCAGGACGCGCTTGGTGCTGGTTGTCGCAGGGTGTCTCCAGAGGGGCAAGTCCCGAGATATTTGGTGATCTAAACTTCTCGGGGCCACCGGTAGTTCCATTCGATGCCCCAGGCCGCCGCGGTAGCACTGCTCATTGGAAGCTGCTACTCAATGTCGTCTGCCGATGGGACGATCCAGGCGTGGACGAAACCTCTATGCCGACGACTAGCACTCCCGACGATGCCTTGAAAGCAACAAGCGGGGGCGACAGCAAGACGTCCGATTTCATCGAAGCGTTCCAGTGGCGTGCTGACGACAACATGGTTGCACTCAGGTTCCGAAGCGGGCTTGTGCGCGGCTTCAGCGGTGATGCCTTCCACACTAATCACGCGAAGGACTTCGCCATGGTGGAGGTTCACCCGTGGCGCCGGTCGGTGTCCTTCAAAACGACGCGAGGAGATGGGTTCTCATCGAGGTTTGGATCGCGCTTTAACTCGTCGCCCCTTCATGACCGGCCCGTTGTCTACCTGGATCAGAATCAGTGGAGCACGCTGAGTAAGTCCGTTCACGCTCCTTGGCGCGTGCAATCGGAGGACGAGCTCAGGGCGGCTTGGCGCCTCATCGACATGGCCTCGTCAGGCAGGGTGATTCTGCCGCTCTCCGCCGCTCATCTTGGAGAAACGGGCAGCTTCGGAAACGACGATGGACGCTACGAGCTGGCGGTGACGATCATGTCCTGCAGCGGCGGTTGGCAAATGCGCGACCCCCTCCAGGTTCGCGCCGCAGAGTTCCGTCAAGTCCTCGCCCGCGCCGCCGGCAGACCGGCCGGGCCGGTGCCTGCAGTCTTCACATTGGAGCCATACGCGGCTCTAGACCCTGCAACCCGAGAAGGTTCTTCCCCGAATGAGGTGCCCGGCGATCTTCCTCCAGAGTGGGCCTACGCCTACACGGCCTCGTTGTCGAACATCGTTTACGCCTCGATGATGCTCGACCAGCAGGCGACGCCGCGCGTCGACATGGACGGCTGGGTGCAGCGAGTGCAGAAGTTCTCCACCTGGCTTTCCGGAGAGACCAACCGAACGAAGCAGCAACGACGGCGTTCCGCTCAGGTCTTCATGTTCTCGGATGCCGCTCGTGAAATCGCACAAGCGAGCTTCGATGCAGGGCTAACCCCAAGCGAGATGTCCACGTGGACTCAGTCGACGTGGCACCTTCCGGAACTTGGGGCGCCTGCGATATCGCTGTTCCGCGCCACGATGATCGACAAGCTGCTCGGTTCAGGTCGATGGGAAGGCAACGACCTGACTGACGTCTTCTACCTGTGCACGGCGGCCGGATACGCCGACCACGTGGTCGGTGAGCGACGAACGATCGGTTTGCTTCAGCAGTCGGTTCGACGTCTGGGAGCTCCAGTGCACCTGCACCGAAGGCTGGCGTCAGTGGTGAACGCGCTAGACCATCCTAGGTCGTGACTTGCTCTCGGCAACCGCTTCGGTCGAGAAGGCTTTGACAGAACAAAGGGTGTCAGTCAAGAAAGGCACTTTGAGCGGTTTCTGAGTGGGCTGCGTGCGAAAAACCCCCGATCTCTCGGGGGTTTTTTCTTGGCTTGCGACTCGCAGATGAATTTTGCTGAGTCTGCAAAAAGCCTTTTGGCGGGCTGTTCTCGAAACTCATTTGACCCCGGAATCACTGGGCACTTTGGTCTCCCCAGACTGACCTATCCTCCGACCCGACCCGTTTTATCCTCCCATCAGAGAAAGCGCTGGCCAGGACACGGTTGTAACTGGCAGGCAATGGGCGAGGCCCTCGAACCAGCGGTGAGGATATTGCGCTTCCTGCGGCCCTGGGCCTACCGCGGGGCGAGGTTCAGGAGCCGGTGATTTCTCCTCCGGACGTCGCGCGCATGTCGTCCGCGGTGGAGCCGACGTTCAGGGTCTATCGCTCGGCCTCGATCACTCGCCGGTGGTCCAGACCAGTGAGTGCGAGACGCGCGAACGGTGCCGAGAGCTCGATCTTCTTCTCCTCTTCGCTGTCGATTCCGACTCGTTCGAGGGCAATGAGCTGGCGCATGGATCACACAATTTGAGCATCCTGGTCGCGGACGTAGAGCTGCACCGCGGTGTCGCCGACTCGGGAGAGAAGGCAGCACGACGGGTACCACGCCCGCGTGCCCGTCTCGCTGAACCGGCCAATGTCGGCGGTCCGCTACGGTCCGGCCATGGAAATGCTTCCCACGGGCGCCGAAGCCCTCATCGCAGCAATTGCCCTCGCCTTCATCGCACTCGTGGCGACCAAGGCAGCCGCCGGCCTCTGGTTTATCGTCACAGTCATCGGCCGCGGGCTCTACTGGGCCACCATCGGCTGGTGGGTCAACCGCATCAAGCACGCCGTTATGGGCTAATGAGTGGTCTCGGCCGGCCGTTCCCTACCGAGACAAATCGTGAGAGCCTGTCGGATGCTTCTCGTACAGTCAGTTCATGACGATGCGCTCTGAGGCCGAGCTGCGGGCAGCTCTC
>Ga0308167_1003148_pt1 | contig 13678 bp, 19 predicted proteins | sample PhyCR1_2_FD_202138 | JGI IMG/M metagenome (GOLD analysis project Ga0308167, IMG submission 202138) | Phyllosphere microbial communities from UC Gill Tract Community Farm, Albany, California, United States - DLSLRC.R1 | ecosystem: Host-associated > Plants > Phyllosphere > Unclassified | place... | reverse complement strand
TATCTGGATTACTGCACGTATGCAAGATGCAGCACCCTGATAATAATATAAAACTCAAACTAAACCACGCGTAAAGGTACATCAATTCCTTTCGTCGGAAATTTCGGCGGTTCCGGCGTAGAACCCCAAGAGACGCCCCCTCGATGGGGACGGCTCTTATCAGCGGGCTAGCACTCAAAAACCTCGTGGCCGGGGAGTATGGGCACATCACAATCAAAATGGATGTAGCCTATACGGTGATATTTTATCTGGTGAATTAAAAACCACCTCAGCGCCTTTGACGCTCCTTGCGACTTTAAAACCCGCAGCCGCCGACGATAATCCGTCAGTACCAGAATATAACCGTACCGGATGTTAACTACCCAGGAACTAAAAGCCACCTGCCCTGCCATTGTCGTTAACAGCTCGTTATCTTCCGATGTAAAATGTGCCGTACTATTTTCCGTTTGCATCTTTCACCCCGTTATTTCATACTGTAAATGCTGTATTAACTGTACGTTCTGTAGCAGTGTTCGGCCCCGGTATTGATGGGCGTCATTACCGGGGCACCCTGTTACTTCATTCGGTTTTTGAATTCATCCGCAATCAGCCATAACGCACGGTTCAATTTAATATCGCCATCGATACCGTTGACCGCCCGAGTACGGGTGTTTTTCCCGGTCGCGCTTTTACCGGGTAATCCGCCTTTAATCATGTTTTCCTGAACGCGTTGGAATGTCGTCCATAAATCATTACCATAATCTTCACGCCGACGCGGACGCAAAACCTGGGACGGCGTGATCGGGGATTTATCTTCGTACTCGTAGCGATAACTTAACGCCGCGCGCGCAAATAATTCCTGATCGCACTCGGACAGTGAAATGCATTTCATGGTATCGAGGTCATTATCGACTCGGTCAAATATGCCGAGCACTTCATAGGTGCCCTCAATCACCTGCCCGACCACATCCCCTTTATGCGGCACACGAACATCACCGAACGATTGACCAAATACCATTCCATTGGCACAGACATAGCGGAACATGCCGGGGATCATTTGGTAACTGCTGCTACCGTCGTGGCTGTTCAATAATACGATTTCGGGGACTTCCTTATTGCCGGAGACAATCATATTTTCCCGGCGCAGCCGCAGCATGTGTTTGGTATGCCCGCGTTTGCTTTCATCCCGAACGCGGGTCTGGCAAGCATAAAACGGCTGAAAACCTTCCTCGCGTAACTTATCAAGCAGCGTAATGGTGGGAATATACGTATAACGGTCACTGCGCGAATCGTGCTTATCTTCCGAAAACACGCTCGGCACCACGTTCATTAATTCGTCGTTGGTTAACGGACGGTCTTTACGAATGGCGTTATAACAGCCAAAACGGGAAGTCAGACGCATGATATTCTCCTTTCTCTTTGAGTAATGCCGGGCAAATGGTTTTTAGACCGGCGATGAATTAACGGTATGAGTGATTGATAGACAGCTGAAGGTGCAGCCGATAACGCGCATGTTCCCAGGCAGTGACGCCGGTCTCGCCAAAATAGTCACCGGCCAGACGCTGCGCCTTAATCCAATGTTGCGCGACGGCATACGCAATTTTCGGTTTATCGGACGGCGAGTTATCGACGCCGTTAAACACCACCCGATCCGTCATCGTGTTAAAAATTTCATACAGCGATTGCGCCAGTTCGTCAGGGGACAAATACACGCCGTGTAATTCCTCCATCAATGCCAGTTGACGGATCATGATGTTTTCCGCGTCGAGGTATTTTCCTGCCCATCGTTTGGAAGATTCTTTGGTGGCGGTGTTGACGTTTTGCGTGTTCATCCTGCTCTTGCTCCTCTCTGGTGGTTATTCCATCGTTCGGTGAGTTCCCTGGCGGCAAAGGGCGACGGAGCAACGGCGTAAGGAGACACGCAAGGGGCGAGACGAAAAGTTTTTACCTGGAAAAAGTTTTCGGTGAAGTGCATTTCACCCCTTGCGGGGCGACGCGACGGTGCTACGAACAGCCCTCCGCCGGGGAACGGCCGTCCGATGGCGCACCGGAAACGCAGCGAGGAGGAACACGGTCGACACGGCGACAAGCCGGGGCGACCTTAGCGTTCCTCGCCTGGGCGAGAAACAGAGAAAAGCGGCGCCGGCATCGCCGGCTGCAAGCGTGCCCATCGCGTGACGGATGGAAGCCCGCCAGGGGGGCGACGGCGTGCCGGCTCCCTGCGCAGCACGACAGCCGGGCCCGAAGGGCACGCCCAGGCATCATGCGAAAACCCGGTTCACCGCAGGAAATCCGGCAGCCGGCGAGGGAGAGGTAGAAAAACCGCCACCAGGTCTTTGTGACAGCATACGAGAAGGGAAAGAATGGCCGGTGCCGCAGGCTCCGGCCTTTCGTTCTGTTCGTCCTTTACCTACCGCGCGGTGCTGACCGGAGTCACCCGGAAAAAGGAGAGTTCCTTCGTGGCGGTGTTGACGTTGATGTTGACGTTCTGTGTGTTCATGCTGTTCTTCTTCCAGGGTGTATTATCTATCTCTCGTCGAAACCTTGCGCGGCAAAAAGCTGACGTAGCGATGGCGAGCGGGGGACAGCAAGGGCGCCGCTTGCGGCGTGCATTTCACCCTTGCGGGCAACCGGGCGACGGTGCTAAAAAAGCGGCCGCGTGAGGCCGATGAGAGATAACCAACGGTGAGATGAGCAGGAACATACCCGACCCGGCGAAACGCCGGGGCGCCCTTAGCGATCGCCGGCACAGCGGCGAACAGTGAAAGTGGCGCCGGCATCGCCGGCAGCAAGCGCATGTTGTTGACCTTGGTGTTGTTGATGTTGGCTTTCAGACCTTAGCCGGCAGGCCCGAAACCCGAAGGGGTTCGGCGAGACTTGGCGCCCGCCGGCGGGCGATTAGTCGAGTAGGGCTGGACGCTTGCGACCTGCCACCGAAGGAAGCGCCAGCTGGCATGTTGTTTTTTGGCGCTGTCGGCACAGTATTCAAAACGAGGAAAACGCCGAATCCAACCAGGAAAAGACCCGATGCTACCCCGCAGCTTATACACGCAGCGAATTCCCGACACTAATAAATGCACATCGCACCGAGTGGATAAGCTTCCTAACGAGCGTAAAGGGGCCAGGCCAATAAGCAGAAGTAAAAGACCACCTCCTGAGGAGGTGGCTTTACATGACGCCCCCTAAAAGGGGGCAATTTTCGAGTTAATCCTGCAACAACTCCATCTGCTGTTCGATCTCTTGGTCCTTCTTATCCTGATGCTTCACGTATCGCCTGATAATTTCTTCGTTTACTCCTACTGTATCGACAAAGTATCCCCTTGCCCAAAAATGATTGCCCCACAACTTCTTTCGTATATGTGGGAAACGATTGTAAAACCGGATTGCACTGCGTCCTTTCAGGACGCCCATCAACGTCGAAATCGATAACTTCGGGGGGACTATCACGACCAGATGAACATGATCTGGCTGAATATTTAGCTCAAGAACTTCACAGTCCTTCATGTTGCAGAGGATATAAATTGTTCGGTAGAGCTCTTTGCCCACCTTGTCGTGGAGGATTTTAAATCGATACTTCGGCGTCCAAACCAGGTGGTATTTGCAACGCCAGAACACATGTGATGAACTCCTGTATAAACCCATGTTGGTGATTTCCTTCTTACTTGTGGTGAGTAAGCTGGAATATTCCGGCATGGGTTTCCTTCAGGCTAGAGCCTCACAGGTTCAATCACCACCTCCTTAGGAGGTGGTTTAAGGCTTACAAGAAAAAGGCGCCGCCAGGCGCCTTGTTATTACGATGCTTTCTTTTTTGGCCCGTTAAAATACCGGCCCCTGGGCAGTCGTTTAGCGGCACATCAGGCGATTGGGAATTCGAGCATCATTATCAGCCCTGTCAGCAGCGGATAAATCTCCATTTATCAGGCTGACCTGTAGGCAATTTTCCCAGAATGGCCTCGCTGACCAGAGGTAGCAATCCAGTTCGGCAAGACATGGGAATCGGCTCGTCCACGCCTGTACCAACCCGAACAAGTCACAATCCGCTATTCCCTGCTGCTTAACGCGACGTACCCAGCGATTAAGTTCCCCCGGAGTGATGAACGCAAGCTCTATCTCCGCCTGTGCTCTCCGCACCTGGTAACGACGCCGTTTATGCTGCCGGATGTTGTCATCGATGCGCGCCTGCCGGGTGTGTTTCATCGTCAGCCGATGCTCGAACCGCTGACGGCGGCGACGGTTCACTTCCAGAAACAGCGTGTCACGAGTGTCGCCTGGCAACGGGGAATAATAATGCTCTCCCCTGCTGGCGATAAGGGTGTCGAGCGCGTCCATGTAGTCTTCTTTGCGCATGGCACGGCGGCGATCGCCGGGCCGGTAGGTTACATCAATCATGCGAAGATCCTTGGCTGAAAGTGTGGGCCGTCCGGTTAACTGGCGGAAAAACTCCGTAGTGCATGGGTAGATGGGCAACCGTCTGCCCACTTCACTCCGGGCTTCGACCTGCGCTATGGCCTGCCAGACGGCCTGCCGATACGGGTGCCAAGGCACCAGAGCGAGATGATTTGGGATCACAGGCAATGCCCTCCCATCCGCAGCGCGACCGCCAAATTTTCTGGCCGCCAGAACCCCAGCCGGTAATAGCCGGCCACGGTGTGCAGCACCCGGTTTATCGTGGCCGGGGTGTAACGCTCATCCAGATACAGGCATGCCAGCGACTGACTCCCGTCGAACGGCAGCGCCATTGACCAGTTTGGTACCTCGGCGCCCGCGCTGCACAAATACAGAGCCGTCGCCTCATCCCCAGCCGGGCTTATCCGGCAAACCACCGGCACACACCCGCAGAACTCGCAGCCCTCTTCTGTCACCACATGCCAGCCTTCCGGCACCTCCGGCTGGCTCAGTACCGCACAGTTGAGCATCACCCTGTACTCCCTGCCCCGATCGCGGTACTGCTCCAGTTCGTCGGCGCTCATCCGCCTCAAGTTTTTCCAGTTTGAATGCATTTTTCATCCGTCTGTTCTGCCGCCCGAGGGCGGCAGCTCCTTGTCAGTTAGGCGACATCACTGTCGTCAGCGTCAATATCGTTGGTGTTCGCGGAACTGGCAGTGGCATCAGCCCGGTTTTCCGATTCGGCCTGCAGCTTCGGTGCCATGCAGCTAGGCAACCAACCTGTTTCGCTCAGCACCGCAGCAGCGAACTCAGCGGCATCTTTACGTTTCATGCCCTCGGCATCTTTGGCCTTCCCGCTTTCACCGGCGTTATTGAGAGCGTCAACGATCTGGTCTTTGCCGATCCGCGAAAAATAGTTGTCACACGTCGGTTTCCACCATTCCCCGCTCTGGAAGTTAAGTGCTTGTTCGATGCGCTCCAATCGGCTGGCGATCCTGTTGTAGCGCATGTGAGCTTCTTTATCGTCAACAGCGTGGGAAATGCAGTAAGTCAACAACGCCAGCACGTCGGCCTGTGGCCACTCGAGCAACCATGTAAAATCGTCACTCCAGTCCTGTGGGAAACTGCTCAACCAGCTCTCATGCATCTCGTTTAATTTCTGGTTGGCAATGCTGTTCTCACTATCAGCCTCTGCTGATTGGCTCAGGCATGCGCTGTGCTGGCTATCTACGGAGGTATACAGCACATAGTTGTAGCCGTTATGGAAAATACGGTTGGCCAGCGTGAACGTATGGAGTGCAATCGCGACGTTGGTGTTCTGCGCCAGCGCCGCTGACACGGCTAAAGTGCGTTCGGCGGATAAACTGCTCACCAAGACTTGGGACAGCCCCTTTTCTGACGGTGGGGTGTTCTTCTTGATTTCTTCGCGGTTGGCTTTTTCTTGTTGCTTGATGTCCTCCACTTTCATCAAGCCGCGTTGGATTTGGATCTGGCCATCTTTCAGGTAAGCGACTACGCCAGCCGTCGCACGAACTTCCTGCGACCACTTATTGATCTCGGCGGCGTCGTTGATCTCGTTGATACGCACCTCAATCTGCTCAACGCGCGGCGCATGTTCCCATTCTTCGTCTACATCGAGTCCAGTAGTATCAAACATGTCATCCAGCAGTTCTTGCTCGGTGAACAGCTGATCCATTTCTGTCTGCAATTCGTCGCTCAATTTCGCCTGAGCAAAAAGGATCTCGAAGGTCTTTTCGTCTCCGTTATAACTCCGCACCTCACTACTGCGGCCAACCGCCCATGCCCACCCTTCATTTTTCGCCACTTCGTCTGCCGCCGCCTGCATCTTGACAATAGCCAACTTCTCCAGCATCAGCGGATTGGTCAGGATGACGCTTTCAGCAAACAGATCTTCTCGGGTTTCGCCCCCTGCAGCCTGATAGGCTTCCAGTCCGACAAATTCAACGATATGGCTGTTTGCCGCCGATACTTCATCGTTCAGCACAGCTTCGCGTAATGCCTTCGGTTTGCGGAGGTGCTCGTAATATCTGCTCTTTTCCCATGCCTGAAGCTGACACTGGTGATCATCCGTTGCGCCCAGCGCCGCCAGCTGGTCAAAATTGATTTGATTCGTTTTCAGCAGTTCCAACAGCGCAGGGGCTACGGTTGTCAACTTAAGGCATTTTTTAACATGCAGGGTACTGAAGCCGAGGATGGCACCGATTTGCTCAGGGGGCGTTCCTTTCATCGCCAACAAGCGGATATTTTCGAGCTGATCGGCAGGTTGCAGATTGGTGCGTCGCACGTTCTCCGCGACAGAAAGCGCATAGGCGTCCTGTCCATCGACAACTAAAACAGGGACGATAAACTCCGGCGTTACCGGTACGCCAGCAGCTGAACGCCCTTGCACCATCAACAAATCCATACCAAGGCGGCGGGTCTCACCGGCAGCCGCGCCGTATCGGGCACTATTGCAAATAGTCAGTGGTGATAAACTTATCATCCCCTTTTGCTGATGGAGCAGAACATGAACCCATTCAAAGGCCGGCTTTTTCTGCGTGACATCATTCTGTGGGCGGTACGCTGGTACTGCAAATACGGCATCAGTTACCGTGAACTGCAGAAGATGCTGGCTGAACGTGGAGTGAATGTCGATCACTCCACCATTTATCGCTGGGTTCAGCGTTATGCGCCTGAAATGGAAAAGCGACTGCGATGATATTGGCGTAACCCTTCCGATTTTTGCCCATAGCACATTGATGAAACGTACGTGAAGGTCAATGGCCGCTGGGCTTATCTTTACCGTGCCGTCGACAACAGGGGCCGCACCGTCGATTTTTATCTCTCCCCACGTCGTAACAGCAAAGCCGCATACCGGTTCCTGGGTAAAATCTTCAACAACGTGAAGAAGTGGCAGATCCCGCGATTTATCAACACGGATAAAGCGTCCACCTATGGCTGTGCGCTTGCTCTGCTCAAACGCGAAGGTCGATGCCCGTCTGACGTTGAACACCGACAGATAAAGTACCGTAATAACATCATCGAATGTGATCACGGCAAACTGAAAAGGATAATCGGTGCCACACTGGGATTCAAATCGATGAAGACGGCTTACGCCACCATCAAAGGTATTGAGGTGATGCGTGCACTACACAAAGGCCAGGCCTCACCATTTTATTATGGAGATCCCCTGGGCCAGATGCGCCTGGTAAGCAGAGTTTTTGAAATTTATGGCCGTTGTATAAGACAAAAGGCTACCTCACCGCGAACTTTGCAACAGTGCCATTGAAGCTATCATTGTAGTGTTTCTCTTTATGGTCATATGGTTTGGGACGATTTGCACCCGTTTGGCCTCAATTGCTAAGCGCACCACGGGAAAAAGAGGAATGGAGCTGGTTGCTATCGCCTTTCGTCGGAGGTATCGAATTTTCCGCAATTAATGATAGTGTCGAGAAAATCAGGTTTCGCATGCGAAACTTTTCTAAATGCATTTGGTAGTGGAATTTACAAGGAGGATGTACGAATGGAGAGATTACATTTAGCGGTGTTTTCTGTACTGCTATTGATTATGGCATGTTTGTTTTTTGGTCTGTATTGGTACGGCGATGATAGTCTGCGCCCTTCACTGATAACGATAGTATTCGCCGTCATCAGTCTCACTGGCGGAGTTCTAACCATGATCAGCTATGCGTTGTCTGCAAGGAAAAACCAGTTTCGCATGCGAAACTCCTTCTTACCTTTAAATATCTTTATTGATATTTGATTTGCTGTGAGCTATATTCTCTGTACTGATAGTGGAAAGCCACTATCGACTCTCTGGCGCAAAGCCATACTCAAAGGAGAATGTCATGCAACACAATGCACTCGTTGGTCGACTGATCACTCAGCCTGTCGTTGTAGTCAAAGACGACACACGGTTCTGCCGTTTCACCGTAGCTGAACTGAGAAAACGCAGTGGTAACCAAACCAAAATCGAATTCACCGCTTTTGATGCCGTAGTCTCGCATATTGCCGATAAGTGCCTGGTCGGCGATACCGTTTCCATCAATTTCACCATCACCAATGCTGTCTATGAGTCGGATGGTGTTAATCATCATGGCTATCGGTTTCAGGCGACGTTGGCTGAATTCGTTGCCGCCGGCAAACAGCGCCGTGAGCAAGAGAGTCAACGTATTGGACAAGGTCGTTAACTTCCCGGTTTCGCATGCGAAACTGACCTAACTACCAGAGGTCGGGTTTATGTCGATTTATATGGAATTACGCTGCGAACTCCGAGGGGAGTTACCAATTAACGAGTCAAAATGTTGGTCGGAAGTTGACCGCAGCCTGTAGGCAATGGCATTAAACACCCATGAGTCCACAGAACAGACCAAAACAGAACTTTTAAGCATGGCCACCCATGCCGGTTGACAAAGTATTAATGGTGATTGGATATGCCCTGGTTGCCAAGAAAATCTGGCATTAACAGAGCAGATGCAGGCAGTCGCCGAAAGGCATGACCAATAACAGTCTTAGTTTCGCATGCGAAACTTTTGAAGAGGATTTCTGAGATGACAGCGAAAGTAATCACGATTTGTTCACAAAAAGGTGGCATCGGTAAGACCTTTGCCACAACGGAAATAGCGGCAGAGCTGCAGCGCCGAAGCTATCGGACATGTGCTGTTGATGGGGATTGGATGAGTGCGCTGACGTCGCGCCAATTCCCTGATGGCCTGCCGCTGGAAATCGATGCTAATCCTTCAGGACGCGTTCTTACACCGGGCACCGCACACGTCAATCGCATCTATGGGGAGGAACCCTTTGAGCCGCTGCGGCTGCATGATGGCCGTGGATTTATGGGGGCGACGGAAGAGCTGAACGATATCAATAACCGCAACTCCGATTGTATCTACGATTTCCGCGCCCGCTTCGCGGAACTGCGCGACCAATTTGACTATATCCTGATTGATTCGTCGCCAGTCTGGTCAAACTTGCTGATGGCCAATCACCTGGTTGCTGACTATCTGTTGATCCCAACGCTGCTGGAAAAAACATCCCGCCTCGGCGCCGAAAAACACCTGCGCACGTTGAAGAAAATCAAGGAGCGGTATAACCCAGACCTAAAACTGCTGGGGATCGTGGTTACTCAGGCGACGGTGGCCAACTATAAGAAAGAGGTGCTGGGTGGTCGTTATGCGAGTGTCGATACCGAGAATCTCAAGATGTTGCTGGAGATCCTGGAAGAGAATGGTTTCGGGCCGGAGCATTTGCTGGAGATCATTCCCTATGTTCAAACCAAAGTCCGTGAAGCCATTGAGCTGAACTACACCATGAAAGAATACGCGCCGGACAGCCCATTAGTGGCTCGTTACGACGTGTTGGTTGACATTATCATTGCGCGGACAGGGGGCTGATGCGATGGCCAAAAATTTCAAAGCCCAAATGCGTGAAAAGCGCGAAAAGGCCGCTTCTCCGCAAACGCAGGTTGAAACTCCCGCAGTCGAACGCGAATTGGCGTTACCGCGTAATGACCTGAACCAGAACGACCTGAAGGTCAACCGGGCTGAGCACGAGGACCCTGCAGGTCAGATAATTCGTGTTCCGATCGATGATGTCTACGCTCTTGAGCAAGTTCGCCCCGAAGAAGACTTTGAAGATGAAGTCATCGACGGGATGAAACAAACCTACAGCAATTTTGGCATTTTAATGCCGCCTCGTTGTTTCCCTCGTGATAAGCGTGGGTATCGAATCTGGATGGGTGAGACCCGTTGGCGTTCTGCAAAGGCAAAAGGAGATTTGTTCATCGACATCTATGTCGGTGCACCGCCTGAAAATGAGAAGAAGCGTATCTATGGGCAGCTGATCGAAAACCTTCACCAGTCTGGGTTAAAACCGTTAGCCACAGCAATACAGCTGCAGGCACTCCGCGATGTGCATGGTGAAACTCAGGAGTCGATGTCCCGTATTTTGGGTAAACCCAAAACGTTCATCAGTAAACACATGCGGTTGATTGATGCGCCGGCGCCGGTTATCGCTCTGTTGAAAGAAAAGGTGACCAAGGATGTCGACCTGGTCTATACGCTGTGCCAAATCAACGATATCAGTCCAGAGAGCGTTAATAAACTGGCCAAACTGGTTCGGGATGGGAAGCTGACGCGGCAGGGAGCGATTAAAGAGCTGAACGTCCTGAAGGGCAAGCCACCAAAGAACTCGCCGCCTCCGACGCAACCAACCAACTCCGGAACAGAAACTCAGGAAGAGAACCGTAACAAAGATGTATTGACGGAACAGCCGGGAACTTCGACGAATCAAACCGGCAACACTGCCGGCGAACAGCAGAAGGCAGGCAACGGACAGACCCATAATACGCAACAGCTACAGGGCGAGTCTAACGTCAAAATCACTCGTGTTATGGTGAAGTTTGAGGGTGGTGAAGGCTATTTGCTGACTGACCGGATACCCGAGGAATATGGCCAGGTTTGGATAGCGCTGCCGTTAGGTGAACTGTGCATCGATGCCGCAGAAATATCTATCCTGGGGATCAAAGAGGTATAGATGAGTAAAGCGCTGTTTGCATACCTGGCGGAGCAGTTTTTATCCGTCGCTGTCAAAACCTGGGTGATACGTTCAGAATTACCGGCCGCTGCTGCGGCCGATGTTTTGCTTACCACTGCAATCCAGCAGGGCTTCCTGGAAGACCGTGGGCGCCCTTTATTGGGTAATACACTCAATGAGTGGGGGAAGAACAAGAAATATCCGCGATGGGCCATACAGAGCGCTATGGCTCTCCTTTTGGCTGATGGGTGGAAACCCGTCACCCATCCTGAATGGGCTGCCTATGCGGCTATACACGTTCAGTCTAAAAAGGGGGAATCGCTCACCCAACTCCTCGATGTTTTGCCGGAAGGGCTGGACATTGATGTGGCGGCAGGTTGGATCTGCGCGGCGACGGAAGACGCTGCCAGATATCATGAGAGGAAAAAGCTGCGATGACGTTTTCTGATATTGAGGCCGCATTGTCCAGAACCGGGCGGCGTGCTTACGCCGGCGTCATTTTAGCTTTCCTGCTTGATGCTCACGATCGTGGTGCGGGTCTGGTCGAGAAGCACACTGTGGTGGAGAATGTCGGGATCACCGACACCAATGTTTCGGCGGTGGCGCGCCGCCTGGAGGAACAAGAAATAATCGAGATCCTCTACTGGGATATAAAATCCGACAATCCCACATGGTCCAGCCTACGGAACGGTGCCTGGTCAGCCCCCGGTTATCGTCTGCTGCCAGCTGTACTGCAGTTGTATCGTCGTTGCTGAATGACAAGGTTTCGCATGCGAAACTCACCTGAGGACACAGATACGTAAAGGAACCCGTATGAAACTGGTAACGAAGAAATCACCCAGAGGTCGACTATTCGATGAATTATCGCCGGAAAAGGCGACGGCGGTTGACAACGTTTGTGGCAAAGGACACGTTACTTCGCTGGTTGAAAAACAGTTGGCTGAAGAGGTGCTGAGAAGCATGCGTGATAATGATCTTTGACTGTCTTGCGGTTGCCGCACGACTGCAGAAGATCGGCCACTTAACACCGTCTGTAACCGCGAAGGATCTTTGTTCCTGGTGAATTTCAGCGGAGAGCACAGCTCGGATTGTCCGCTGTATCGTTCAAAGCGGGGTGATGATGGCACAGGGCAGGGCGTCGTGCGCCGAACAGCCGGCGCCGTGCGCATTGAATTTCGCTCTTTCTTGCCGCGAGACGATAATGGTGCTCGTATTTCTGTACCGTCGAAGACAGACAGTCATGGCAAAGATAAAACAAGTCGGCGCCGTATACCGGCGTTGGCACGCCTGCTGCTGACCTTGATCGAGGCCGCTGGGCTTAATCGCATCGAACCGGTTTACCCTCAGCCAGGACAAACCAAAACGCAGGCGCTCAATGCGGTGAAGTTAGTTACCGAGATGGAGCACTTCGCACAGGGGCGTCCTCTGAGCGAGATTGTATTCTTCGCCCCCTGGCTGAAACAAGAACGGCTCGACGCGCGCATGCGTGAACTTGAAAACGAGGGTAAAGCCTGGCCAGCAGGGAGAGCAAGAACTTTCTACCAGATCCTGTTCTCTGAGCAAGTGACGCAAGATGAGGTCGTTTTCAAAAGTAAGTTCGGTGAGACAATATTCCGGCCCGAAAAGCGAGTGAGCATCAACGACGAGGTTGATGCTCATCGGGAGAAATACTGGGTGATCCTGATGTACCGGCGCAATGATGCTGGTACGGTCGTTTGCCGCGATGCTTATGCGCATGCGCTCTTTGATTACGCTTGCCCGGTTCCGGTCGACAGTAACCTTGAACGTGAAACCATTAACTCCATCATGACTGGGGGAAGTGGCTGCAGAGTTTGGGCTATGAGTTATCCCTTAACAAACCGCTGTTCGATATCACTGTTGACGTTGATGGCGAGGAACGTTTTGTTTTGCCTGACTTCCTTTTGACTGTCAAACACCCTGGGCGGGGGCGAACGTCGGAGTTTGTTATCGAGACAATGGGGTATACTGATGATGACTACGTCGAACGCAAAGCTAATCAGCATAAAGGGATGAGTTCATTGGGTTTGTTGCTGAAAGATCCCCCTCATTGACCAGAGCCTGCCGATAAGCATGATGCATTTGCGCGATATTTGTATGGGCGAATTCAACACCTTAAATAGAATTAAAAATAAGGATATTGAATGATGTATAAATTATCGGCCAAAATGCTTAATTTTGCATTGTTACGTCCATGCTTGTGTTTAACTATCGGGTTGGTTTTTACTTGGTTAAGCGCCGCGCAGGCAACGGAGTATTTGTATTCCGGAAGGAATTTAATCCGTTTTCTGCTCTGCGTCTCTTTATTTGCAATCGGCGGTGTTTTCGTATTCTATTTTTTATGCGACACTCTTTACTGATGGTGAACGTTCATAACTTATTGTTAAGTAATGAAAGTGGTGTTGCGGGCGATGAGTTGTTGGACCATCTAAAAGCGTTGGCAAAGCGAAATGACGTTGAGCAAGAATTTGAAGCTTATTTGTCGTCGCAGGAACATCCTCAAAAAGTTGAAATCTGCATGAATAAGATAAGGGAGTTTACCTTAAAAAAACGTAACGACCATCCACGCTATTGATATGCACTAAAGATACCGACTTCGATCCCCTGTTGGCGTGCCCAGCGGAGCATGGCGCGGGTAGCGCAGCGAAACAGGTCATTTAGCAGGGGCCAGTTGTTGTTGAAGAACGGCCACAGCAGGTGAGGCATGGTAAACGTGATGTGCTGCCAGTCGCAGTCGGACAGGATGTGCTGCTGTTCGGCG
>Ga0308167_1003146_pt1 | contig 13686 bp, 4 predicted proteins | sample PhyCR1_2_FD_202138 | JGI IMG/M metagenome (GOLD analysis project Ga0308167, IMG submission 202138) | Phyllosphere microbial communities from UC Gill Tract Community Farm, Albany, California, United States - DLSLRC.R1 | ecosystem: Host-associated > Plants > Phyllosphere > Unclassified | place... | reverse complement strand
TGTGCTCTTTTTTCTAATTTAAACCTTCAGAAAAAACCTGGGATTTCAAAAGGAACTAAAATGTTCAATTTCTTTAGTATTCTCTTAATTAATTGTATTTTAATTTCAAATCTGGCAATCATAAAAGTATATGCTTCTGATAATATTGATGTAAAGGCATGGGTGCAAACCCCAGAAACATCCTATCCAACAATATGCAATAAAGAACAAATAGAGATTTTCTCATGCCCGAGCAAATCGAAAGAAACTATAGCTATTTGCATGAATAGTGCAAATAAACAAATGTTTTTTGCATACCAAGAAAATTTAAATATTAAAAACCTGAAACTAGATAAAATAAAACAAATTGTTAATATCCCAAAAAGCGGTGCATCAACAATATTGCAGGCTGAAACAAAAAAAGGTTTATTTCGTCTATATTTCGATGAAAATATTAATGACAATCCAAGCGCAGTCACTATGAACGGAAAGGTAAGTTTTGAATGTGTTCACAATCAGGAAGCATATAGAACTCCCACTAATATTGTTAAATCGGCACAAGGGAAAGATGAAATAGTAAATATCTGGCAGCTTAAGTTAGCCCCATTACTTAAAGAACAACAAAAAAATAACAGTATAATTTATAATGAAAAAATCGGTGACTTGTGGGACTCCTGGCCAAAATAAATTATCATTACTTTAATATAAGGAAACGATCATGTCTGCAAGTGAATTTATTGATAAACAAACTCTCATTGACCAACTCAAACAATATCGAACGACGGCTTTTGCTACAGAAGATGGTTCGAGACCATCAGTCTTAAACGAGTTTAACTGGGCAGGTGGATATAGTTCTTATTCTTTCGGATTGTATCAATTTGATGTTAGAAACAATGATCTTGCAGAGGACGCGCTAAGGTCCATGGGCTTTACTGACACTCAAATTGACCAACTATCCCAAAGAGGTACTCTTGGTAATGACGTTAAAACAGCATTAAGCGAACAGCTACAAGCTGCTCTGGCAACTACTGCTGGTAAGCAGATCATGGATAATTTGCTTAACAATTATGAAGCGCAATTAGTTCACACAACTACCAATCTCCTTGATATTACTAATGACGATATTTATTCGCAAATAGCTTCAGAACCTGAATCTATACAGCGTATTTACGACATCGCAAATCAGTTTGGTACCAGCCTATTACGCCAATTCGGAGGTTTCTTATCGGGACAATCAATCGTAACTAACGGTATTTCACTTACATGGAGTGATTCTTTAACTGCTTCTGAGAACATGGAAAACTGGTTTTCAGCGGCAGATCCGGGCGATGCAACGCGCAGTGATGCCTTCAATAATACCGTGTCCAAAGAATCTCTCCCTGAAACCATTATAAATATTACAAAAGGTGATGGAGATGATGCAACAATAGCGGCATTTAGTGAATTAAAAAACGTTCAGCTTAATGTTGACAGTGGTATAACTGTTAACATTACTGGAGAAACTGGTAACGATACATTTAATCTCGGAAATGGCAGTAGTGTAAATACCTCAATGACATCCGAAAAAAGCAATACATACTCTTATTCTACTTCGGATGGAAATACAAGCTTTGCAACTTTGGTTGGTAATAATTCGGCAGCTACTATCTCATCCTCATCTGGAAGGCTTGATATTACAGCTAATAACTCTGTTATTAATCTAGAATCTGATGCTGAAGTCAACATTATAGGTAACGGCAATGTAATAACAGGTGGTTCATCAGATAACGTTTCAGTCTTTGGAAATAACAACAGTGCTTTCATGGGCGATGACTCCACAGGAACAATTGTCGGAACGGGGAACAGTATAACAGGGACTGATACTAATAAATTTAATATTTACGGTGATGCTAATAATACCAATCAGATCACAGAAACAAAAATAAACAACTTCGACGGCACATCGGAAACGACCGTCTATAACGAATCCACTGGTAACTGGAGCACCGTGACCAGTAAATATAGTGGTGAAAACGAAACGGGCACTCTCCTTAGTACATTGACAAATAATCTGGATGGCACATCTACAGAAACAAATTACAGTGGTAATACCACCACAACGAATAGTTATTTGGGTCTTAACGCACAAGGAAATTTAACCGAATCGCTGGTTAATAACCCGGACGGTACTTCGGAGGATACTGTTATTGACAGAACCGAAGGGAACTGGACTATGGTGATGAACCAGTATAGTGGTCTGAATGACACAGGACACCTAACGTCGTCTCTTGTTAATAATGTAGATGGTACCTCCAGTAATACACTCTATGGTTCACCTGGAGGCAATGTTGTTTCAATGACAGAAACTTTCTCCCAGGCCTTTGGAACTGGAGAATTAACTAAAACAGAATTCAATTATTCAGATGGTACTTCCGAACAAGTTAATTATGATAAAGAATTTGATTTAAGCTGGACTTCTGAGACAGACAGGTTCGCTAGCTGGAATGCGGCCGGTGCATTGAATTTAACGCTACTTGATACAGCACCCACAGGCCTGGGCAGCTCCTCTTATACTCCCAGTGGAGATAGTTGGGGGGCAGCAGGAGCCCAGCTTAATTTTGACACCGCAAATCTTACTGTTCCTAGCTTTGTTTCAGTGCCTTCTTTTTCAGATACCTTACTCAATGGCGCAGCAACATCAGACTCCTTCACTAACTTTACTGCTGACTCACTTCAAACTGAAAGCCTGGCCGTTGGAAACTGGATTTCTGACGCTTCGCAATATTCCTTCGATGCGCAAATACCAGATGTGGTAACAAGTGATCTTTATGGCGGTCTGGCGGGTGACCCAGGCGATGATGGCGACGATGACGGGAGCGCGGATGGTTCAGGAGACGGTTCAGGAGACGATGGTAATGGCGATACCTCAGCTGGAGACAGTGGAGATAACGGCGATACAGGAGATAATGGAGATTCAGGTAGCGATAATTACAACCACAGCAGTGGTGGTGACGATGGCGACGGTGGTAGTAGCGACGGCGGTAGTGACGGCGGTAGTGACGGCGGTGGTGATGGTGGTGACGGCGGTGGTGGTGGTGGTGGCGATCCATTAGTCATGAGTCTTGACGGGCATCCGATACAGCTTATCCCGCTAAACCTGTCGCACGCAATTGTAAACATTGCAGGTCAGTCTGCAACATCAGGTTGGGTCGGTTCTGATACCGGTGTCCTCGCAATCATTACGTCGAGTGGAACACAAATAATCAATCCATCACTGGTAAATGGCGCCGGGGATGCAATGGCTGTTTTAGCCAGTTATGACCTTAATAAAGACGGCGTGATTGATGCCTCTGATGCAGTCTTTAATCAGCTACGTGTGCTAGCCGATCCGAAAGGAAATGGAAGTGCTCAGGCAGAATTCTACACGCTTGCACAGCTTGGGATTCAGTCAATCCGTTTGCAAAATGAATCACTTTCAGTCAATGCGCAAGGCAATCAGATATCTGGTGTGACTACAGTGGTATTCAGCAATGGCAGTATCGAACCGATTGAAAACGTCAGTTTTGCCCAGGGTAGCAGCAATCATGCGTCAGGATGGAATGGTACTGTCAATCCCGTCTGGCAACAGATTCTGAACATGATCGATGGGGCGTTTAACAGCTCTGCATATAGCGTGATTGATAACGGAAGCTTGCCAGACGGCGCTAATGCGTCAAGCACTCCCAGTCAGATTCAGCAGGTTGCCAGTAATGATAACACGGCAATTATGTCGCGAATCTCCGCCGACTCAAGGCATAATGGTATCGTTTTGAATGACAATACTAAAGTAAATATCAATGGTACCAATAATTCAGTAACTGTCCATAACAGCGACAGCGGTACAATTAATGGTGGAAATTTTGCATTAGCTTTCGAAGGTAATGGCTCTGCAATTACCACCAATGGCAACACTGAAGTTGTCACGATAGGGGGATCCGGGAACAGTATTACTGCTAATGGTGATAAAAATATTATTGTTATTAACGGAGCAAATAACAGTGCCACTACCAGTAACAGTACATTACTGACAGCAAACAGTACTCAGGCTGTGGTCAACGGGCTGTCAAATATTGTTGGCCTTGGAAACAATGATAATGTCACAACGAACGGCAACAGTTTCACTTCTGCTATACAGGGTAATTCATCAACGCTTACAGCAAATGGTAACAACAATCAGATTCTGATTACCGGAAATAACGATACCGTATGGGCGAACGGCAGTGGTGACGTGGTCGTTATGGATGGTCAGGCTGACACGGCTAATGTTGGTGGTGGCAGCGTATTTTTTGCAAATGACAGTCAGGGTACAGTCAATGGCAGTGTGGGTGTTGTCCGTGCAGGCAGTAATGAAAACCTGCAGGTAAACGGAAGCGGCTTTTCGATCACCACAAACGGGACTGCCTCCCAAATTATTGCTAATGGTGATGGAAACAACATCATCACTAAAGGCAGTAAAAACACCCTTGTCATGAATGGCGGAAGAGCTGTGATGACAACGGAAGGTGATACCAACAGCTTAACCGTTAATGGTGACAACGCGAAATTTTTCGTTGAAGGAAACAGCAACACACTTGCTGCGAACGGAAAGGGAGACACTGTCTATATTAAAGGCCAGGGAGAGGACGTAACGCTGTCCGGCGGTACTGCCATACTCGCAGACAATGATTCACTGATCATCAATGGTGGTAATGATACGGTTGCTATAGGTAATAATGAAACACTCACAGCAAACGGCGGTGAATACAATTTTTATCTGCAGGCAGATAATTCGTCTGTCACGAGTAACGGCGACAACGAAACAGTATTTGTATCAGGAAACAATGATAACTTTACTGCAAATGGACAACACAGCAATGTGGAAATATCCGGACAGAATGACAGCCTGACTACAGGCGGTGCACAAATAGTTTTGTCTGATGCCAGCCAGCTCACTCTCAACGGCAATAATGATGCTGTTCATATTGGTAATGCAGACTTAATCACTGTTAACGGTGGCGGCTCAACATTGCTTGCAGAAGGAAGCGCATCATATATCACTGCCAATGGTGATAAAGAAGTGGCTATCGTTAAAGGTGTAAATAACACCATCACACTGAACGGTGCAAAAGCTGTTGTTACTGTTGTCGGCAACAACAATATGCTGACAGCGAATGGTCCTTCCACCTGGATTCAGATGCAGGGTGAAAACGACGATATTGTGGCAAACGGGCCAGGTGATATTGTCCTGTTACAGGGTGAAAACAGTAAACTGACAATCGGAGACGGTACTGTTGCTGTCTCTGATGATACTCAGGCAACCTTGTCAGGCGTCGATGACAGTGTCACGCTTGGAAACAGAGATAACGACACCATTAATGGCGGTGACTTTGTTATTAGCCTCACTGGACAGCAGTCCACTGTTGTCGCTAACGGTGATCGTGAGGTAGTCACCGTTAAAGGCAATCAAAATACGTTTACGACCAATGGCGGACATTCTTTTAATGTTGTTTCAGGAAATAACGACAGCATCACGGCCAATGGTGATATGAATAATATTGATATTCATGGGCAGCAGAACGTTATTTATGCCAATGGTTCGGGGGATGACATTTCACTGGATGGCAGCCAGGACGACCTCCATACGAGCGGGAATGCTGTATCAGTTAAAAACAATACCCAGGCATGGTTAAATGGCGGGGGAAATAAAGTCGTCCTGAGTGACAATGATAATATATCAATCAATGGCAGCGGTTATTCATTAAATTTCAACGGAGCAGGGAGTAGTGCTTCGCTTCAGGGAGACTGGAGTAACATAACGCTGAATGGCTCAGGCAATACGTTTACGGCTAACGGCAACAGCGACAGTATCCAGATGAACGGAAATGGCAACAATGTCAGCGTTAACGGAACGGGTGGAGAAGTCAGCTTAACGGGAACGGGCCAGACGGTCGTCATGGAAAATGGCAGTGTAACAGCTGCTGCCGATGCGCAACTCATTCTTCAGGGCCATGGCAACATAGTCACCGCGGGCAAAGTTGCTAATGTTGAAGTCGATGGCGGAGATAACTGGGTTAATGCGCAGTCAACAGACACAGTCTTGCTGAAAGGTAGTGAAAATGGTGTCGGCTTTAACGGTAATGGCGGGCAACTTACCGTTGATGGTAATGGTCAGTATGCTCTGATGAACAGCGGTAATGCTGTTTTAGAGGCAGGAGCAAGCCTGAATCTCTCGGGTAACAACAATACTGTTACTGCGGCTTCGAACGGTTCACTGGATATTTCCGGCACGGGTAACGTGTTACAGATGACCAGCTCGTCTCTTACGCTGGACAGTGTTTCGTCAAACAGTAATGTGAACAGTGGTTTCCAGGTTAAAGGATTTGGTTTTACCTCCTCTGCAAATGGTCAGTATGCCAATGCATCTGAATCACTTAAAGCCATGCAACAGACCGGCGCTAACTCAACACAAATTGTGGTGACTCAGTATCTGGATTCTGTGACAAGCGACAGCATTGCAGCCACTGCGGCGACAGAATCCGACGCCAATCTTGAGCTCGCAATCGGACAGGCTCAGGCGGATGGGATGTCGGTGCTTCTGAAGCCGCATATCGATATTGAAGATGGTACCTGGAGGGCATTACTGAAACCTTCCAATGTTGACGATTTTTTTGCCAGTTACAAAACGTTTATTCTGCACTACGCGGCGATTGCACAGGCAACGCACGTGGGTATGTTCAGTGTAGGCACAGAGCTGACATCAATGAGTGGAAGTGCTTATACAAATTACTGGGATGATATTATATCCGCCGTACGGCAGGTTTATACCGGACCCATTACCTATGCTTCCGCATGGAATGAAACCGGTAGTGTCAGCTTCTGGAACAAAGTAGACGTTATTGGGGCGAATGCCTATGAGGCCCCGACCGATATCACCGATCCCACCGTGGCGCAAATGGTTGCCGGCTGGAACAGTGTTTCAGGCGATAGCTCTACAGCATCACTATTCAATAATTTGTCTCCGATTGATTTTTACCATTCGCTGTCGACTGCTTATGGAAAGCCTGTTCTTCTTACTGAAGTCGGTTATCGCAGCGTAAATGGAACAAATACTTTAAACGGTGACTGGAGTGGCTTCCACTGGGTTGATTTCCAGCAACAGACACGTGCTCTTGAAGCCTTTTTTGAGGCATGGAGTGGGCAAGGCAGCTGGATGGAGGGGGCTTATCTGTGGAACTGGGAAGCCAATCCGTCAGGTGTAGCCGCAGATGATTTCAGCGTCCAGGGGAAACCTGCGCAGAATGTTGTCGACCACTGGTACGGTGGAAGCTCAACAGCGACCGCTGCCAGCAGCAATATTCTTAATGGTGACTTCAACTCCGTGCTTATGGGACTGGGTGACACATTAACCGTTAACGGAAACACGGATACAGTTACCATGACGGGCAATGATTTGGTTACGTTAAACGGGACAACTGACAACGTTAATGTGAGTGGAAAAGGTAACGTCCTGCAGGCCGGTACAGCTACCTCTGTAACGCTCAGTAATGATAACTCGGCCCTTATGGTGTCCGGGACAGCAATGGCTGTTAACACTCTGAGCAACAATAACGCTCTGGCTTACACCGGTAACCAGTCGGTTATTAAACTTGAGGGTGACAGCAATACTGTCGTAATCAAAGGGGATTCCAATGCTGTCATGCTCGATGGTAAAAACCAGTTGATATCCGTATCCGGGCAAAACAACAGTATTACCGTAACGGGGGATAATTCAAGTATCGTCACCAGCGGGGTAACAACTGTGTCACTGGCTGGCAACCAGATACAGACATCCGTTCAGGGGAGCGGGGACACTGTGACAGTAAGCGGTAATGGTGACTCGCTGACAATAACAGGGTCGGCTGATATTGTTTCCATGAACAATACAGGTACGCTGTCACTTAATATTGCAAACGCAACACAGGACGATGCCTTGCAGTTCATGAATGGTATAAGTACCGATCAGCTCTGGTTCAGCCAGAGTGGAAATACCCTGGTGGCATCCGTTATAGGTACGCACCAGGAAATTAATGTTAACAACTGGTTCGAAGGCGGAACAAATCAACTACAAATAAAGTCAGGCGACGGCCATGCACTGGTTAATTCACAGCTTGATAATTTAATTAACGCAATGGCGACGATGACACCACCTGCAATGGGTCAGACGACACTTAGCCAGGATCAGATGACGCAATTAAAACCAAGCTTAGACGCAGCCTGGAATTAACGTTTAGCTGCAGGCTTTTACTCAGGTAGAAGCCTGCCTTTATATGATTACAACAGTGTAAAATTACTCAGGTAATTCCATGAGTTCCTCTTATAGCTCAAATAAAAAAATGAATGAAAACCATTATACGGAAAAAGAAGTAGAACAAGATTCGGGTGTCGAAGCTTTAGTTTTAATAGCCAGGTATCATAAAATCGCTGCTGATTCACAACAAATCAGACATTTATCAGGTTCAGGTAAAAAACAGCTTACCGATGGTGACCTCATTCTTGCCGCGCGAACAATGGGGCTTAAATCCCGTAAAGTTACCGTGCGGCCTGAACGTTTAGCTAAAACACCTTTTCCTGCACTGGCTCTGGATCGGCTTGGTCGCCATTTTATTGTTACGGCATGCGATGGGGACAGGGTATTGGTTTTGGAGCCTGATGCTGGAAAACCTACAGTCATCCTTTCAGAAGTGCTCTGGCAGCGCTGCAATGGCGATTTTCTTCTGTTTGCTTCCAGAGCATCTTTAACGGGTGAACTGGCGAAATTCGATTTTACGTGGTTTATGCCTGCGATAGTCAAGTACAGGAAAATTTTATTAGAAGTCTTTTTTGTTTCTGCGCTCATACAACTCTTTGGTCTTGTATCACCACTTATGTTCCAGGTTGTAATGGATAAAGTGCTGGTAAATAATGCTCTCTCAACGCTTAATGTGGTCTGTATAGGGCTGTTGGTCAGCGGTATCGCTGAAGTTTTACTGACTGGCCTGCGGAATTATGTTTTCTCACATACCACTAACCGCATGGATGTTGAACTGGGTTCGCGTATTTTCCGACATATACTTGCGTTACCTGTCGGGTATTACGCAACGCGCCGGGTTGGTGACACTGTCGCACGCGTAAAAGAGCTTGAGAATATCCGCAATTTCCTGACCGGTCAGGCCCTTACAGCGATAATAGACAGCATATTTTCGGTGGTTTTTGTCGCCGTGATGTGCCTTTACAGCATAAAGCTTACACTCATTGTGCTGCTGTCTTTACCTGTCTATGTCATTATTACAACAGTTATCATCCCGGCTTTCAGACGACGTCTTAATGAAAAATACGCGCGTGGGGCTGATAACCAGTCATTTTTAGTTGAAACCGTTTCCGCAATAGAAACTGTCAAATCATCTGCAGTTGAGCCTTTGTTTATTCGTCAGTGGGATAATTTACTGGCTGGTTATGTTGCTGCATCATTTCGTGTCAGTAATTTAGGAAATATTGGGCAGCAGTTAGTTCAGTTTGTTGGGAAAATAGTTACTATTTTAACCCTTTTCTTAGGAGCGAAACTGGTCATATCGGGCGCACTATCCGTAGGCGCTCTGATAGCTTTCAATATGATGTCTCAACGCGTCTCTGCGCCGATTCTGCGCCTGGCACAGCTATGGCAGGATTTTCAGCAGGTAGGCATTTCGATGCAACGGTTAGGTGATATTCTCAATACCCGTACAGAAAACTTACAAGGCCGGAATTCTCAGCCCTCTCTGAAGGGTGCCATTCGTTTTGAGAATGTAAGGTTCAGATATAAACCTGAAGCACCTGCAGTTCTGAATAATATCTCTTTTGATATTGAGCCAGGAAAAGTTATTGGCGTTGTCGGACGTTCAGGATCAGGAAAAAGTACGCTCACTAAATTAATTCAGCGTCTCTATCTTCCCGAATCTGGCCGTGTCTGGATCGATGGAACCGACGTAGCCCTGGCTGACCCCTCATGGTTACGCAGACAAATTGGAGTGGTCCTTCAGGAAAACATACTTTTTGGTAGATCAATTCGTGAAAATATAGCGCTGGCTGATCCTGGCATATCTTTAGAATCAGTTATAAACGCCGCCAAACTTGCTGGCGCTCATGATTTTATCAGTGAAATGTCTGAGGGTTATGACACACGAATCGGAGAACACGGAAGTGGGCTGTCAGGAGGCCAGCGTCAGCGTATTGCTATTGCACGCGCGTTGATTACGAACCCACGAATTCTCATCTTCGATGAGGCAACGAGCGCTCTCGATTTTGAAACAGAACGGGTGATTCACAAAAACATGCAGGCCATATGTCAGGGCCGAACAGTTATTATCATCGCTCACCGACTGACTGCAGTAAGAAATTCTGACACCATTTTAGTTATGGAGAAAGGCCTGATAGTAGAGCAGGGCAACCATTCTCAACTAATTGAAGAAAACGGTCTGTACAGTCACTTGGTTTCCCTTCAGCATGCTTAAAAGGAACATTCAATGTTGAAGATAATAGCTTTAACTGAGTTGCTGCGTCGTTACAAGGATGTATTCCTTGCCAACTGGAAAATGCGTAAGCAACTGAACGCTTATGAAAGACAGTCTTATGAGCTTGCATTTTTGCCGGCAAATATAGAACTGGCAGAAGCACCTGTTCACCCGGCACCCTACTGGACGATGAGGATCATCGTTATTTTGACACTTGTTCTTATCAGCATCTCGCTTTTTGGCAGGTTAGATATTGTCGTTGTGGCTAAGGGTAAAGTTATTCCGGATGCAAGAGTAAAAGAAATTCAGCCTGCCATCACGGGGGTGGTGCGCCATATTTACGTTGATGACGGGCAACGTGTAAATGCTGGTAACGTTTTGATGGTTCTGGATTCCACACAGGCAGAAGCCGATTTAACTAAAACCGAGGCGTCAAGAGCGGAGTCCATGCTGGCGATAATCAGGGCAAAAGCTTTACTGGATGCGCAAATCTCTGGTCATGTCCCTGAGATGAAAGTCAGTGATGGACTCTCACAAGCCGATGTTAACGCCACGAGCCGTTTTGCTGACGGTATTTTCATGGAGTACAAAGATAAGCTTAACCGTGCGGATGCTGAGCTTACACAGCATCGTGATGAACTGGCCACGACTTTACAGGACATTGAACGCTTAAAATCTACGGCACCGTTGGCAAGAGAGCAGGCGAACAGTTATAAGCTGCTTGCCAAAGATCATTATGTCGCAAGAAATGACTACCTTGACAAAGAGCAGACGGCGCTGGGGCAGGAGCATGACCTTACGGCCAAACGCAGTCACGCTAATGAACTCAAAGCTGCTATTGATGCGCAGATTGCAGAAAAAGCCTCAGTAGGTTCACAATTCCGACGGGAACAGCTCGATGCTCTGGAACAGGCTGAGCAAAAATTAAAACAAAGCGTCGAAGATGAAGTTAAGGCTAAAACACGCAAGCAATTGCTCAATCTCGTGTCGCCTGTAAGTGGAACAGTTCAGCAACTCAGTGTTCATACGATAGGCGGTGTGGTCACCAGTGCTCAGAAAGTGATGGAAATCGTACCTGATGATGCGATGGAAGTTGAAGTTAACATAGCGAATAAAGACATTGGTTTTATAAAAGAGGGGCAGAATGCCACAGTTAAAATTGATGCTTTTCCCTACACGTACTATGGCTATATCAAAGGGAATGTAATTTCAGTATCAAATGACGCCGTTCAGGACCGTAATCATGGCTTGAATTTTACTGCCAGGGTACACCTTGATAAAAGTGGCATTGAGGCAGGAGGTAGATGGATTAAACTGACGCCGGGCATGACCGTGTCCGCTGAGATTAAAACTGGAAAAAGAAATGTCTGGCAATACTTTTTCGACCCGCTTATCAGAATGAGTAATGAGAGTCTGCATGAAAGATAATAAAATATTGCCTGTGATGGCCTTAATACTCTCAGGCCTGTATACAGTGAAAAATCATGCTTCTGATATATTTGACACTGAAGCTGATGTTCCTTCCTCACAGGCCGCACCGGTATATGGAAACTCAATATGCGAGTTTGGTCCATTGCCAAGCCCACTGGCTTTGAATGATGCACTGGAGCGCAGTTTATGTAATAACCCCAAAACGGCACAAAGCTGGGCTGAAATAAAGGCAGAAAGCGCCGCTGTCGGCACAGCTAAAGGTGCATACCTGCCAACTTTCTCCTTGTCCGGAAGAGAAATCAGCGAACGTTCTGAAACAAATGTTGCCGGGCACCCGGAGTTTGGCTCAGTCAATTCATCGCCAAATTATTCTGCAGACTTTAGTTTAAACTGGGTGCTCTATGATTTTGGAGCCCGCTCAGCAGCTCTGCACAAAGCGAAAGCTCTTCTCGTTGCTGCTGAAGCCAGTCATATGGAAACTCTGCAGTCTGTGATGATAGCCACCGCCAAAGATTATTATGCAGCACAGGCTGCTGCTGGAAACCTGGCTGCTGCGGCTGATATGGAAAGAATTGCCTCAAAGAGCGTAGAGGTGGTTGTAACTAAAGAAGGGCATGGTGCTGCTTCAGTCGGTGATGAATTACAAGCAAGAACGGCCTGGCTGCAGGCTAAAACTGAGAAAGAGAAAGCAGAAAATACGCTTGAGAATGATTTAGGTGTTATTGCTATCGATATGGGGTTACGCCCAGACAGTTACATAAATCTGGCAAATGTCCAGGAAGGTCTAAAACCTGATTTTAGATTTAAGGAATCAGTTTCAGCATTAATCGATGAGGCAATTAAAATACATCCGGCGCTGCTTGCGGCTCAGGCTCAGTTACAGGCAGCAGAAGCTGAGGTCGATCAAACGAGGGCTGAGGGAATGCCCACTTTAAGTCTCATAGGGAAAGCCAGCCGCGATAATCAGAAAGTCAGCGCAGGAATAGGCCAACCCTATCTTGACTCCTCTCACAATGACAGATACATAGGCATTCAGGTCTCGGTCCCTTTGTTTGAGGGATTCACTCGGGAATATAAAATCCAGGAAGGTCTTGCTCAGGCTGAGCAGAAGCAGGGGGCTGTCTCCGAAGTAAGACATAACGTTGAACTTGATGTATGGAAAAGTTTTCAGTCTCTTAAAGCTAACACAAATAATTTACCATTAATTGAAAGCCTCTTCGATAACACCAGAAAGTCCTATTCAGTAGCAGAATATCGCTATGAGAATGGCGTGGGTAATATCATTGAATTGCTCAATGCCCAGAAATCTCTTGCTGATGCAGAGAAGCAGCAGATCCAGGCTCTGACTGACTGGCGTTACAGCAGGCTCGAACTTGCTGGAAAACTGGGTGTACTTGGTTTAAATAATTAAAAAAGAAATTTATTAAGGTCGCAGAGTCACTTATTAGATGGTTATAAATATTATGGACTGGAATCTATTATTGTAATTATGTGTATTCAGATAAATAGCGAGTATGGTAGGTAAATAATCAAAGAACAACTGCAACGGAATGTGAAGAAATGTAACTATCAAAGTATGAGTAAAATCTAAGCAGCCTGCTATTGTAAGTTTCAGTAAACCAGACTACTGTTGTTTCTATAAGATTCTGAATAGGTTATAAAAGCCCTTAACTTTGCTGACTCTTTATCTTTACTGTGCGGATCACTCGATGAAGCGTAGAACATCTTTCTTTTTACTTTCCGGCCTTATATTGCTGATTTCCGGCTGCAGCCA
>Ga0308167_1003143_pt1 | contig 13693 bp, 13 predicted proteins | sample PhyCR1_2_FD_202138 | JGI IMG/M metagenome (GOLD analysis project Ga0308167, IMG submission 202138) | Phyllosphere microbial communities from UC Gill Tract Community Farm, Albany, California, United States - DLSLRC.R1 | ecosystem: Host-associated > Plants > Phyllosphere > Unclassified | place... | reverse complement strand
ATCCAATTACTCTTCTGTAATTTCTTCTTGTTCCATTGCTTCTTGCGCTGCTTTTTGTGCCAGATTCCAGATCGAGTCCTGTGGCATTTCTACGCGAACGGAAAGGAATTGGTCAGACGGTATATCTATGGGAGCACCTTCCTCATACCCGTCTTTGATGTTTCTGGCAAATGCAGGGGCGTCTGGATAGGTACGGTGATAGGTTTTTACTAGAATAGAACCATCAGCATCAACCTCATAATCCAGCCATACCAAGCGTTGGCCATTGCGATCGGTTGGGACTTCAAAGCCACCATCTATACCGCCCCAAGCGCCATCAGAATTCATACCTAAAATATTTGAAACCCGATAGATGCCGATGTCTTCGCGGTTAACGCTAGCGCCTTCTGATTCTGCGTTAACGTCAAAACTCCCATCATGAAATATTTTGATTATCGGTGATGCCTTTTTGATAAAACCATTACTATCGACTGTCGTGTTTCCGTCATCCCATACCTTTCTCCATGGGGTCCAAGTGCTACCATTAGTTGCAGTCGCTCTATGACCTAATTGCCCATTACTTTGAATTTGGAATGTTTGATAACCTCTACTTGCTATTATTGCTGCTTGATATTGATCAAACCAATTTTTACCGTTAACTCCGCCTGCGCCAGCAAATTGATTAATCATAACTGAGTTTGCGTCCTCAATTATGGGGGCACCGTTTATACCGATTCCATAATCACTAACTACTAATATTTTATTCCCTCTAAAATAACCTGAAACCCCACCTGTATCTGATGATGCCGTATCTATTGCAAATACTTCAACTGAATCAGTTGTTCCTATTGAAATTGAATATCTATTGCCTTTAACTATTTCATGAAAAATATTCTGCCCTTGCCCACCCCTGAATTTACGTAAATAATTTTTAGAATCAGCAGGATTAGAACTCATTGAAATCAAATCATAAGTTCCTATTTGCTTATCTGTTATATATGTAATGTTTGTTAATTTTGCTAGGCTTGTAATATCTGAGTTTCCACCTGAATTGGCTTTTTTTTCTATATCATTTCCCATCTTGCTAAAACTGTTAATCGTTACTTTCGTTCCGTCCGGCGCTGTTAATTCTACGTCGCCCGTTCCGGTCATAATCTGCTGCCAACCGTCGATCTGCGCTTGATAGTAGCCCAGTGCCGCCGCCAATTGATTAGCGAATGAGGCCGTACTGGACGCCTCGGCAACGAGAATTGAATATTTAGCATTGGTAAATGCTTTATAAATCGGCTGGGCCAACTCTATGGAAGTATCATTGATAACACGCTTAATTTGATAGACGCCATCAACCCCGGCATTAGAGGATATGAACAGCACTGAGCCATTCGCAATGCCGATCTTGGCGTCGCTCCACTTTGTTCCGGTGCCGGTAATTGTGGTTGCATTCAATGCGCCCGTGATCGTGCCTGTCGCGTATAAAGACATAATATTTACTCCAATAAAAAACCCGCCGAAGCGGGTTATTAAGATTTAATCCATGTAAGCTGTTTCTATATAAACCTGATAATCAAGCCGAGGTGTAAGCGACGTATTCCAAGACCACGCACCGGAGCCGCCAAAGTTTCCAAAAGCCTGCGCACGCAAACCATCAGAAAAACCGGTAATCACGCTAAACGCATTACCACCGTTACGCTTTATCGTTCCGGTGATTGATGGGCAAACGGCTATTGAGCGGCCTGCAACAATGCTGGTATTTGGCGTTGCATGGGCATCTGTAATGGCGACGGTTAGAATAAATAGAGGGTTATCCAGCGATGACCACTCAACGGCGCCAGCCTCATTTCTAATGACTGCCCCATACTCTGGCGCAATGCCGGTAGTCCCAACCCCCATCAGGTATACAATCGCGGGTTTACTGACAGCAGCACCTGACGGTGGCGGCGCGAGTATGAGCCCTACCTGAGAGCCAGAAACAGAGGCTAGCAAAGCCACATTCGCTTCATATCCGCCATCTATGCGTACAAAAGGGATCGTAGTTTGGGGATTTGGAATGTTAATGATTAACGGGCTTTGCCCTGCCGGTGGCACAATGACGCGTTGGCGAGAAATCAGCGAAAAATTGCGCAGAGTTGTATCGTATATTGTCCTGCCCTTATCATTTTTCAGTTCAACGTAAAATGGCATAAACTATTTCTCCACTAAGCAAACAAAGATATAACCTGATGAAGAAGCATCGGAAGCAATGCTTGTCCATGAAATTGTATTTCCGCTTATTTTGGGATGAATATATGCGCCTATCGCGCCACCTGATCCCGACACTGCGTATGTTAAGTTATATACACTCAAATCTACGCTTGGATAGCTTTTACTCCCATTTCTATTTGCAGTAGTGATCATAATGCTATCGAGAAAAAAAGAGCGCCCATCGATGGCGCTCGTTTCAATCCCTTTTTCGTTGTAGACAAAAACACCATAACTTCCCATTAAGGTTTATACCCCGCTCCAAATCGCTTCACTCCTTTCGCGTCATACACAGCCATCCCATTCGAATCAAACACGGAGCGACCGCCCCCCGGTAACGCAGAGTTCATTTCTAACACGCCATTCTTATCGATGCGCCAGCCAGCCTTGCCCGCAACGTAATTATTTGACTGAATATAGCTACCGATTTTGGCGTTAGTAATAGATGCATCTTGGATGAGCGCGGAAACAATGAAGGTTTGCGAACCTTGAATGAAGAATGGCAACGTATACCCGTTAGTGGCAGGATTTAACACAGCGAATTGATCAGCACTGGCTAAAATACGTGTGCTCACTGCTCCAGCAGCGTTAACCTCAGCCCCGACAGACAAACCAGCCGCATAATACTTGCCCTTATACGTGATGCCAGTACCAATGCTGTATACCGCGCTTCCAACAACATTCTGATCGAATATGGTTTGTCCGCGTACTTGAATAGCCGCCGTGTTTTCTCCGACCGTCGATGTTAAGCCGGTTATTTTTTCCGATAAGGCTTTATCACTATCCGCAACGGTTTTTTCTAAGGCAGTGATATTGCTATTAGTGGTATCAGTTTTAGAATTAAGTTGGGTAATCTTTTGCGCTGTAGCTTCATTATCTTTTGCTACGGTTTCGCGGAACTCTGTTAAATCTGAGCTGGTTTTATCCGTCTGCGTTTTTAACTGAGTAACTGCCGTTGCTCTTGCCTCTGTTTCATCAGCGACAAGTTGCTGAGTTTCGATTATTTCCGCCTTACGGTCGCCGTTCTGCACCATCCAGCGGCGCACATCTGCATCATTTGCCAGCGCATTCTGTATTGCAGCATCGGCTGCGGATTGAAGTTTAGCATTCGAATCGGCTAGGTTTTTGTCGATCTCTTTGAAGGTATCAGACTCCTCAATGCCTTTTTTAACTTCATCAGCAATCCAATCAACATCCGTGCTAGACTCCCCTAAAACCCACTCAATCCAGTCCCCCTGATTCCCCGATTTATCCACCAATCGAGCACGATAGAAGAAAGACTGCCCTGCTTTCAGACCCATCTGCTGATAGCTGCGCTGAGGATACGGAATATCAGATAGAAGCATGGCTCCGTCTTCAGCGTTTTTATCGTTGTACTGAATCTCGGTTTTAAGCGTATCCTCCGCCCCCTCGGGGAAATTCCACGATAACCCTACTCCCATTATCAGAGGCTCTGCTTTGAACCCTACAGGAAGCGGTGGCTTCCCTTCTTTACCCTTAAGTTCAGTTTCTAACGAGCTAGCCCATAGCGACGAAATATCACTGGCGTTGATAGCACGAACACGCACCAAATAACGCCCCGCGTAGATGTTAGGGACCTCAAATCCCAGCGCTGAGGTACGAGGAACCGAAACCCAATTACCATTATCCTTTTGCCACTCAGCCTCATAAGCGATCGCATTCTTCACCGCGTTCCATGTTGCGCGCAACGTGGTAACGGCCATCCCCTGATTGATGCTCGAGTAGCTGGTAATAAGAACATTTTCTGGCGCAACCTGAACACCCGGTGGAATAACAGAAATGGGGCGATCGTCTATGCGTGCGCCGGTATCAATCCGCACATATTTGTCTGGGTCATGATAAGCACCAACGATGGTGTAAGTGTTGTCGTTGTTGTCTGCCACACTCACAACGCGGTAGAGCTGCACGGCAAGTTCATCAGCATCAACTGCCCATACTGATTCGGCCTGCGGAGTTTCACTGTAGCTTGTTGTCACCGTGACAAGGCGACCATTTACCGACTGCACCGTTCTGGCCTGACTGATACCAGAAGGTAAATTAACGATCAGGCGGTCACCGCTCTTAATATCTGGCTCGCGATCGAGGCGAACATTTCGACCTTCAGCACTGCTAATGCGCCCTCCCATGATTCGCCCTGAGAGCATCTGATCGGCAACGCCAATAATATGCCCCGGAAAAGGGATTAAACCATCGAGTCCCACGGAAAACTCAACCGTTCGATCTTGGCTATTACTCAATAATGCCCAGCGGCCACGGCGATTAGCTTCGCTTTGACGCGTACAACCGATGGCAGTGATTTCCGTCTGGTTCACCCCGTAGCGGCGTACTAATGCATTTTCGAACACCGACTCGACAGCATCGGCATAATGATTGGCTGGATCTGACCATCCCACCATAGCTGTGGTGTACCGCGTGCGTTCGCTCGAGGCTGAGTAGGCAAACTTCCCATTGATAACGTTGGCGCGCGTGTAGGTGTAATCCAAGTCTCGCGGCATATCTGCTAATGTCACTATCTGGTTTTGCCCGTAACAAGTCATACCACGGAATATCGCGGCAAAGTCCGTTAGAACGGTCCACGCATCTTCACGCGACTGAATGTACACATCACACTTAAAGCGTGGCTCCATACCATCCGCGCCACGTCCATCGGGTACCAGTTGATCACAATACTGCGCAATACGATAAAGCTCAGATTCATCCACCTGCGTGGAGTCAATGCGTTGGCCTAATCCGTAACGATCGGAGATCAAGATGTCATAGAACACCCATGCTGGGTTATCAGTCCATGCCCACTTGAACCCGCCCGTCCAGACACCAGAGTATTGCCGCGTCACCGGGTCATAATTATCCGGCACTCTGACAATCATCATCTTGGGTCGGCATGTTACTTTAGGGATGTTTTGAAACTGCTTGGCGTTAAATTCTACGTAGAGCAGCGCAGTGTTTGGATAGCGTAATTTGGCATCGATAACTTCAGTGTAAGCCTCAACATTCATCGTGTCGGCAATACGACCGCTATTAGCGTTGGCGGTGAGACGGCGAACACGCAACTGCCAGCCGGTTGTCGCTGTGGGTAAGTCAATACGGTGGCTGCGCTCATAAAGCGTTGTCGTTTTGCCATCAACGGCAGATTTAAGCACCTCACGATATGCGCCTCCATCCGTGGCCACATCGATAGCGTATTCAATTTTGTAGCCGTTCACATCGCCGTTATCTTTTTGCTGCTGCAATGCAGGCCAACCAAAACGTAAACGCACTGCTGATAACTGAGTATTGTTAACAGCACGCACCCACGGCGCCGAGCTCTTAAGTTCGGTGCCAATGGTGATTTCATTCTCAACAGCAGGGACGCCTTTGATATATTCCTGCGATTGGGTACCGGGGCGAAACTCCCAGTTTACCCCCTCGAAATTCGAGCTTCCGTCCTCATTAGTGAGCGGCGTTCCATCTAGGTAGATATTGGTACCATCAAGGCCACCTGCCCATTCCCCCTCACCCAGCGCGAGCAATATTTTGGCAATGGCCATCGACTGGATACTATCGGGTGATTCAACCGGTGTATGCCCACTACCACCGCCACCTTTCTGGCCTTTAATCTCGTTTATCATATTTCACCCATAAAAAAACCCGCCGTAGCGGGTCTTGTGAATTGATATGTTTATTGCTGATCTTCGGTATATATCCCAGCGGAAATAACTGCCCCGCCGATCTCCCGTTCACCATAACCGATGGCAACAGGATTGCCCTGAGCGGTACTGTTAACAGGGCCGCCAAATGCATAGCTGGGTTTATTGTCCGGATCTTGTCGCATTCGAATACCAGCCTGTTGGGGGGATAGCATTTGGACTACACCACCGAGAGCCAGTGACATCCCCGTCATAGCTAGACCAGTTGATAGGGTTCCCCACGCTGCAATTGTGGCTCCACCAGTCCAAAATGCCGCAGCGATCAATGCTGCACCCAAAATTGTCTGAAAAAGTCCACCGCGCTTATTGCCTATAATTATAGGGAGAATATGAATGTCTTCATTTCCCTTAGTCATTTCTATCTCATCTAACCCAATATTTCTTTTCCCTACAAATATAGAAAAAGTCAGCCCCATTTTATGTGCTGTTAGCAAATAACTCTCAAATTTTGGGATTAAATTTTTCGCAGCTCTGAGCATTGCTGGCACATCCCGCGCACGATATTCAAAACTCTTTCCAAAGTATGAAATTAATGAACCATGCATAACTAATCTTCTTACTGGAACATCTATATATGACATGCCATCACCATAATAAAAAAACCGCCAATCGGCGGCTTTATATAAATTGACGGATTTAACACTTCACTTGAGCATGAAGTGTTCTAACAAATGTATTCGAATACTCTGAGTCTACAACTTTACAACCCGACACTTTTTCAATTGCACTGATTTGAGCCCTTTTTAGCTTAAGTGCATCGTAACCAAACGACTCACCACCGAAGGCCTCATAAGAATTAGGGGCAACTTGGCTAATAACGTTGATTTCATATCCATCAACATTCACAACCTTACGAGATGGATCAGAAATTTTACCAACATATGTGGATGAGCACCCCGTAATAGTTAATGCGGAGAAAAATAAAACTATTTTTAATTTTTTCATTCACCATTCCTAGGTTTTCGCATGCAATTTAAAGAGTGAAATAAGTCTCTTACTGCTTAATTACTTTTAGACATTTCTCAAGTCTAGCCTCAAATGAATCTGAAAGATTTTTTGGCAACTCACTTTTTATCTTGTTTATCTCAGGAGCATAAGTCACCATAATTGTTCCGACAGAGTGTTTCTCCATGGAGTTGTTTAATTTAATAGCATAAGAGTTAACTACGGACTCATTTAGAATATAGTTTTGTAGTCTATCCTTTGTTACGAATGAACTTGCCACAAATTCACCTTCAAATTCCGTGTTTCTTATACTATCCTCACTACTCACAGAGGGCATAGTTATGTCACTGCCGCAATGCTTACATTTTATTGCTTCAGATTTAATAAGCTCTGCACAGTATGGGCATTTTTTCATACCATTGTTAATACCATTTTCTTCTATCTGTTTAATATCTGGCTTAATCAACAGAACATGAACTATGGCGACGATAAATAAAGCGGCACCATATAACCACCACAAACCAAAGGACCTTCCTTTTTCGCGAGCAATTAACGCAGGAATTAAACCTAATAATACTGCAATCACTAATATTAAAATTTCCACTTTTGTCATCCTCAAAGGCTTTATCTGCACATCATAGCAAATGTAGGATATGTGAAAACTACTAAATCAAAGAGAATTAACTGAACTGAATTTTTTAGTGAAAGCTGTACCTCATCATAATAAAAGATTATGCCTAACAATTTTCACAGTTCGATCTTTCCAGTATCCCCCGTAGGGAACACGCTGACTCAACATGCCGTACATATGATGCAACAGCATCCCATCATCTAGCAGAATACCGGCATGATTCGCGACCGGCGCGGAGACTTGCATTATCACCATATCGCCCGATTGAGGTGGGCCGCTAAACTCACGAAAACCGCATTCGTACCAATTATCAAGATAGAGATTTTCACGGCCTGACTCCCACCATGGATAATCAACGCGGTAATCATTAAGCACAATGCCATGCGTTTGCCGGAAGTAGCTCATAATCAGCCCCCAGCAGTCTGTATGCCCTAATACAAACGCGCGCCCCACCAGCGGCAATTCCCCACGCGGCATCACGGTGCGCAAGTCCCCTTCAGGATAACTCACGATATGCCACGGTATTGCCATCGCATCACATTGTGCCTTATCCAGCTCACTCGGCTGCGTGGTGGCATCGGGATGACTATGCACAATCCCCGTTACGGTTCCCCATTCTTCTGCTGCAATATAATCCTCTGGAGATAAATGAAACTGCTCCGTGGGATTTTCCGCGATATTACGGCAGGGAAAGTAGCGTTCCACACGTGATTTCTGCGCGACCACGCCGCAGCATTCAGCCGGATAAACCTCTGCGGCATGGGCCACGATAGCCTGTATCGTTTTCTCTCTCATATTATTGCCTTATCAGTGCTGCACCAGGAAAGCCACCAAACGGCACCGGATTGTTCTCACCATGCCGCTTTTGACAATCGCTGAGTAACCCACCGCATTTATCCTGACTCGGATCATCAACCGGTTGCCCATTCTCATCAAAGTAGTGCGTCCCTGCGTAATCACATCCTTTGCCTGTTCGGTACCAGCCGCGTGAGCACCATGTACACAACGAATGGATCTGGCGCGTCGGTATTTGCAGGCCACGTAAATCGGCAGGGCTCGCCAGCTCAAACTCAACGGTTTCATCGTTTTCGAGTGACTTGCGGTCGATATAGTAAACCTGCTTTTTTTCCTGCTCGGGATCGGCGGTAGGATTGCCTTCGGGGAAGTTCTTAGCATCGAGGTAGTGAACCATCGTGTCATGGATGGTCACTTTAGCCTGTGCCATATCATCGAAGCGTAGACATAACGCCGTGATAAGCCCGTCAATATTGGACACGCTCAATGTCGGCTGCGCGGCCTGTCCATCCGTGGACATTTCCAGCCCCTCAATCTGCACCGCCCACGGGCCATACTCACTCCCCTGCCACCAGATAGATTTCGCCGGTAGCTTGTTTTCATCCCCACCGGCCGCGATAAGCTCTTTTTCTGTATAGGGAAGCGTACAACTGTGAAACCGCAACACATCGGCTCCAAAGGCCGAACCATCAACCTCAAACAGCCGAACTTTATCGCCCGGCTCTAACTTTTGAATATCTGCGTTAATCATGGATGAAATGCCTGTATGAAAGTGGCGGAAAGCGAGAAGTTGCCGCCGCCGAGCGCGTTCGGCTTGTACTGCTCACAGCGGTAAAGCCCCAAGGGAGATAACGGCGGTTTCCATTGGAAAGAGGTTCTACCGGCATGCCGATCGAGGAACGCCGCGATCGCTGAGATATAAGCCTCACTTCCCACAAAATTAAGATCCCAATTCTGGGCGCGAAAATTAATCCCATCACCCGCCACCTGCGCGTATCCGTCCCCGAACTGCGCTTTACGTATTCGGAAAGTTGCATCCGCTGCCGCGTTGGTGCGGGGGCTCCACTGAAATGTTTCGATAGCCATCAGCGCCCCTTTATCGCTCGTTGAATAGTTCCACCTGGTCGCAGGTCCCGATCGCGCAACGTGCGGTAGCGCTGATCGACATAGCGACCAATATCAGCACCAAACTGCTCATAGCCCACCGTGGCTTGGGTCGCCGTATTCCCTGAGCCATCGATGTGGATAGTGACCTGCGGCGCGGCGCTCATTGCTTGCTGATTTGCGCCAACCATGCGAACACCGAGCGAACCATCAGCGCCACGCTTGAGCGGCATAATGGCTTCCGGCCCCGCCTCCCCCATAAGCCCCGCCCCTTTTGCGAAAGCAAACGTAGTCGGACGATCGACAATTTGCCCACTAAAGGCGCTCAGTGACGGCGACGCATATACGCCCCCCTTGGCATTGGGAACATAGTTTTGCCAGCCAGTCCCCATCCCCATATCGCCCGTAGCACCACCGGAGCCGCTCGCCGCGCCACCGGCTGCTGCACCTGCAGCACTCATACCAATACCAAATAGGGATGAAAGCAGGCTGGATGCCGCCATGCGGGTCTGAATTTTGATGAGGTCAGCGATAACCGACGTAGCAAAGCTGCTGAAATTGAACTTACCCGTTGTGGCAAAGGTCGCGACACCATCAGCCATGGCATCAAAACTACTGACAGCCAAATCGCGCATCTGCGCATACGCATTTTTGGAGGTTGTTACCCAATCGGATACCCCTTTGCGGAATCCCAAAGAATAGCTTCCCTCCGCTTTAGCGCGTTCATGGGCGCTACTGCGTACAATGTCGAGTTGCTTTTGCTGTTCACTAGCTAAAAATGCTGTCTGCTGGGCGTAAAGGGCTGAGTTTTTATCTGTCACCTCCTGCTCTAGCTGCACGCGGCGCTGGGTAAAATCCTCGCGGATCTTTTGCTCCTCGAGCATTTGCTCATAGGCAGGCTGAGATAAGCTCATTTCCGCCAATTTGTTGGATTGCTCAAGCTGGAGCGAAGAAGTTTGCTTAACAGCATCCCGAGTTTGTTCCTGCAACTTCACGGCAAGCTGGCGCTGCTGGTTGGCTTTTTCCAGCGAGACGTTTTCTTGCAGTTGTGCGCTGAGTTGATCTTTCACCGCCAGCACGCTCTTCTGGCCAGCGGTCAACTGCTTGCCTTGATAGCTTGCAATCTCTTGCTTAAAGGCCACCAGCTTGCGCTCAGAATCCGTGAGCTTGTCGGCTTCTGACTGCTGGCTACGTAATACGGCGGCTTGTTCTTGGAGTTGCTGAAGACGCTTCGCACCTTCATTTTCACTAAACGCTTTGGGTTTCACGCCATACTGTTTGTTAATGCCACGTAAAGCTTGCTGATATTCATCAGCCGTCAATTTCCCCGCTTTATAACGAGCAGTGATTTCCGTGGTAAGTCGTGCCTGCTCTTTACGAGGATCTGCACCCGCTTTTATCGCCGCGGAAATCTCATTCTCTGCTTTGAGTTGTGCTCGTGCATCGGCCTGCGCTTTCTGTGCCTGAGCTTGCCGCTCTTCGGCCTGTTTTTTTGCCTCCTGAGCGGGTTTATCCGACACATCTATTTTTACACCAGCGGCAGCGGCTTGCGCCTGAGCGGTCGCTAATCGAGCCTGACTGATAATGCTAAATGCATCTGATACGCTGGTCTTCAGGGACTTCCATGCGCCCTCGAGCGCACCCACATCACTTTCTTGCGCTTTGACCTTTTGGTTAGCGTCTTCAAGAACCGCTTTTTGTAAGATCCCGCTGGCTTCGGTTTCTTTACCTTGACGGCTTAACGTAGCGATCTGCTCAATTAAGGTGCTATTGAAAATAACGCCCTGATCGGTCAAGTCAGACATGGCTTTAAGAGGGTCATTACGCAGGCTTGTCAGCCGGTTCACTAATTCGTCTGAACTGGCCCCCATTTCCTCTAAGCGCGTTCCCAGCGTCGCAACCTGTTCGAGCATATCCCCCGCAAATCCCGCACTCACTGCCGCCGATACCGCTTTAACTGCGCCTTGCGTTCCCCCTAAACGATCGGTTAATAGCCGTAGTTGGTTAACGGTCAATCCCGCCGTATTACCACTCTTCAATAAGGCATTATTAAATGACTGCGTCTCAGCTTCAGTGCGTTGATACGCGGTATACAGAGCGGTGGCCGCAGACACTGCCACCATGATCCCTAGCCCTACGGGACCACCGAGCAAGCTCATTGCGCTACGCATTAATCCGGTACTGACCGCCGCCGCGCGCGCAGAAAATGAGACTTTCTGGTTAGCCACACTTATCTGATTGAGCGAACTCAGAAGTTGCGTTTTCCCCGCAGCCTCACTCACATCGGCTGCCAAGACAGCCTTGGACGCCGTAGCCATTTGTTGTTTGGCCTTAGCCTCGGCAAGATCCGCCTCTCTGACCTGCCGATTGATTTTGACGTACTCATCCTGATAGCTAACCGCAAGGCCGTATTGCTGGTTAACCTGTGTCTGAGCGGCATAAAACCGCGCTAACTCCTGCGCCTGCTCGCGGGATGCCTGCGCACTTTCGCGACTCCGTTTTGCCGTGGCCATCTGCGCTTGCGCTTGCGTTCGCGCCGCTTGTGCGTTTTCAATCTGCTTGCTGGCAGCCTCGGCGCTGGCCTGCGCGGATACCCGCGCCAGTTCACGCTGAGAATCCCAGCTAACAGACAACTTATCGAACCCGGTGAGCGTTCGCTCAATGCTCGGGATCAAGGCATTGGCGAGCGTACCTGCAGCAACGTTGCTCCCCGATGCAAAACTGCTCACGATAGTACGGATCTGCTCAAACCCGCCGCCTGATTGACTCAGCGCATCAGATAATGAGCGAATTTGAACGCCGGTATTACGCGCCTGCGCGCCGGTTTGTGCCAATGCCACGCTGGTTTTAGCCGACTCTTGCTGCGCCTTGGCGGTGAAACTTTTCGACGCGGTTTCTGCGCTGCGGTATGCGTCCACAATCTGCGACTTAAATCCTGCCGAGTTGAGGTGGAGCGCGACCGCTAAACTGGCAACATCACTCATAGGTTTAATTTCCTCATGACATCCGCACACTGCGCCTCAACATCACTTTTTAGTAACGCTGATAAAGGGGGCTCGGTTTCGGTGTGTGGGTTTTCTGGCGGGGCAGGATCGTCAAGTGCAAGGAACGCACGCCAATGTTGCAAAATGCTGGCAGGCAACGCGGCAATTTTTCTCGGGTCTGGCTCCCCCCAACGATCGGCTAATGTGAATATCAGCCGAAGCAGAGGGGAGTCGGTTAGTTTTTTTGCGCTTCCTCCAGCGTGCCGTAACTGTGGCGCTGGACTAATAGGCTGGCATCGAGCAGCGCGGTATTTGCGTGAGCACGCAGTAGCTCATCGGCGGTCGGCAACTGTTCAGCAGGGATAGCGGTCCCCGTCTCATCAACAATGGCGCTTAACACTAACTCAGCACCGAGCAGGCTGGTTGCGTGCGCATCCTCTTTATCTTGTAGTGTCTTGAGCTTTGCCTCGTAGTCATAAAGCTCGCCCAATGTCAGTTGGCGAATAGAGACGTTTGCGCCAAACAGCTGGCAGGCAAGAATATTGGCTGAAGGGGTGAGCAACGCCGTTTTCAGGTTTTTCATAGCATGTCCCTGATATAAAAAACGGCCCGTAGGCCGCATAAGAGATTAAGAAATCGCGATAACCGCGTCCGAGCTGGTGACCGGCATTAGTGCCGCAGAGGAAATCACCACGTGATAGGTTCCTGCATCGCTCGCCGTGACAGACGCTTTGGTCAGCGTATTCGCATTGGCACCCGGTACCGCTTTGCCGTCTTTAAACCACTGATAAGACAGTGCCGCGCCATTGCTTGCCGAGGCAGTAACTGATAAATCCAACGCATCGCCTACCGCCAATGTTGCGCCAGTAGGTTGAGCCGATACGTTGATCACGGCTTTGGGACCACACCCCACTTCAGGTTGTTTTGTTTACCCTGTACGGTGATCTGGATAACCTCACTCGCCGGAGCGGTGATTTCGTTCATCTGCCAACCGGATAACGCCAGCAGCATTGTGGCCGTTCGGCGGTTCGGTAGCTCAATATAGAACTGCACCGTTTGACGTGCTTCAGCGGCATTTAAGAAATCAGCAAAATCTTCGTTATCTGGATCGTCAACAAAGCCCAGCGATTTTTCAGGCCCCTCCGGTAAATCAGAAATAAATTGTTTGCTGGTATCAATCAGCGTGGTGCAATCCACAAAGCTACCCGTCTGCCCCGTTGCCCCCAGCGCCTTACAGTTAATCAGCGGTTTTAACGCGGCAACCTCAGCGCCTACCACGCCCCATTTCACCACGGTACCCGCAGGCAGCA
>Ga0308167_1003142_pt1 | contig 13693 bp, 15 predicted proteins | sample PhyCR1_2_FD_202138 | JGI IMG/M metagenome (GOLD analysis project Ga0308167, IMG submission 202138) | Phyllosphere microbial communities from UC Gill Tract Community Farm, Albany, California, United States - DLSLRC.R1 | ecosystem: Host-associated > Plants > Phyllosphere > Unclassified | place... | reverse complement strand
TAATTTCGGACGCGGGTTCAACTCCCGCCAGCTCCACCAAAATTCTTCAAAGATGGTTCCAGTGCCATCCGCAGAAGTCCTGAAAGCCCGCACGGCACAAGCCCTGCGGGCTTTTTTGTGTCTGTAACCTTCCGAGATGATCCGCCTGAATCCGGTGATAATTGGTACACGTTTAGGTACACGCTATAATGTGGGCCAAAAACGTGTACCAATTATGGACGGAAACCAGTCATGGCGCGGATCACACGCCCCCTCACCAATAACGAAATTCTCAAAGCTAAGCCTCAAGAGAAAGACTTTACGTTGCATGATGGCGATGGGCTTTTCCTTCTCGTCAAAACGTCAGGAAAGAAGCTATGGCGGTTTCGCTACCAGCGGCCAGCAAGTAGCAGCCGTACGAATCTCAGCCTTGGCTCATACCCTGCCCTAACGCTCGCTGCCGCACGCAAAACGTGACCAGTATCTGTCGCTTCTCGCTCAAGGAATCGATCCACAGAAGCAACAAGAGGAGGTTTCTGAGCAACGTCAGATTGAGCTGGATAGCATTTTTTCAGTTGTGGCTGGAAAGTGGTTCCTGCTTAAAAGCAAAAGCGTCACCAAGGATTATGCGAAGGATATTTGGCGATCGCTTGAGAAAGACATCTTCCCAACTATCGGTGAGATTCCTGTTCAAGCGCTTAAAGCCAGAACGATCGTTGAAGCACTGGAGCCGATTAAAGCTCGCGGGGCACTTGAGACAGTTCGCCGGTTGGTGCAGCGCATCAACGAGATCATGATTTATGCAGTTAACACGGGGTTGATTGATGCGAATCCTGCTTCAGGCGTCGGTATGGCATTTGAAAAACCTAAAAAGCAAAACATGCCCACGCTTAGGCCAGAGGAATTGCCAAAGTTAATGCGTTCTTTGGTCATGTCAAACTTATCTGTTCCTACTCGCTGTCTTATTGAATGGCAGCTCCTTACTCTCGTGCGTCCATCTGAAGCATCTGGTGCACGATGGGAAGAAATCGATCTCGATGCAAAGCTATGGACGATTCCGGCTGAGCGAATGAAAGCTAAACGCCAACATATTGTTCCTCTCTCAACTCAGGCTATAGCAATATTGGAAGTGTTGAAGCCAATTAGCGCACATCGAGAACATATTTTCCCAAGCAGGAACGATCCGAAAAAACCGATGAACAGTCAAACAGCAAATGCAGCCTTGAAACGCATTGGGTACGGTGGAAAACTAGTGGCACACGGGCTGCGTTCTATAGCAAGCACTGCTCTTAATGAACAGGGATTCAGTGCTGATGTTATAGAGGCAGCTCTAGCACATAGTGATAAAAATGAAGTTAGGCGAGCGTATAACCGCTCTACCTATTTGAACAAACGAATCGAGTTAATGAACTGGTGGGGAAGTTTCGTCCGTTAATTAATTATAAGTGACTATGATAGTCATAGTCACTTACTATAACTAGTGTTTCATGCCATATTTTATCTCTCTCTCTTTAAAAGCTTTCACTCCTCCTTCGAGAATATGGCAAACATGGTCCCTGATTGCACTTTCAAATAGAATTCCTTTTCTACTTCCATCTATTTTATTATTCTCCAAAGATCCGAAGCAATATTCGAATTGATATTTCTCATTTTCATTTCCTGCTTGCTGTCCAGATTGGTTGGCCACGATAATACATTCAGCATCGGTAGAAACAACTAGATTTGCATTATGAGTCACCATTATTATTTGCCTATCGAGCTTCTTATTTCTAATGTAACCTTTAAGTTGATCATATATAGTTCTGTTATCTAAATTATCTTCTGGTTGATCAATTAAAATAGGATGCTCAGAATTACTTAAATGTAATAAAATACTCATAAGCACCAATCCTCTTTTACCAGGTGACATCTGAAGTATTTCATCATCCTTATAGAAAACAGAATAATCAATTCTAAAACAGTCAGAATATAATTTATTTAGAAGATCTTTAGCCGTAACACCATTTTTAAGATTAGGCAATCCTTTACCCAATCTGATTTTATCATATATTAGATTGATTTTTTGAGCGTGTTCTTCATGATCATACAGGACATTTCCTTTTGCATCCAATAGTCCTGCCATGAATTCCGTTAAGTTAGCCCTACGATCAAATAAATCTAAGAAAGCATTAAACTGCTCGTTATCATAACTAACTTCAGCTTGGACTGAAATTTCATCGCCGAAAGAGTTTATAGGATCATTTACTAAAGAAACTATAGAGCTATATCCCTCCATAACTGACAGATAACTATTTTGCAAAGAAGATTTAATATCAGTTCCCATCTGAGTTTGTTTATCTATTTCAGCCTGTTTTTCGTTAATACGCTTTAATTTTCCATTTTCAACGATAAGCTTTTCACTTATTTCTTTCAGCTTCGATTGCTCTTTAATTTTTGCTGTAAATGGAAGCAATGAGGTATTTACTTTTGAAATATCACTTTCTATTTTATTTAACCAATACGGTATTTTTTTGATTTTTTCATGTAACTTTGACTCTATACTGGGATATACAGACTGCAATGATGAACTTATAAATTCAAAATAATCGTTCATTAATCTTGAATTTACATCGTGCGCAACATCCCTCTTGATAGACGAGAGCAGACTTGAAAACAAAACTTCAGAATTCACCTTATAGGATAGGATAACCTCCTTCGTAGTTTCATCCATGCCTATCAAAAATTCTTTGCGATTAAGCAGAGACTTGTTCCGAGACATCAAGAAATTATATATTCTTTGTTCTTGTTCTGAAAATCCTGATTTTTTTCTTAGCTCTTCAGACTGATTATTTAATTCTCTGATTTGTTTTTCCACATCCCCCTTAACTCCAACGTCCAGGCACTCTTTTTTCAAATAATTATAATGGTTAATACAGGAAAAAAGCTCACTCAATTTAGTCGATATGTTAATGTTGTTATCCGAGATCACACTCCTGATAGATTCTGTTTCTGTTTTAAAGTTTTCCCTCTGAGATAAAACTTTGCTGATCAATTCATTTAAATCATTCTTGCCCTCTCTCTCCGCAAGCTGATTAATATATAACTGAGGTATATAAGTTATGGGCTTAGTATTTTCATCAGACAGTTTACACACCTCACCATTATTCCACTCCACCTCAAAATCATAGGCTTGAGATTGCGTATATGGCGTCATTTTAGCAAGAGCCATTTTCTCGGTAACTTCATCTTTATTATTAGCTTTTGCTAAATTATATAACAAAAGAGACTTCCCAGAGGACTTCCCGCCGATTATGGTATTCAAATCCGCATTGAAGTTTATCCATTCATCAGTAAATACTTCCTTAGAAGACTTATTAATAAATCTGGCGCGCTTAATAATCTGATAATCATTTTTTTTGTGGGGATTATTTTCTTGGATTTTAACCCTAGACTCTGGATCATATACAACTTGTTTTAAACCTGAGAAATTAAGGTCAGCTTTAATCCAAGTATATCTATTCAATTTAGGTTTAAACAATTCTACTAAAGAATGTGCATCAGATCCCCATAGACATGGCTTGATTTCTCCAAATTCACTTACATGCTGGTCCTTGTTATACTCCCCCAACATAAAGCTAACGGTTTTTGGATTAGAACTAAAGATAAAATGAGACTGTTTTATTAAGTTCTTCCTTATACTATGACTTTGTGAGTTCCAACTTATTTTGCTTAAGTCTTCATCACTTGGAATTCCCAACATATACTTATTATTATAGCGACTATTACCTTTTAATATTTGTGCTAAGTCAGATTCATTAATTGAAGCATTACATGCACCAATAAAAAAAATCACTCCCTATGAACCCAGAATGTTCCGCTTTGAGACGCTGTCCGAATTCTTCAATGGTACGTTTAGTCAAAGGCCTTTTTTCTGTAGCTACTCCTACAGTTGCATCATATTCAATACTGAGCTGAGAAATTATTTCAGACTCAATGTCATCAATATCTAAATCTCCACAAAGCAAAAGGTGATAGTTAAATTTATTGCCCCAATCTTTATTCTCTTTGTCGCTGGTAAGCAATTTACTTATCCTGAATTCAATATTGGGAAATAAGTAAATTTTACGTATTAAATCTATTTCTGAGTTAGAGAAAAGTTCTTTTAATTTCCCTTCATTCAAAAGGTACTCTGTTTTAATTTTTCTATAACCTTCTGGTATATAGTAGTCAGTTATACCAATTGCTTGAACGTTTTCTCTAATTGCAGCTTTAAACAATTCTTGAACGTAAGAATCCCAATCACCAAATTGGTTATTGAGCACTGATGCTGGCGTGTGGATATGAAGATCCCACTTCCTCCATTCCGATCCTCGTGATAATTCCATAATCAATTTCCAGAAAAGATTAAATTAACGCATCAGAATTGCTCTACTTCGATTTAGATGCACATCCAATGCACTGTGTTTATAGACAGCATTATGCTAACGCTGACTAGGAATGAATTTACAACTGCACAATGAGAAATGCGATTGGTTTTTCATCAAAACATTAGAGATTTTTTAGATTATATGAAAGCAGGTCACCATACCTTTGCATTGTATGAGAGCTATCTCAACCTTATTGGTGCGCCATACCCCCGCAGTACCCTTGAGTTAGATATGAGATATAGACACCGATTGTGATTTGGTTTTACTGTTCGCGCGCAATGCTATCCCCGCCACGCCTGCCCGCTTTATCCATCGCTTTTCATGCAGGTGCATGATGTGTGCAGAGCCGCGGCCGTTATGGCCTGAATGGGAGAAGGCGATACATGATTTTGCATGCAGATCCATGCACGCTATGCATGCACGGCTCTTTACAAAGCGGCTCGCCAGAAAAAAGGCTTCAGGAAGACAAAAGACAGGAATAAAAAAACCGCTGGTTATGCAGCGGCAGTGTGAGGGATTAATGAATCTGGCGGAATGCAGAACCATAACGGCCCAGCGTCTGGCGTTCTCTTGCTGGTTCCGGTGATGGTACCGGTATTTTTTCCGGCTGCGGCGGTGCGGTGATCACCTTTGTGATGCTCTCATTCGTCTTGAAAGTACAGGAGCAGTCGAGGTTAGTGCACTGGTGATAACGCTCTTTTACCTGCTCTGACATATAGCGGCTCGATTTGGTATGTGCCGCGCTTTTGCAGTAGGGACAGTGCATCATTTCTGGCTGCTCTCCTGAAGTTTTGCACGCTGCGCCCGGATTGATTCAGCCAGCTTCTGCCGGCGCATAGGATGGCGGTAAAGATCCATATCAATGCCCGTAAGCGGCGGGCGATATAGACCAATATTCTCCAGCAGCGGAGCCTCATTTAGTATGCTGTCTGGCAGAGCAGCAGCCGCCCGCGTCAGCGCTTCACCGACCAGATAAGCCACGTCCTTAATACTATCCCGGTCGTCTCCGGTAAATGTCGGGGAAAGTTCTTCACGACGGAGACGCAGCTTAATGGCCCACAGCAGCGACGGGCTCACGTTACGCAGCGCTGACTGCCAGTGTGCATCTGCAAATCCGGTAAACGCCGCGCTGTGTGATTCGACGTACTCTTTGCCACTACCGCAGCATTTCAGCATTGCCTCCTGCTTATCCAGCTCCAGCTCTTTTAGCAGCCCGCCAAACTCGTCGGCCAGTTCCCGGCTGGCGATGCGCTGAGAATGTTCGGCGCGCAGCTCGTCAGTGAGATTGCCTCGCAGGTTGCGAAAGCTCGTGCGCCAGTTGCTCTCGGCCTCTTTCCCTGCCTCAATGGCTGCCCGCTGCTCTTTTTCACAGCGGTCGATATCGGCGCAGATGCCGTTATAAGCTTTCATCCTTTCGGTATGTTCAGCGCGGGCTTTCTCGAAGCGTTCCAGTGATGCAGGTTTCTGTTCAGGCATGGTCATGGTTGTCTCTCATCGTCTGTAAAGGATGAGGCCATTCTGTCGTGTACCACAGGACAGCGCATTTCATTGCTTTCTGCCTGTCGATGAACAAACAAGGGCAAAACCGGTACGGGATGGCCCCCTAACTGATGATATTTCTTATATAACTGTTCACTGGTATTCACTGAGATAAAAAAGATAATAAATACAGTACTTAAAGTAGTGAACACTTTAAAATTAAGTCTTCACTGAGTATTCACCTGTGTTCACACAGTCTCAGATAACAGCTTTTTTTTTGGCGAGCCTTTTTCAGATTTTAATCCTATTAATTAAAGCTTTTTAATCGCTAAAAGCTCTTAAAAGGCAAACGCTGGCAAACGTTGGCAAACAAAGGCAAACAGGAGGTAAGAGAAGTGCTATTTGCTCATTTTTCAGCAATAAGGGGGTTGTTTACTTCACCAGAAATATAACCAGAATAGGGAGTTACCTGAAGACACCACCGGAACCGGACAGCACCGGCCGGACTCATAATGAGGTAACACCATGCACGCAGTTTCATCCGTACCGGCTCCTGCCATTACCGCAATCCGCGACGCCGTTTTCCCGCGCGACCGCTTCATGCGCCTGCCGGAAGTCATCAGCACCTGCGGCCTCTCACGCTCAACCATTTACGACTTAATCAGCCGGGAGCAGTTCCCGTCGCAGATTTCCCTCGGCGGTAAAAACGTCGCCTGGCTGGCGTCAGAGATTGACGGCTGGATGCAGGCCCGCATCGCACAGCGCGCCGGAGGTACAGCATGATTACGCTGAATGTCGGCACAAAAACCTTTCCGCTCACCCGCGAAGAAGCCGCCTTTGTCGCGGAAAGTCTGAAGGCGGCGGTCAGCGGCAAACCCGCCACGACACCGGCTTTTACCAGCGGGATGCACGGCCATATTTCCGTGCTGAGTAAAAAAGCGAAGCCTGTCACGCAGGGCGCAAAGAAAGAAGACGGGAAATTCCGATCAAATCCGCCGCAATCCGATCACGTCCTGACCGGTTGCTGAGGAAAACGCCCCGATGAGTGAAAAAAGGCTTTTCTCTGGCGAGCGGCCGTTATACAGTTTTTGTGCTGCCGCAAAATCGGCAGCCGGGCGTAGGAACCCGAGTTACTCAATGGCGACACCAGACGCGCCATGCGTCTTTTTTTGTGTCTATGCCTCGGTGCACCCATTATCCGGGCAACGGTTGTTTAGCCGTTGCGCCGCCTGCGTAATGGTGGCCCGGGCGGGGCAGCCTCCGGGCTGGCCGGTATCCATTGAGGCCGGTATTCCTACCCCCGTCCGGGCTACCACCCATGAGCGTAGGAACTCCGGTGGTAGCAGCAACCGCTACTCAATGGAGATTGTCCTCATGACAACGGCCCTTACTGCCGCTCACCCCGAATTCACCTTTATTTTTGCCGCCGTGCGCCGCACCGATGCCGCCGCCCGTCCCTGCATGCTGCGCACTGTAGCAGGCAATGAGCGCAGCGCCCGCGCCAGCCTCGCCCGTGATTACGTCCTGTCCTTTGCCGGTTGTCTGCCGGTTAAGGCGGTGGCGGCATGAATACCCTTTCTCAACACCTGAATAACCATGACACCTACCCTATTCCCCACGCTGACTATCTGCGTCTGCTGCACGCGCACACGGTCGGCGTGACCGTGCTCGATATGTTCGACTCGGTGAACTGCCTGAGCGCGCGCGGCTGCGTGCCGGACGGCGCGGCGCTTGCCTCGGTCGTCGCCCTGCTCACCGACCAGCTCGGTAAAGTTGTTGAAACCTGTGAATCCCGCATGTTAGCCACGGAGGCCCGCCATGATGACCGTTAATCACTCCTGCCTGCCAGTTGAGGTACGCACCGCCGTTTTCCGCCGCGCGCTGGCGCAGGGCTATCTGAATGCCTGCAAAAGCTTCGGCATTACCGTGTCAGCCACACTCGATGAGCTTCAGATGACTATCGCCCTTGAGCTGGAAGGCTTCTATGTGCGCCGTCACGGCCCGGATGCAGGCATGGAGATGGCCTGCACCATGCTGGGCGATATGGTCGAGCCTGATTTGCTGACCGCGCCGCCGCGCCTGACGCAGCTCGGCGTCACCATGATGGATGAGCTGTTCCGCAGCCAGCTTGCGGCCGCCAGCCGCATCACGCTGCACTGAAGGAGAACGCACACATGAAACATATCGTCTCTGACACCGTAAAGGCGGCCACTGGGTTCTGGCCGCAGCTTCTGCCCGCCCTCGGCATCAGCGTGCACGCCGGGAGGCGACACGGTGCCTGCCCGGCGTGCGGCGGTAAAGACCGCTTCCGTTTTGACAATCAGGACGGGCGTGGAACCTGGCTCTGTAACCAGTGTGGGGCCGGTGACGGCCTTAGCCTGGTGGAAAAGGCGCTCAGTATCAGCGCTAAAGAGGCCGCCATGAAGGTGGCCGGAATGCTCGGCACGCTGCCGGAGTCAGCCCCGGTTATGCATGATGAAGCCGCAGGCAAAAGCCGCGCGCAGGCAGACGCCGCCGCACGGGCGCAGACACTTATCGCCGCCGCTGTCAGCCGCACGGACAACGCCTACCTTTTAGCTAAAGGGCTGCACGGTACGCAGGCGCTGACGCTTTCTGATGCGCTGCGCTGTGGTGGCATCAGCTTTGCCACCGGGGATGTGCTCATCCCGCTGACCGGCGAAGACGGCACGGCTGTTAACGTGCAGCTCATCAGCGCCGCAGGCGACAAGCGCACACTGCCCGGCGGACAGGTGAAAGGCACATACTGGCTGGCAGGCGAGCCGGATGGCAAAACGCTGTGGCTCACTGAAGGATATGCAACCGGCCTGACCGTGCACCGGCTAACCGGCGAGGCGGTATACGTGGCGCTGAGCGCCAACAACCTGCCCTCACTGGCAAAGCAGCTGCGTGAGTCACACCCTGATGCGATGATGCTGATTGCTGCCGACCGCGACGACAACGGCACTGGCCAGTTAAAGGCAGAGGAAGCGGCAAAAGCCTGCGGCGGGAAAACCGCACTGCCGCCGGTTACGGGTGACTGGAACGACGTGTGGCAGGCGCAGGGCGATATCGCCACGCTGGCGCAGCTCACCGACTTCACGCAGCCGCAGCCGCTCAGCCCGTTTGAATCCGTCAGCGAGGCCGACCTGAAGGCCATGAGCGCCAGCCAGAAGGCCGAGCTGCTGGTCGCCCATTACGGTGAGGCGCTGGCCGTGCCGCCGGTCGGGGAGGAAATCTGCCGCTATGAGAACGGCGCATGGCAGGTGATGGAGGCGAAGACGCTGCGCCGGGAAATCGCCGCGCTGTTTCAGAAGGTGCGCGCCCCGTTCTCGGCCGCCGGTATCGGCAGTGTGCTGGACACGCTCAAGCTGATGGTGCCGCAGATGGGTGAACCGTCCCGCCGCCTGATTGGTTTCCGTAACGGCGTGTATGACACCACAACAGGCACCTTCAGCCCGCACCGCCGCGAGCACTGGCTGCGCACCGTCAATAGTGTGGACTACACCGCGCCACGTCCTGGTGAAAATCTCGCAGACTACGCCCCGGCTTTCTGGCGCTGGTTAACGCGGGCCGCCGGAAATAATCACGACAAACAGGAGCGCATTCTCGCGGCGTTATTTATGGTGCTGGCAAACCGCTATGACTGGCAGATGTTTCTCGAAGTCACCGGCCCTGGCGGCAGCGGTAAAAGCGTCATGGCCTCAATAGCCACTCTGCTTGCCGGAAAAGACAATACTACTTCAGCGACCATCGACACGCTGGAATCCTCCCGCGAGCGCGCCAGCGTGGTGGGCTTCTCGCTGATTATTTTGCCCGATCAGGAAAAATGGAGCGGCGATGGTGCGGGCATCAAGGCAATTACCGGCGGCGATGCCGTGGCAATCGATCCGAAATACCGTGACGCCTATTCAACGCACATCCCGGCGGTGATTCTGGCAGTAAACAACAACCCGATGCGCTTCAGCGATCGCAGCGGCGGCGTGTCGCGCCGCCGGGTTATTCTGACGTTCCCGGAAGTGATACCGGCAAAGGAGCGTGACCCGCAGTTACTGGACAAAATCAGCACCGAGCTGGCCGTGATTGTTCGTCATCTGATGCAGCGCTTCGCGTCGCCAGATGAAGCCCGCGAGCTGTTGCAGGCGCAGCAGACTTCCGGTGAGGCGCTGGATATCAAACGACAGGCCGATCCGCTGGTTGATTTCTGCGGCTATTTGATGCCGATGAGCACTGCGACAGGTATGTTTATGGGTAACGCCAATATCCGCCCGCTGAATCCGAAGCGCTATCTCTACCACGCCTACCTGTCGTTTATGGAGTCACGTGGCCATCAACATCCGCTGAGCCTGACCGCTTTCGGCCAGGCGGTGCCGCAGACGCTAAAGGAGTATGAGCGCATACTGCTGAAGCGCAGGACAAATAATGGTGTCCAGACCAATCTCACTCTGCATGAGGACAGCGAGGCCGACTGGCTCCCCACATGTAGCCATTAACTCCCGCAATATATGAACCGGCATGAGCCGGTTCTTTAATCATTAAGCAACTATTGATTTCTAGTTGAAAAAAATAGAGTATGAAAATGCAATGAGCTGGAAGTCGCAACACATTGTATTTTTTGGTTCTGACACCGTTGTTTTCGATGCGTCAAAAAATCGTTAACGACAATAATCTTATAGCAAGTTTTGACTATTGAGAGTTGCTATGTTTAGTACTGAAAAAGAGTCATTCGCTATTTTATTCGGTTCAGTTTCGAGGGGTGATTACAATAAAAATAGTGATATTGACGTTCTGCTTTACAACTACCCGGAAGGCAAGGCCATTTACAAAATAAAAGACCTTGACATTCCTGAACTGCCAATTAATTTTATATCGTATGACACAGCAACATTTAATAATTTTTACAACCAAGGCAGCCTATTCCTTTATCATATTTTTGAGCAAGGAAAACTTATTGATGGTTGCGAATCAAAATGGGGCGAACTTACTTCTTCCTTCAAAGTAAAAAAATCATTCGCAGATGAGATTAATAAAATTAAAAATGAAGCACTTATTTATAGAGATCTCGAATTCTTGAATGGATATTACTTGTCTGCTTTAGTAAACCTATATCCTCTGTTGAAAAATTTCTGCATATTCAGCTTGGCCGAAGAAGGAATTTATGAGTTCAACAAGAGAGAATGTATAAAATTAAAAGCAAATAACATAGGCGTATCCAACAACCTTATCCTCCTTCAAGATTTTTATGATTACAGTGTTAGAGAAATCAATATTAAATTAAAGTTATCACCCAACTCAGCGGCAGCAAAAAACTTAATTAAAGAGTCTTTTAAATTTATAAGGAACTAATATGATAATTAACGATTCGATGTACACAAACTTATCAGAAACTTTTTACGAATTCGATAACTCACCATCAAGCGATATAAGCAAACTAAGAAAAAAAATTAAATTCATTTTTGAAACTTTAGTTGAGCAAACACATAGCCACATTTTTAAAACGCAATTCAGAAATTTAAAGACAACTCTAAGAATTATAAACACATCTAAAAAACCTGTCCCAGCAGATTACACATCTCTTATTGAAACACTTCAGTTAAGCCTCTCTGCCCCATACCCTTTAAGTAACAAAACATACACGGATGACAATGATGACATCATCAACTTTGTCGTCAATCATATGATTCCATTCGTTATTGAATTAATGGCATTAGATCATACGAACATAGATAAAAAAACAGCACTACTAAATTTACTTTCAACTATTACAAAAAGATGGGCTATATAATGAACATAGAGAAGGATATTCTTTTAAAGGCTTGGGAGTTAACCCAATCAATTGCTAAAAACAATGCTGAAACTGCATGGAAAGTTAGAATGTGGGGAATTACTATCTGGGGTGCATTATTGAGCTATGCATACACAAACAACAGCCACAGCGTCATTGTAATTAGCTTTCTTATTTTATTTCCAATTTTTATTTTTGAATGCGGCATAAGAGTAATTGAATACAAAATGATCTCTTTTTCTCATGAAATAGAAAACAGTTTAAATACATTATTAGTAGGTTCTGATTTACACTTACCAGATGAAGGAATTAAAATCAATATCACTGAGACCAACATAGTAGATTTAAAAAAAATCCTCACTCTTAAAAGATGGCTAATTTGGGGGCCATATGTATGTTTAGCATTGGTCAGTCTTGCATCATTAGTAATCGTTTGAGGTTAATATACAGGAATATTTAGGAGAAGATATAAATGTACGATATTAATTCATGATAAATTGCCAAACCAAACAAGCATGAGCATGAGCATGAGCATGAGCATGCTGCTTAAAAACCGAATGAATAACACCATAAAGACCACGCTATATGATAATGGCCTGAAAAATGGCTGCCAACATTTTTAGTTTATAAATTCATGCTTTGAGCCGGTTAAGGCCATATTTAGTATCCTCACTTGAGAGATCACTTTTATTGCATACTAGTGTAGATCCCGCCCCAAACCATTCACCACCTAACATTATGAATTTAATAAATAAAATCCTGAAGTGAACAGTGTGAACACTTTTCTCTAAAATTATTTTATTTTGGGTCTAGCGCGGGGAATTCGTTATCCTTGCCGTGCCGCTCCGGGATGTGAGATCTAATAATTGGTACACGTTTAGGTACATGGAACAAACTTGAATTAGATAAAAACATCTAAATACATGAGCTTGCGATTTTTGTTCAGATTCCGCCAGCCCACCAAATTCTTGGTTGATGGTTACCAGAACCATCATCGAAGTCCTGAGAGCCCGTAAGGTGAAAGCCTTGCGGGCTTTTTTGTGTTTGTGATTTGTCCCGCGAAGTCCGAAGAGAACTAATTAAATCCGAACCTTTTAGGCACTTCATAAAGCTTTATTGTTTTTGGGGTACCTAAAACTTTGGAAACCCGGTCATTGCAAGACAAACCTCTATCCGTTAAAGAAATTGAATCCGCCAAACCCTAAGAAGCGGACCACATTCTCTATGATGGTGATGGCCTTGAGCTACTGATCAAATCCAGCGGGAGCAAAATCTGGCAGTTTCGCTACATTCGGTCTGTTACCAAGAAACGGGCGAAGAAGAGCATAGGCCCCTACCCGCCAGTTAGGCTTGCCGATGCTCGAAGCTATCGAACTGAATCCCGCTCTATCCTGGCGAAACACATCGATCCCAGGGTTCATCAGCAAGAACAACTGCACAGTTTGCTTGAAGCCAAAACTAATACTTTCCAACTCGTGGCAGAACGTTGGTGGAATGTGAAAAAATCCAGTGTGACCCAGGGCAATGCAAAGGATGTTTGGCACTCTCTGGAAAGAGATGTCTTTCCTGCGATTGATGGCGTCAGCGTTACAGATATCAAGCTCATACACTGGTTCAGGCCGCGCAACCGGTTCAGGCTAGAGGAGAAATGGAAACCGTCCGTCGTCTTTGCCAGTGTATCAATGAGGTGATGCTCTATGCCCAGAACACGGGGCTGATTGATGCGGTGCCCAGCGTTAATATTGGCAAAGCCTTCGAAAAACCGCAGAAGAAGCATATGCCAAGTATTCGCTCGGATCAGCTACCGCAGTTGATGCAAACGATGCGAACGGCTAGCATTAGCCTTTCAACACGATGCCTGTTCATGTGGCAACTTATTACTATTACCTGCCCTGTCAAAGCGGCTGAAGCTCGCTGGGAATGTAAGTATCCCGCTTAACCGGACCATTCACTTTTAGAGATCTTCCGACATACTGATTATGTCCTTCGAGGAGATCACCATGCGAAAAGCCCGATTCACTGAGCACCAAATCATCGCCGTTCTGAA
>Ga0308167_1003141_pt1 | contig 13695 bp, 9 predicted proteins | sample PhyCR1_2_FD_202138 | JGI IMG/M metagenome (GOLD analysis project Ga0308167, IMG submission 202138) | Phyllosphere microbial communities from UC Gill Tract Community Farm, Albany, California, United States - DLSLRC.R1 | ecosystem: Host-associated > Plants > Phyllosphere > Unclassified | place... | reverse complement strand
AGATAGCAGACAGTACAATGCCCGCCAGTATATCCCATAAACTGACTTTTTTACCGTCTGAAAAGTCCGGCTTTTTCCCGATCGGGATTATTTAAAATCTGCGTAGGGAACCAGCGGCTGTGGCGGCATATCCAGATCCCCTTCCCAGCCCCCGGCAGCATAGCGTACATAGATCAGGCCGTGGCTCGGGGTGTAATCTTTCGCCTGCTGAATATCGACACCTGCTCCTACAAACCACGCCGACGTCAGCCGCCGCTCAACTACTGCCTGCAGCGTGTAGCCGATCCCCCCGCCGGCGCTGCTGGCGGAAGAGGGATTGCTGGCAAGGGTGAAGCCAGGATTAACCGGATAACGCTGCTGCGCATCCGTTTTCGAATGTGACCACGAAACTGAACCGCCCAGATCAAATGACCAGTTCTCCGTACGCTGCCGCCAGGTGACCGGCACAGCAAAGGAGAGATATTGCTGTGGACTGTAGTAGCCGCCCTGGCCGAAGGTGTAATCACTGAGATCCTTCTGATAGTGCCAGAGCATGCTGTTCAGCCCGATGGTCGCACGGCGATTGTCGGTGTTGATCAGCTTGTAGTAATAGCCGCCCATCAGTCGCTCGCGGCTGTTATCAGCGACATTCTTGCCGGTGATCTGATGCGCACTGATGTCGCCCCAGACACCATGCGCACCGCCCTGATCGTAACTCAGCCCGATGCTGCCGCCCGTTGCCACCACACCGCCCCAGCTTTTACTGCCGTTGACTGCCGGATCGCGCGTCCCGGCATAGGAGAGCAGCGAACTGGCAATTGGCCTGCGTGAAGCGGTCAGCGTCACACCGAGCTGCTTCACATCGGTTTTCCAGCTCAGGCCGCCGGTCCAGTTAGTGACTTCAAAACCCAGCGGCGTGGTGCCGAGGTCGGCCGACCAGATCGCATTATGCCAGCCAGCGGCCAGCGCCGTGCCACTGTCACGCTGGTGAGTCTGAGAAGTGCAGCCGCCGGAATTCACATCGTCACAGCTGCCAAATAAATCATTAAAGCTACCGTTTCGGGTGGTAAAGGTCCCTGCGGAAACGTCCACCCGGTCGAGCCGGAAAAAGCCGCGCCCATCGGCAAACGGATGTTCCGCCTGCAGCATGGTGGTGTGCGCCGTAAAGTCAGAGATGCCGCCCGTACCGCTGTTGCGTGAATAGTCCTGCTGCACTGTCAGCGTGGTTTGCTGCTGACGATAGAGATCGGCCGTGTCGCTGCGCAGGCTGCGCTTCAGCCACTCATCCTGCGGATCGTTGCGGGTGGCGCGGCTGATATTGCCACTGCTATCAATACCGCTGGCCGTCATCGCCTGACGATAATCGGCCAGTGCCTGTTCAGGCTGCTGCTGCGAACGTTCAAGTCGTGCCGCATCACGAAACACCAGCGCCTTATCCTGAGAAGGTGGCAGCGAGGCGGCGCGCTGTTTCAGATCGCTAAACAGCACGGCAGCCCGCGTGGTTTCACCCACCGCCTGCCACGCCAGCGCAGCACGCCTGTCCGCATTGACACTCGCCTGAATCGGCGGCTGTTGCTCAAGCGCCTGTAGGGCTTCGCTGTTGCGCTGCAGGGCAACCAGCGCTTCGATTCGTCCCAGCGCCGCATCGCCGTTTTCCGGCTCGCGAGACAGTACCTGCTGATAGCCTGCCAGCGCCTGCAGCGCGTCACCGCGTGCCAGTGCCCAGTCGGCCAGCGTCAGGTCACGTCGGCTGGAAACTGGCTGCTGCTCAAGCAGCGTTACGGCTGCTGGCTCCCGCCCGGCGGCGCGCAGCGCCTCGGACTGGGCATAGATCTGATTCTGTTTCAGGCGTTCAGCCAGCTGACGCATATCGCTGCTCCACTGCGCATCGGGCTGACGATGCAGCGTGGCCAGTGCCTCGCTGTCGTTATCGTTGCCCGAGAACCAGAGTGCGGTCGCGTAAAGTGCAGTCGCATCCTGCGGATGTTGCTGCGCGACCGCGCGCATTATCGTCTGCGCCTGCTGCACGTCACCACTGTTACGCAGCGCGCCAGCCAGCCGGTAACTGAGCCAGACGTCATCCGGAGCCAGCTCCCGTGCCTGGCGATATTTCTCTGCCGCCTGCGGCCAGCGAGCCTGCTGCGCCAGAGCATCTGCTTCCGTGCGCAGGCTATCGCTGCGCAGCAGGCGCAGCGTGTCAGCCAGGGCGCGCTGCTGCCCGGCGGGTAAGGTAGTAATAAATTCCAGCTCGCGTGCAGGCGACACAGCCTGATAAAGCCCCGCCAGCCGACGCACTGCGGTGATATTGGTGCCATCCAGCCGTCGCGCGCGCTGCCAGAACTGTTCTGCGCCCGCCGCATCTTTACGCGCCATCGCCACATCACCCAGGCCAATCAGGGCATAGCTGTCGCTGCTGTCATACTTCTGGGCCGCACGATAGTGCTGTCCGGCCCCTTCAATATCATGCTGCGCCAGCGCTTTATCGCCCTGCTCAATCGCCAGCCAGTAGCGATTGCTCTGCAGCAGCGACTGCCATTTGCCGATCAGCGTGCTCTGCTGTCCCGCTTTGATGGCGCGTTCCAGCCAGAGAATGGCGGCATCACGATGGCCCGCGCGGGCCTGGGTCTGCCCCATCGCCCCCATTAATTCGGCATTATCGGGATTCGCTTTCAGTGCCCGGTTCAGGATCGCCATCGCGTTATTCACATTGCCTGCGTCGACCAGCGCCAGCGCGCGCATCCGTTCGCGATAAGCGGGATCGGCCAGCGTCGTCTGCTGCTTCGAGAGCGCCTCCAGGCCCTGCTGATGCGCATCGCCCTCGGTGAAGACGGTGAGATACTCTTTCAACTGCGCGACGCTACTGTCGCTGACCGGTTGATCGTTAATCTGTTTCAGCCAGAGATCAGCCGCGGCATCACGCCCGCCGCTGCTTTCCGCCAGCCGCTTCAGCTGGACTATCGCCTGCGCCGACTGCTGCCGGGCAAATGCCATGCGGGCAATCTGCAATCCGACGCCAACGTTGCCCGGATAGCGCTGTTCCATCGCCTGCAGCTGCTGCCATACGACCTCTTCCTGGCCAGGAAGGCGCGCCATCAGCCGCCAGTACTCCAGGGCAATGTTGGGATCGGGAAACACGCCGTTGAACAGCGCATCGTACGCGCTTTTTGCTTCCGCCAGCCGCCCTGAGGTAGCAAGCAATCGCGCCTGCTGCAGTTGCCGCCGCCCCTCTGGCGACATCATGCGCAGGCCTGCGGCAGACTCACGCGCCGCCGTCGAGCCGGGCGCCAGCCTGTTGAGCTGATCCAGCAACGTCTGCGCTGCGGTGATATCGCCCTGATGCAGCGCCAGACGCAGACGCGCCGCAAGCACCTGCGGATTATCCGGGTCCATCTTCTCCAGCCGGTAGAGCGATTGCTGTACCAGATCGTATTTGTTAGTCGACTCGCCGGTGCGGACCTGTGCCAGCAGCCACTCGACTGGCGAGACTTCCGGTCCGTCAGTCGGTGCGGCCAGCCCCGGCAGCGCACTTAGCGCACCAAGCAGCATGCCCGCCCGCAGTACCTGAGCGTTATTCATCTTCATCCAGTAAACGACGACGGGTAATAATTCGCATCAGACGCCACGTCATTAGCGCGAACAGCACCACCACAAAGAGTGTGCAGAGTGCCAGCCAGAAGGGATGGGTCGAGAGTAGCGACCAGAGACGCTCCCACCACGGCAGATGACCAACGTAGTAGCTCTCGCCAACCCGCAGACTGTTAACCCCTGACTCGCGGATAATCGCGGTGGAGCCAGACATTGCGCCACGCTTATCGCTGTCACTCATTGCCTCGTTGAGCAGTTGCCAGCCACGCGGCGTGCCATCGGCGAGCAGCGCAACCACGCTGCGCTGATCGTAAAACGGCGACTGGAAGCCAATCACCGTTGCCAGCGGGCCGCGGGAGCTGATGGCAGTGGTGCTTTCTGCCGTCTGATCGCGACCGCTTTGCGGATTCATCTGTGGCGTGACCCGTCGCACGGGTTCTTTCAGCCAGCTGGCGGTGGCGTCGACCAGCGCCGGGATCCGCAGGTCATTCTGAAGATCTTTGGGGATGACACCGATCATCAGCAGATCCACATCCTGCTTTTTCGCCGTGGCCCAGTCGTCGGTCAACTGAACGCGCAGTGCCGGATAGCCAGTCTGTGCACCACTATTGCCCATCGCATTCAACAGTGTGCTGACCTGCTGGACGTCTGGTTTTGGCGGCATCAGCACCAGGGTTTGCGCCAGATCGGCATAACGGCTGAACGGGAAGCCCGCATTTGCCCAGGCACGCAGTGATGGCATTTCGATGTAGTGGCGATAGCCAGAAAAATCGATGCTGGAACTGTCGTCCACCACCACATGATGACCGACCGGCGTCACGGTTTCACAACGCCCGTCAGCATTGCCACCAATAAAGGTGTTGGCATAGTCAAAATCGAAGCGCAACTGGTTAACCACACCCAGGCGTAACGCCGGAATCAGCAGTTCATGGTTTTTGTCCAGCATTCCCTGAATCAGGGGAATATGCAGCAACTGCTGACCGGCCGTGTTTTTAGGCGGTAGCGGATAATCCTGGATGAACTGATTATTCAGGTTCACCGCCAGCCGTGAGCCATCCGACTGGAAAGGCGCGGTATAGCGATAGCTCAGATCCATGTCGATGCCGCGCGCGCGAACCAGGAAGAGATCGGGCGGCAGATTCAGCGTCAGGCTGATGGGATTGGGCTGCAGGCCGTCAGACTGCAGCTGGTTTTCATACTGAGTCAGTTCAGCAAAGGTGGTGCGGCGATCGGTGCGCACCCAGTTTGGCGCATCATAGGGCTGGCGCGGTGCCAGCAGCGTAACGCGGTCGATGGTCGAGGTGTCCCCGCGTAACAGCAACTCACCCTGCGCAATCCCCTGCACCGCCGTCAGCAAATCGTCGTCGTTGCGTCCCAGGATGAGCAGCATTTTTTCATAGGGACTGTCAGGCTGACTCACTATCTCCACGGTCGGCTTTACAACCGGCGGCAAATCTTTCAGAAAATCCGGGCGCGCATCGTTGGTGGCAAACACCACAGCATGCTGCTGTTGCGGCAGCTGATTGTAGAGCACCTGAAAGCGCTGTCCGCGCCAGGCAGCTTTGCTGCCGAACCAGGAGGCGAGAATCGCGGCAGCCCGCTGCTGCTTTATGTCCGGCTGGGCAGCAAACACCATCGGCAAGGTCAGCGGTCGCGTGTCGCGGGTATCAAAAAAGGGTTCAGGAAAATGGGAGAGGTCATTTTTCAGCGGCAGTTTTTGCAGCGTCAGATCGATGCCGCTCTCTTTGCCGATATCAAGCCAGATGGTGCTGTTGGCCGGATTTTCGCAGATGTTGGCGTAGTGACCAACCAGCTCAAAGCGCACGCGGTTAAAGTCAGCAATATAGTGAGGATCGATTGCCAGCTGCGTCTGAATCTCTTTACCCGGCTGGTCCGGGGTAATGGTGATCAGGCCGATCAGCTCATCGTTGAGATAAACCTTCAGCTGCGACAGCACAGGTAGCAGCGCAGGCGAGGGCCGATAGGTAAGATTAAGCAGCGCACGCGTCACCACCTCATCACTGCGCACACCGAACTCGATCTGCCCGCTGGTACGTGTTCCGCTCAGCGTCATGCTACCCGGCGGTGGTGCCAGCTTAACAAAGCTCAGCTGACTGTTACGCAGCGGTGCAGCAGGCTGTGGCGGCAAAGATTGCACCGCGGTTTCTCCGGGAGTGACCGCCATATTTTCCTGCGCCAGGGCGCAGCTTAGTGTTGTGGAACCCAACAGCAGCGCAGCGACCCACCTGTTTACTCTCGTTATCGTCATATCATCAACTCAATGCGTTTTTTGAAGCTGGCGCACGGATGCCTTGCGGCAACAGCGAAGCCAGCCAGCTCACCCCAACGGTAAGCAGGTTAAACAGCCGACGTAACTGCGGCGGGCCATATTCCGCCAGGCGCAGGTAACCTTTGAAACCGAGGATCATGATATCGGCGAGGCTTTGCACCGGCTTATCTTCCGGAAAACCGTCCTGCCACAGTGCCCAGGTATCGGCGCGAGCGAAGGTACACTGGATAAATTCAATATGCTGCTGGGTGGTCAGCTGATGGAGACGCACGCCAGCCCGGTGGCCAAAGACACGCTGCACCTGGCAGGGGAAGCTGAACTCCTGCTGTCCACGACGCAGCAGCAGCCACACTTTTTCATTCTCCCGCAGCGCATCCGGCTCGCGCATCTCCAGCCCGACGCCGCCATCCGAGTAGTCACGCAGCGTGCAGGGCAGCATATGACCATCTTCGCGTGCGATGGCGGCCGGCATGGCGATCTCTACACGGTGCGCCTCGCGGATCTGCCGGGCTTCAACGGAAACAGCCACCGCACCGCCAAGAATAATCATGTTATAGAGCACCCAAATCAGACTTACGCAGACGGTCAGTATCTCGTTGGCCGGACCGTGCTGCATGCGCCAGAACGCCATCAACACGCCCGCCACATTAAGCAACACCAGCAACATATAGGGTTTGGTTATCACCCAGTCCAGATGCTGCTCCTCGACCAGTCCGCCTTTCGCCGTGACGTTAAACTTACCCTTGTGAGGATTGAACAGCGCCACGGTAGTAGGCCGGGCGATATACCAGGCCAGCACCGTCTCGTAAACTTCGCTCCAGAAAGAGTGACGCCAGCGCCCCTGAATACGCGAGTTGGTCAGGCTGGTGTGCAGCATGTGAGGTAAAACATAGATAGCGATCGCCAGGGCAGGCGCATAGATGATGTAGGCATGGCAGAGTAAAAACGCCAGCGGTGCCAGCAGGAAGATCAGCCGCGGAATACCGGACAAAAAGTGCAGCATAGCGTTGGCATAACAGAGCCGCTGTACCCACTTCAACCCCTTACCAAACAACGGGTTATCAAGGCGGAAAATCTGCACCATCCCGCGTGCCCAGCGAATACGCTGCCCGATATGCGCTGACAGACTTTCGGTCGCCAGCCCGGCCGCCTGAGGAATGCGGATGTAGGCCGAGGTGTAGCCACGCCGGTGCAGACGCAGCGACGTATGGGCATCTTCAGTGACGGTTTCTACGGCAATACCGCCAATCTCTTCCAGCGCAGTGCGGCGCAGAATGGCGCAGGAGCCACAGAAGAAGGTGGCGTCCCAGGTATCGTTACCGTCCTGCACCAGCCCATAAAAGAGCGAACCCTCATTCGGCGTACGGCGAAACCGCCCGAGATTGCGCTCAAACGGATCGGGCGAAAAGAAGTGATGCGGCGTCTGCAGCATCGCCAGCCGGGGATCTTTGATAAACCAGCCCATGGCCATCTGTAAAAAAGCGCGTGTCGGCACATGGTCGCAGTCAAAGATCGACACGAAGTCGCTGCGGCAGTAGTTTTTCAGCGCGTGGTTGATGTTCCCCGCCTTGGCATGTTCGTTAGAGGGACGCGCCACATAGTTAATGCCAATGCTGGTGGCAAACTCGCGGAATTCCGGCCGGTTGCCGTCGTCAAGGAGATAGATATTCAGGCGATCTTTCGGTCAGTCGATACCCAGCGCAGCATAGAGCGTCGGTCTGACAACGCTAAGAGCTTCGTTATAGGTCGGCACCAGCAGGTCCACCGATGGCCACTGCGAACGGTCAGCCGGCATGGAGACGGGTTGCCGGTTAAGCGGCCACAGCGTCTGGAAATAGCCCAGCACCAGCACCACCCAGGCGTAGGTCTCTGCTGCAATAAGCAGCAAACCAAAGATCAGGCTCAGCGGATCGTCCCAGTTCAGCGTCGAGGTATAGCGCCACCAGAGGTAGCGGCACGACACGGTCAACGACAGCACGATCAGCATCATGGTAGGAAAACGACCCGGAATGCGCCGGACCAGCATCGCCAGACCCCAGAGCAGTACGACAAAAATAAACTGCGTCATCAGACCAAAGGGCTGGCTGATACAGAGCAGCGCCAGCAGTGAGGCAAAGAGAGCCGTCACGACAAAGAGGCTGCGTCGCATCGGCGGCGACAGGCGCTTCAGTCGCTGTTCGATGCGCGTATCAATGCCCTGGGTTTGCGAGCGGGCAATAACGTTGTCCAGCCAGCGATAGCCGTGCTGCCGCCAGCCAAAAAGTGCGCTCAGGCCCTTAACGCCATCGCGGGCGCTCGCCTGGGGGAGCCGGATCATAATCAGCCACAGTGTCTGGATCAGATAGCGCAGGATATCCAGCGGACGCGGACGCTCCGGTGAGATGTGCGGATAGAGGCGGCGGCGCTGCTGAATCACACTCTGCCAGCCCGGGCTTTCGAAGCGGAGCAGCATCAGGCCCAGAACAGACCAGAAAAGATGAAGTGCGCTGGCGAAGCGGGAGGCACCATTGCCTCGCGCAGTGGTATAGCCCCGATGCAGCGATTGCCAGGCGGGCGCAGTCAACAGCCAGCGCAACGGATTCAAGAACTTACTCCCTTCAGATTGAGTAACAGCCAGTTAGCCAGCGTGATGATCTCCTCGCTGGCTAACGCATGTGGCCGATATTCACCGACCGGCTGCTTCATCATCAGCGCCTCTGCCAGCGCCTCATCGCGATGAATCAGCAGCGGTATCAGCTGCGCCAGTGAAGCCATCCAAAGCTGATGCAGATCCTGCTGCAGACGGCTGTTAGCATTAAACTGATTGATAACAAAGCGGGTGCGCGCCGGAAAGCGGCGCTGGCTAAGGCGCAAATGACAATTGGCGTCAGGCTGGATGACACAGAGTATGCCGTCCAGCTGTTGATAGAGTGTTTCATGCCACGGCAGGGAGTCGGCAGGCAGATCAAAAATAATCCACTGATAGCGCGCCTGCAGGTCCGGCAATACCTGGAGCAGCGGTGCGGCGACAGACTCATTCTGACGGGTGATAGTCAAAGAATGCTGATGAGAAAGCACACCATGTGGCAGCAAGTCAGGCCCATGGGGATAGCACAGCGCGCTGTGCTGCCAGTCTCCCCCTTCGCACAGGGCTTTCATCCAGCCATTCTCCTGCTGAGCGGGCAGATTGAAATGCATGCCGAGCTGACTAACCGGCGAGCCGTCGATCAGCAACACCCGCTCGCCGAGAGCCGCCAGCGCCCAGCCCAGTCCGGCACAAAGAGACGTTGTGCCGACACCGCCCCGCACGCCCTGAAGCGCTATCTGCGGCATCAGTGAGGTTGCTCAGGCTGGCTGGGGACCGTTTCGGCTAACAGCGTCCAGCGTGACAAAATCTCTTTCAGACGCTCTTCGCGCGCAATATCGACATAGCGAAAAGCGTGCAAAGAAAAGGCGTCACGCAAAGCACTAATATCATCCTGACGATCGCCATCGGCGGCCTCAGGGGTATGAAGATTTGGATTTTTCATTACTGTTCGCCAAAGATAAAACACTGTCAGACTCAGAATAGTCGCCTGCGCATAAAAAGGAGGTTCAAAAAGATTTTCAGCAACGCTGCATTTGCCAGACGTTGTGAGCCAGTTTGTCATTGGCAATGTTTAAATTTCTCAGGTTACATCCTGGCCTGTCTATAATAAGCTAGCCTGGACTGGAAAAATAACGAATTCAATATGAAAAATTCTTTTTCGCTAGGGCTGTTGCATGTTCAGCCTGAATTAACGGCATTGCAAACGCCTGGCTGTTATTGGGTGACGTGTGCACGGCAGGATGACGCCCGCATGTTGATTCGACAGGTGATTTCACATCAGCAGGCCGTCACGCTCATCAGCGCTGATCAACCGCCTCGTGATCTCCTGACGCCCGACCCGATCGGCGGCCCCGACCGTATCCCGCTATTTTCTCTTTCCAAAAGCAAACGGAGTCTTTTGCTGCTGGAAAATGATTTTCTGCGTACGCTTGGCAGTAAAAACGGACTGGTGATATTTAACAGCAGCGCAGCGCAATGGGATAAGCTCGATGACGCCGAATTAACCCGGTGGATAAAGGGTATGCGCCGCACGCTACATAAAAGCAAACTCACACTTTTAATCATTACCTCCGGCACCACCATAATAAACCTGAGTAATAATCTTCAGCGTTATTTTCGTCAGCTGGATGGCGTTGCCCATTTGAGCTTTCAGCAGGACAGCTGGCAGTATCGAATTAACTGGTGGTATGCCGCGGAACGCCTGCTCGCCGATCGTGCAATACGTCTGGGCTGTGAAGAAGATCGTTTCTTTGCCTTAAATGAAAAGCAGGAACCGTTGAGCCTTAATGACGAACAACATTATCTCGCGGACAAAATCGTGCTTGAGGGCGCGCCGCCGCTTTCACGCCAGTGGCAGCTCTTTGATGATAATGAGCAGGTCTGGTTCCAGGCACAGCAGGCTAATGCCGCGACAGTTATTTTTAGTCTGACCCGCAGCGACTATATCGGCGAACTGGCGAAGATGGTTCACAGCCTGCGTCGTGCTCGCGGCAACGGAATGAAAATTGTGGTACGTGAGATGGGGGCCAGCCTGCGTTATAGCGACGAGCGGCTGCTGCTGGCCTGCGGAGTCAACACCATCGTGCCGGCTAACGCAGCTATGTCGCGCTTTCTGACCACGCTGGAAGGTCTTCAGGGACAGGTGTTTAACCGTCGCGTTCCCGCCAGTCTTGAGGCGTTAACCGCCTCATTGCAGCCGCTGCATGAGAAAGGCTACCTGCGGCTTGACGCCTTCTGTCAATCAGTCAGCCAGTTGATCAGTAATACCTTACTGCCGGAAAATGATAAGGGCCTGTTGGTGGCATTGCGGCCAGTGCCGCAGCTTCAACCCCAGCAGATTCTGACGCTCTGTAAACCGCGTCGCTTCGGCGACCTGGTCACGGTGCTGGAAGATCGCGTCATACTGTTTCTCTCCTCCTGCCGCTACAACGATCTCGATAAGGCCTTGAAATATATATTTTCATTGCCTCACGATGAGCTATTTGCAAACCGGATGGTCTGGTTCGAGGATAATCATATTCTTGCGGAAGTCAGCAATATTAAAAAACTGACGCCGATGGCGATTCAGGAACTGACGCCGGTTTCAGAATCTCTGCTCGAATCCACCCTCAAGCCAGTGGATGCGCCTGTACGTTCGGCACCGCAGCCCATCACTTTACTGCCGGAGAAAGAATCCCGATGAACCTGATGGACTGGGTACAGATTGCGCTGCTGGCTATTTTTATCCTGCTGATTCTAAAGCCTGTCTGGCAACGCTGGCTGCCGCGTCGCTGGAACGGCCTGCTGAATCGGCTGTTGCCTGCGCGTGCGCTAAAGTCTGAAGGTGACTGGCAGCGTCAATCTCCAAAAACGGATGCAAAAATTAATGAAAAATGATCAACCCGCTGCGGCCCACTCTTCCGGTTTGTGGTCCTGCTGGCGCGGACTGGGCGGCTGGAATTTCTACTTTTTAGTGAAGTTCGCCCTGCTGTGGTATGGCTATCTCAACTTTCACGCGCTGAGCAACCTGGTGTTTCTCGCCTGGCTGCTCTTCCCGCTGCCGACGGTACGCCTGCATCGCCTGCGCCACTGGGTCTCGATCCCCATTGGTGTCGGGCTGTTCTGGCATGACACCTGGCTGCCCGGACTCAGCAGCATCATGAGCCAGGGCGATCAGCTGGCGGGCTTCTCCGCAGCCTATCTTCTCGATCTGGCAGACCGCTTTATCAACTGGCAAATGATAGGTGCGCTCTTTGTCCTGCTGGTTCTCTATCTCTTTGTTGCGCAGTGGATTCGTATCACCGTGCTGGTTTCATTGATGCTGATCTGGCTCAACGTACTCACTATCGCTGGCCCGGCGATGTCGCTGCTACCGACCCGCGCAGCCACTCCGCAGGTGGTCCTGAATCAGACGCCAGCCGCCAGCCAGCCAGCCGCTACGCCGGATGGGCTCGATCAGTCTGCACCCGCGACCAGTACGAATCTGACCGCCTGGCTCAACCATTTCTATGAGAGTGAGCGCAAGCGCGTTACCCACTTCCCCGACAGCCTGCCTGCCGATTCACAGCCATTCGACATTCTGGTGATCAACATCTGTTCGCTCGCCTGGTCAGATATGGATGCCTCGCAACTGCGTAATCATCCGCTGTGGCATCACTTCGACATCATGCTGACCAACTACAACTCCGCCACGAGCTACAGCGGACCGGCAGGGATTCGTCTGCTGCGTGCCAGCTGCGGTCAGACCTCGCACAGCGATCTCTACAAACCCACTGATTCACGCTGCTATCTGTTCGATAATCTGGCGAAGCTGGGCTTTAAAGAGCAGCTGATGATGGACCACACCGGCGTGTTTGGTAACTATCTCAAAGAACTGCGCGAAGGCGGGGATATTCAGGCACCGCTGATGTCGCAGGCGGGTATTGCGCCGGAGGTGACTTCATTCGACAGCACGCCGGTGTTCAATGATGCCCAACTGATGCAGCGCTGGCTCGACGATCGCAGCAAGAGCAGCGATGCCCGCAGCGCCACCTTCTATAACCTGATCCCGCTGCACGACGGCACCCGCGAACTGGGCAGCACCCAGACAGCCCCATGGAAGCCGCGCGCTCAGTTGCTGTTTGATCAGATCGACGCCTTCCTTACTCAGCTGGAGAAGTCAGGCCGTCGGGTGATGGTGCTGGTGGTGCCGGAGCATGGGGCCGCCCTGCAGGGCGATAAGATGCAGATGTCAGGGCTGCGCGACATTCCCAGCCCGGGTATTACGCATGTGCCGGTCGGGATTAAGTTTGTCGGCATGAAAGCCCCGCATCAGGGACAGCCACTCAATATTGATGCGCCAACCAGTCTGCTGGCAGTCTCAGAGATTGTGTCTCGCGTGGTGGATGGGCAGGTATTTAATGCGCCCAATGTCAATATGTCGGTGCTGACTGACAAGCTGCCGCAGACGCCAGTGGTGTCGGAAAACGACGGTGCAGTGGTGATGATGTATCAGGGCAAGCCCTGGATCAGGCTAAATGGCGGAGACTGGGTGCCCTATCCGGAGTAACGCATCACTGCCGTAAAGCAGAAGTGCGGGTCAGCCGCCGCTTAGCGCCTGACCCATTTTTATCGTGTTACTGTCGGCAGCAGAATAGCGGCCAGCGCCGCCGTTCTGCCTGTTATCAGCGCTTCTCCTGAAACGCCTGCCAGGTCAGCAGCTGCAGACTGGCGGAAAAGTAGTTCTGATCCGCAGCCAGCTTATCGCTCAGATAGCCGGTCTCATTCAGCGTGAGGTCGCGCACCGCCAGCAGACCGCCCTCAAGATGATAAGGTGCAGGTGCATTTGCCAGCACGTCGAACCAGGCGGGAGTCAGCATACGGCTGTAACCCTGCCAGACGCGCTGAAACGGCACCAGCGCCAGACTGTGCGGGTCATACCACCAGATGTTCAGCGGTACGCGAATCGCGTCATAACTGAAGCGGTTTGAGTAACCGACAGCCGGGGCAACCGAACCGTCGGCATTCAGCGCAACCCAGTCCAGCGGCAGACCGGTTTTGCCAAAACTCAGCTTACCCAGCAGCGTAAAACCATCATTAATCAGCTTATCCCAGACCTGCAGATGACTGCGCTCGCCAAACTCACGCCACGCCTGAAACAGGAAATAGGAAGGGTTAAGCACCACGTAACTGGTTTTATTGAAACCCTGCGCGCCCGGCAGCAGGACGGTATAGCCGCCAAAGTTCGTGACATCCAGCTTGATGATGGCGCGCTGAATACGGTCAGATGCCTGCTGGTAGCTCTCCACCTGCCATT
>Ga0308167_1003140_pt1 | contig 13698 bp, 13 predicted proteins | sample PhyCR1_2_FD_202138 | JGI IMG/M metagenome (GOLD analysis project Ga0308167, IMG submission 202138) | Phyllosphere microbial communities from UC Gill Tract Community Farm, Albany, California, United States - DLSLRC.R1 | ecosystem: Host-associated > Plants > Phyllosphere > Unclassified | place... | reverse complement strand
ATGGATGGATTATTGTTCATCTTGGTATGTCTGGTAGCGTTCGTATCTTGCCCGCTGATGAACCCCCTCAAAAACATGACCATGTCGATATGATCTTGTCGAGTGGCATGATGCTGCGTTACACCGATCCACGGCGTTTCGGTGCTTGGCTATGGTGTAAAGATTTAGACTCATCCAACGTGTTGGCTCATCTTGGGCCTGAGCCGCTCAGTGACGAGTTTGACGGTGATTACCTGTACCAGAGGTCACGTAATAAGAAGACCGCCGTAAAGGCGTGGCTGATGGATAATAAGGTGGTAGTGGGCGTCGGAAATATTTATGCCAGTGAATCATTGTTTACCGCTCGTATTAGCCCCGACCGGCCAGCCGGCTCATTAACGAAAAAAGATGCCGATGTGCTTGTAGCTACCGTAAAAGCAGTGCTTTTACGTTCGATAGAACAAGGTGGTACGACTCTAAAAGATTTTTTGCAGTCCGATGGTAAGCCAGGATATTTTGCGCAGGAACTGCAGGTCTATGGTCGAGCAGGGGAAGCATGCAGAGTGTGTGGTGAGAAAATACTGAGCGGAAAGCACGGGCAGCGCACGACGTTTTTTTGTCCACGCTGCCAGAAGTAGGCGCTAGATGAGTTTTTCACTCAGTGCCTGAGCAATGATCTCAGGCACGAAAGGAGCGATATCTCCACCATGGCGAGCAACTTCCTTCACCAGAGAGGATGAGATAAACGACCATTCTTTAGAGGGCATGAGAAACACGCTTTCCAACGTCGGCATCAAATGACGGTTCATATTTGCGAGCTGCATTTCATATTCAAAATCAGAAACAGCTCTGAGGCCACGAACCAAAATATTGGCATTTTGATGCTGAGCAAAATGCGCCATGAGTTCGCTAAACCCTAAAACTTCCACATTAGGCAGATGAGCTGTCACCTGCGTTGCTAAGGCGACCCGTTCTTCGAGACTGAACATCGGTTTTTTACTTGGGCTAGCTGCAATCGCAAGAATAACGTGATCAAACATGTTCGCGGCACGAGTCACTAAATCTAAATGACCGTTGGTCATCGGATCAAAAGTACCGGGATAGATGGCGCGCTTTTCCATGGTTACCGCTCTCAATGGTTCTTTACGGGAAGATAAGGTTCAAGCAGGTGTAACAATTTCTGTAATGCACCCTGATTCTGATATAGCACTTCGACGGCGTGGCGACCATAGTAGCTACGGTAGTCTTCATCAGTTAACAGCGTCGTGATCTCTTTTACCAAAGACGCTGCATCTGTCACGGTAATTAAACCATCGGCCTGTTCTAGTCTGGCACAGATATCTTTAAAGTTGATGGTATGTGGGCCCATAAGAACAGGGATTGCGTGCGCCGCGGGCTCCAGCGGATTGTGCCCGCCTCGTTCGACTAAGCTTCCGCCGACAAAGGCAAGATCGGCGATACCGTATAGCAACATTAATTCGCCCATCGTATCGCCAATAACGACTTGAGTTTTGGCTGAGGGAATTTCTCCAGATGAACGAGTGATGTAGCTTAGGTCTGCTTGCTGCGTCAGCTTGATGGCGTCGTTGAAACGTTCAGGATGACGTGGGACGAGAATAAGCAGCAGCTCAGGGAAATGCTCTAGCAGCTGTTTATGAGCATCAATCAAAATGGCTTCTTCGCCTTCGTGGGTGCTGGTTGCAATCCAGACTTGACGATGAGGTGCCCACTGGCGTCGAAGTGTTACCGCTTTAGCGGCGAGCTGTGGCGTGACAGAAATATCGAACTTTAAACTGCCAGTGACGGCTAATTGGGATGGTTTTAAACCCAAGGAGATAAAACGCTCACCGTCTTCTTGGTTTTGCGCGGCTATCAGTGTGATACGACGCAAGATATCACGAATAAAACCACCGAGTTTTGCGTAACCTTTTGCTGAGCGGGCAGACAAACGTGCGTTGGCGATTACAAGCGGTATCTGGCGTTTATTGAGCGCGGTAATCAGGTTTGGCCACAGTTCAGTTTCCATGATGAGAACTAACTTCGGGTTAACGCGGTCTAGAAAGCGATTAATTGAACCCGGTAGATCATACGGCAAATAGACATGCTGAACGTCCTTGCCAAACGCTGACTGCACACGCTCTGAGCCCGTTGGCGTCATGGTGGTTACTGTGATCGGTAGCGTTGGATAGCGATGGCGCAAGGCTCTAACTAACGGGATCGCCGCCAGCGTTTCCCCTACGGAAACAGAGTGCAACATGATCCCACCGGAAAGCATTTTGTTTGAGCAAAAGCCATATCGCTCCGCCCAACGCTTTCTATAGGCAGGAGCTTTACGACCACGCATCCACAATCTGATCCAAATGAGCGGCTGGATTAGGTAAAGCAGTATGGTGTAAAGCGTTTGAAGCATAAGAGGTTTGTATGGTAGGTAAACTTGGTTGGGATTCTAAGTATTTAACTAAGGCAAAGCCATCACTTTTGGTCTTCAACTACCTGAAAAACCGAGAAATCACTTACAACTCATTGTTAATAATGTGGTTTTCGGAAGATTGTATTATTAATTGATAAAATCAATTCGATAGATAATGTTTTGCAGGGTCGCGTTTTCTTTTGTCATAGATAATTCTCTTATTAGTTTGATTTTAAATGATTTATTAATTTTTGTAGGAAATAAGGAATTCGGCACCTGCAATAACTAGTGATACAATAGCAAAATATAAACAGAGAAGATTTTATCAGTGAATTGGTTGCTGTAGAGCCAAGGGCGGTAGCGTGCCTATTCGCGGATCGCCTTTATGCATGAGTTTTCGCATACAGTGTCTTATAACCCGATAGATAAGAGCGGCAAGTGGATAAACAATATAAAAGAATACTCGTCATCAAGCTTAGGTTTCATGGAGACATGCTGCTGACAACTCCAGTCATCAGTACGCTAAAGCTCAACTATCCAGATGCTAAAATCGATGTCTTATTATATGAAGACACTATGCCAATTCTCTCAGAAAACCCTGAGGTTAATGCACTCTACGGGATCAAAAATAGAAAAACATCAGCATTCGAAAAACTACAAAATGTCGTGAAGACGATTAGTTTGCTGAGGAAGAATAATTACGATTTAGTTGTTAATCTAACAGACCAGTGGTCAGTCATTTTTTTAGTTAAATGTTTACAGGCAAAAGATAAAATTTCGTTGCAGTTTAGCCATCGAAAATCGATCTTTTGGACAAGCTGCTTCAGCGAGTCGGTCCAGCCTAAAGGCAGGCATATTGTAGAGTGGAATTTGTCAGCGCTTGCTCCACTAAGGTTGCAAAAAATCATCACTGCAACAAAGATGAGCTATCAGCCCGATCATTGGCATACCATTCAGCAGCGGCTCTCTGAGAACGGTGTAGATAGCCAGCATTATGTTGTCATTCAGCCAACGGCTCGCCAGATGTTTAAATGCTGGGATGAAGAAAAATTCTCAGAGGTTATTGATTCATTGGAATCTCGTGGGTATAGCGTGGTGCTAACCTCAGGGCCAAGCGCTGCTGATATTGCCTGCGTAACTAAAATTAAAGAGCACTGCAAAATAAAGCCTGTTACAGCGTTGGCCGGTAAAACATCGTTCCCCGAGCTTGCGGCTCTGATTGATCATGCGTCTCTTTTTATTGGCGTTGATTCTGCCCCGATGCACATTGCTGCGGCACTGAAAACGCCAATTGTTTGCTTATTTGGCGCCACCGATCACCGATTCTGGCGTCCGTGGAGTGATAGTTTCATTATGTTTTGGGCGGGTGACTATCAGCCAATGCCTACGCGAGACAATCTGGATCGTCATCGTAAATATCTATCCTGTATCCCAGCAAGTGACGTTATTAAGGCTACAGAAAAGCTTCTGAAGGATAGCTCAGATGAACTCATGCCTAGGGATAGCGAATAATGAATATTGCGTTCTGTTTATATAAATATTTTCCGTTTGGTGGATTGCAGCGCGACTTTTTACGTATTGCACTGGCATGTCAGGCTCGTGGGCATCATATCCGTGTTTATGCGATGTCTTGGGAAGGCGAACGTCCAGCAGATTTCGAATATATCCAAGTGCCCACTCGCTCACATTCAAACCATGGCCGAAATAAAGAATATAGTGATTGGGTAACACATGATCTGCAGACCAATCCAGTCGACATCGTGGTAGGTTTCAACAAGATGCCGGGGCTCGATTATTACTATGCCGCAGACGTGTGTTATGCCGAAAAAGTGGCACAGGAAAAAGGATTTTTCTACCGATTAACTTCACGTTACAAGCATTATGCGGAGTTTGAACGAGCCGTATTTTCAAATGAGAGCCACGCTGAGTTGCTAATGCTGACCGGCAAGCAAATTGCAGATTTCAAAAGACACTATCAAACTGCGCCTGAGCGTTTTCATATTGTTCCGCCAGGAATATCTTTAGATAGAAAGTACGATCATCGTCCAGCTAATATTCGTGAAGAATTTCGTCAACGCAATGCTGTCGCAGACGATGAATTACTGGTACTACAGGTAGGGTCTGATTTTAAACGTAAAGGCGTTGATCGGACGTTGCGTGCAATCTCTGCATTGCCAACGGGAGTTAAATTAAAGACAAAGTTAATTGTTGTTGGGCAAGATAAGCCGAAGCGTTATCAAGCACTCGCCGCGAAGTTGGATATTTTATCTCAGGTTCAGTTTTACTCTGGCCGAGATGATATCCCTGAATTAATGGCTGCTGCGGACGTGTTAATGCATCCTGCATACCAAGAGTCAGCGGGTATCGTTTTAATTGAGGCGATTGCGGCTGGGCTGCCGGTTATTACGACAGAAACTTGTGGCTATGCTCATCACGTTGCTAGCGCGGATTGTGGAGTGGTGATTTCTGAGCCATTCGAACAAAAGCAGTTAAATGACGTTTTAGCGCGCGGGCTAGATGACAAAAAACTAAGAGATACATGGTCCGAACACGCTAAAGCGTATGCGGATAAAGAAGATCTGTATAGCTTGCCAGAAAGGGCGGCGGATCTCATTTTAGGTGGTAAAAATGATTGAGTTAAAAGAGCCCTTAACCACATTGTGGAAGGGAAAAGATCCTTTTGTTGAAGTAGAGAAACTTCAAGGGGAGGTTTTTCGTGCTTTGGAGACTCGTAAAACACTTCGTTTTTCTTTAGCAGAGAAATCATATTTTATTAAAATTCACTATGGCACTACGCTAAAGGAAGTTTTGAAAAATCTGATTTCTTTCCGTATACCTGTATTGGGTGCCGATCGTGAGTGGAAAGCGATTCACCGTTTGTACCAATTAAACGTTGATACCATGAAAGGCATTGGCTTCGGTCAAACGGGAGCTAATCCGCTGACGCGGAAATCTTTTATTATTACTGAAGATTTGGCGCCCACAATTAGCCTAGAAGATTACTGTGCTGATTGGGAGCAAACCCCCCCTGATTTTCGTATCAAGCGCATGCTAATTAAGCGATTGGCAACGATGGTGAGGAAGATGCATCGTGGTGGGGTAAATCATCGCGATTGTTATATTTGCCATTTTTTACTTCATTTGCCGTTCGATGGCGATGATGAAAGTCAGCTCAAATTATCGGTTATCGACTTACACCGATCGCAGATCCGTGACAAAGTGCCGAAACGTTGGAGAGATAAAGATCTGATTGGTTTATATTTCTCATCTTCCAATATTGGGCTGAGTAAAAAAGACATTCTTTATTTTCTTAAAATTTATTTTGATGCCCCGTTGCGCCAAACATTGACGCAAGAGCGGGAATTGCTAGAAAAAGCGATTACTAAGTCTGAAAAAATTAAAGAACGTACTATACGTAAATCGCTATGACCGATCTTTCAGTGTATTGAGAGGATAAGTGAGAAACTATGTTTTTCCATGAAGAGCAGTACATCAAGGACGTCATAACATATATTGGTAATAAACCTGACGATAGCAGCCAATACCAGAATATTGCTTACGGTACAGATAAAAATTTTTTGTTTGGCTGTGCAGTATCAATCACGTCATTTCTTATCAATAATTCAGAGCTAAAATTTAATTTCCATGTGTTTACCGACTCTTTTTCTGAGAGCGATAGAGAAAAGTTTAAAGCATTAGCCGAGCAATATAAAACGAATATCTCTATTTATCTCGTTAATGCAAATAGTTTAAAATCGCTGCCAGAAAATAAGCTTTGGACATATGCTATTTACTTTAGATTCATTATTGCTGATTATTTTAGCGGGAAGTTAGAACGCATTACATATATTGATTCTGATGTTGTATGCAATGGTTCAATACAAGAACTTGTTCATCTCCCTCTGAATGGCGCTGTGGTTGCTGCAGTTACTGAGCGTGATGAGAAGTGGTGGCTTCAACGTGCTGAGGTGTTAGGGAATGATCTTATCGCCAAAGGGTATTTTAATACGGGTGTTTTGGTGATTGACCTAGCTGAATGGCAAGCACTTGATGTTAGCATGCAGGCTATGAAGTCATTAAACGATAGTGATATAAGAAGCAAACTGACTTATTACGATCAAGATGTGCTCAATATAATCCTAGCTGGGCGGGTAATGTTCTTAGATAAGAAATACAATACACAATTTAGTTTAAATTATGAACTAAAAAAGAATTGTAAAAGCCCTGTTGACGAAAATACGGTACTCATTCACTACATCGGTCCCACGAAACCTTGGCACGAATGGGCTCAGTATGAAACCTCTGCGTCGTTTATAAAAGCAAAGAACATGTCTCCTTGGTGTGACGATAAATTAATGTTACCGTCTAATACAAGTCAGAATAGATACGGTGCAAAACATAGCTTTCATCAAGGACTTTATTTGAAAGGCATTAGATTTTATATAAAATATTTTTTTTTGAAGATAAAGGGCTAACCCAAAATGAATGTTTTTTTTAAAGAGAAAATCACGTTTGATTCTGGGAACACTATTGATGATGCTCCTACATTAAATGTATCTTATGGTGTCGATAAGAACTTTATGTTTGGTTCTGGAGTATCTATAACATCCGTACTGATGAATAATCAGGATATAAATTTATCATTTCATCTTTTTACCGACTATATTGATGATGAGTATTTAAAGAATTTTGAAATTTTATCTAACCAATTCAACACCTGTATAAACATCTATTTAATCGATCCTGAATATTTTTTAGATTTACCTACGTCAAATTTCTGGTCGTATGCAACATATTTTAGAGTGCTATCATTTGAGTATTTAAGTGAGCTTATTGACTCACTACTATACTTGGATGCGGATGTTATGTGCAAAGGTAGCCTAAGAAAATTTACTGAAGTATCATTCCAAAATCAGTACGCCGCAGTTGTTCTAGATAACGAAGAAATGCAGGTTAAAAGTGCGGAAAGATTAAATTATCCTGAATTAGAGGGTAAATATTTCAATGCTGGTGTTTTGTATGTAAACCTAAAGAAATGGAATGAAAAAAAAGTAACAGAATATCTTCTTAGATTATTACGTGGTGAAACTAAATATGGTCGACTAAAATATCTTGACCAAGATGGATTAAATATTGTATTTGAACTGAATAATATATATCTACCAAATGATTATGATTGCATTTACTCACTTAAAAATGAACTAAAAGATCCTACACACCAAACATATAAAAATACTATTAGTGATAGTACTGTTCTTGTTCATTATACTGGGATTACCAAACCATGGCATCGCTGGGCGAGTTATCCAGCATCAAAATATTTTAGTCTGGCAAGAGATATATCCCCTTGGAAAAAATACCCCCTGAAAAAAGCAGGGACTTTAGCTGAAATGCAAAAGTGTTATAAGCATGTATTCAAGCAAAAAAAATATTTCTTAGGAGTATTATTTCTCATTCAATATAAAATTAAGAAATTAAAGAGTAAGTGACAAAATGATAAATAGTACACGCTATAAAGGATTTTCATTATATTTTAAGAATTCAGAGAAAAAATACATTGAAATATTTGATGATATTATTTCTTATGATTTTAAAACAGTAAAAGTCCTTAGAAATATCGATGACACAAAAGTATCTCTAATTGAAACTAAGTATGGGCGATACGTTTTAAAGGTTTTTTCTCCTAAAAATAAAAAATATGAGCGATTTTTCAAATCCTTTATTAAAGGCGATTATTATAAAAATCTCATTCTGCAAACAGATCGAGTTAGAGCTGCAGGCATAACATTTCCCAACGATTTCTATTTATTAGCTGAGCGTAAGATATTTAACTATGCAAGCTTATTTATCATGCTGATAGAATATGTTGAAGGAACTGAATTAAATGATCTTCCATTAGTCACTGATACAATAAAAACAGAAATAAAAACTGCTATGGAGCAATTACATGCTGCGGGTATGTTATCTGGTGATCCGCATAAAGGTAATTTTATTGTTAGTCCAAACGGTGTGAGGATTATTGACCTTTCGGGGAAGCAGTGTAATGCTCAGCGAATGGCTCAAGATCGTATGGCGATGGCTAGGCATCTAGGTATTGAAAATGAGATAAAAGATATTGGTTACTACACTGTTGTTTATAAAAGTAAGTTGCGTAATTTTATCAAAAAATTAAAGGGCAAGAAAACAAAGTAGTATTTTATTTTTTTGTTATAAATAATTGGTTTGACTTATGACTACAATATCTTCTGGTATCACTAAAATTATTCAGTCTGGCAATATTAGCCAGAATGTATACTCTGAAAAATTAGAAATTGCTTATGGCGTTGATAGGGCTTTTCTATTTGGTGCTGCAATTTCGATGCAATCCATTGCTTTATATAATCCTAGTGTTGCGTTAAATTTCCATATATTCACAGATTATATAGACAATGACTATATTAAAAGAATTAATGAATTTACCCAAAAGAACGTAAATATTATAGTCTCGATTTATCTAGTTTCTGATGAATTGGCTAAATCTTTCCCAAGTGCAAAACAGTGGTCTTATGCTACATTTTTCCGGTTTGTTGCTTTCCAATATCTCAGCGAAACCTGTGAAAAACTGTTGTATATAGATGCTGATGTAATATGCAAAGGTAAACTCACGGGGCTTCTCGATATAGATTTAACTACAGATAAATTTGCTGCCGTTATCAAAGATGTCCCTTTCATGCAGGATAAACCAGCCAAAAGATTAAATCTACCGGGACTGCCGGGAAATTATTTCAATGCTGGAGTTATGTTTCTCAAACTTGCAGAGTGGAAGAAGCGTGATTTGATGAGTCTTGCAATTAAAATGCTTGCAGATGATCCATTACATCTAAAATACAAATGCTTAGATCAAGATATTCTCAATATATTACTATTTGAACACTGTCTTTTTATAAGCAATGATTATGACTGTTTTTATGGTGTTGATTACGAGTTAGAAAATGAAAATAATTATGATTATGAAAAAGTAATAACAAAGGATACAAAATTAATCCATTATGTTGGTGTGACCAAACCATGGCATGACTGGGTTGATTATCCTTGCCAAAAATATTTCTTTGATGCTTATCATTCATCATGTTGGAGTGATATTCCGTTACTCACTGCTGTTGGTGAAAAACAGTTTATGATGAAGAGCTTGCACCATTGGAAAAATAGATTTTATTTTTCTTCAATTATGTCTTTTGCTAAGTATAGGGTTATGAAATCTCTCAGGAAATGTAATGGTAACTAGAATTACCTTAGTCCTGTCATAACAAATTTAAAGCGCGATAGGTGTTTGAGAAATGGGCATTCCTGTCTATATAGTTTCATTACGTAGAGATGTTGATAGAAGAGCTAAGATAGCCGCTGATTTGACGCGTATCGGCGTTGAGTTCATTTTTTTTGACGCTGTTGATGCAAAGGATGAATGTAATCTCCAAACCCTCGGTGCCATGAAGAGTTCTGGTGATGGCGGTTCTATGACGAATGGTGAGTTAGCGTGCACTTTAAGTCATCAACTCATTTATCAGAAAATGGTGACTCAAGAAATTGAGTGGGCAATTATTCTTGAGGATGATGTTGTAGTTGATAATAGATTCAAAGATCTCTGGATGTCTCTTAATCAGGGGGGGGATAAAAAACTATCTCATGATAAGCTTTACCTTCTTGGCGGGCAAAAAGGGTTACACGAATATCCTGTGCTGGCCACAAGCATTATAAGTAAATTGAAGGTTGGAGAAATAAACTTTAGACGTATAAATTATAATATTAATAAAATAAGAAGGACATGTTGTTATTTACTTAGTAATTCGATGGCTAAGGATCTATTGGCGCTAACGGAAAGTTATGGCACATACCGTGCCGATAGTTGGAAAATTATGTATAACCGAGGGGTTATCAAAGATTTTTATCTCTCTGAAATTATAAGCCACCCTATTGTCAATGATTTTAACAGTCACCTTGAGAGCGAGAGGTCTTTGATTTCGGTAAAAAAAGTAAAAAGAACTAAATTTCAGAAAACGATGAAACTGCTTCGTTCTTGGATAAAAGTTGGTTTCTTTTCATTATTTAGATAGTTTTTATAAAAAAACTGCCATTTTAATTACCGATAACATTGGCTAATAAAATATTAAGAGAATATATGCACTTTAATATATCAAGGCTAGGTACAGTACGATTTTGTGAGTATTTAATCGTTTTTCTATATCTTATTGGATTCATCTTTATCCCTATAACTCCCCATGTCACAAATAAAATAATTAATCTCGCTGGAGTGTTATCAATAGTGTTGGTAATTTTCAACTTGAAGCGATATTTTAGAAAGGACAACTCAATATTATTTGTTGCTATTATAATTTTAGGTATTCTAAATCTGGCATGGTATAATTTTTATAAAACACCTGTTGTTATATATAAAAATGCCTATAGAGGATATCTTGAAGTCGGTAAAATGGCTTTATTTAGTTCCTTTACTTTTTTAATAATGAGTTCCTGTTTTATCGGTAATAAATTTAAAATTCAGCTGTTGTTGTCTAGCCTTGCCCAGGTACTTATCCTTTCTAGAGCTTTTTATCAAGGTGTTTATCTTGATGTTTCGAGAATTCCTTTATCTGCTATGGATGGAAATGCAGGGCAGATGGGAGCTGCAACAGTTGCAGCTTATATGATAACATTCTCTGCAATATATTTTTCTTTAGTTATTCTTCGGTCGGAATTAAAATATAAAATGCCAATTTTTTATTTTAATTTCATTCTTACTTTTTGTGCATTAATAATGACGGGTACTCGAGCAGCTATATTTACGTACCCCATTGTTACATTTGTATTATTAGTTATTGAGTATCGGAGGCATAAGGTGTATTTAGTAAAAGCTATGTGCCTTATTTTGATGCTACTACTGATATCTGGTCTTGTTTTTAAAAATGAAATAAAAAAACGTATTGATGCTATAGGTAGTGATATTGTTCTTTTTAAGAAAGATAATAGCATGTCATCTATCGGGGCAAGATTCTCAATGATTCAAGCTGGCTTTAAATCATCACCAATGGATTTATCTTGGCAATCGTTAGAGGAGCGTGGACAGAAAATAATTGCGCTAAGTAAGGAAGATGAAAAATATAAAGGCGCAACACTTTATTTAGATGTCCATATGCATAATGAGATTATTGAGGCTCTATCGACAAAAGGAATTTTTGGGGTAATAACTTTACTCTTTTTTTACTGTTCTCTTGTTTGGTATTGTATTAAAACGAAAAAATATTTACTTCTGGCTTTCCCAATGACAATGGTCTTGTTTGGTCTAAGCGATGTAATTATCCATGCGAAACCGATTCCAGCCTCATGGATAATTACGCTCTACCTATCTATATTGCTTTTAAATGAAGCACCGAAAAAAAACGAAACGAAAATGCTTAACGTTTAGTTTATTCACATAAACCAAACGCTTGTCTGGATTTAAGCCCCCAATACTGTCGTCAATGCTTCTAACACTATATTGGGGCTTAACTCTTTAATGTCTTTGCTCGGCGAACAACACGCCACCTGGTTTTCTCCATACCCTCCAATCAACCCCGGATCGGTTGGACCATAGAGCGTAATATTTGGTCGATCGAGTGCGGCTGCGAGATGGCTTAGCCCAGTATCGACAGATACGACAGCTTTTGCCCCCGCGAGTACTTCTGCCACCTGTTCTAATGATAAACGTGGCAACACCTCTACATGACTGAAACCTTCAGCCAAGCGCTGAGCGCGTTGGTGCTCATGTTCCGCCCCCCAAGGTAATTTAATCTTCATACCTGTCGGCTCAACCAGAGCAATAAGGTCACGCCAATGTTCTTCAGGCCAGTGTTTATCGTCGCGTGTTGTTGCATGTAAGAACACGAAATACTGGCCGTGATCCGCTGGGAGATGGCTGAGAAAACGCTGAGAGATAGCGTAGTCCCCTCTGCTTTCTGGTTTTGTGTAGCCTAAGCTCAGTGCAAATAACTCACGTGTTCTTTCCACCGCATGCATTTTTTTATTAATGCTGTAGCGATGATTGAAGAACCAGCTGGCGAAGGGTTCACGAGCGCTTTGGCAGTCTTGTCCGTGGCGCGGGCCTTTTGCTATACGGGTGATTAACGCTGCGCTTTTTATAAGTCCTTGAGCATCAATGACGGCGTCATAGGTGCGGCGTTGAACTTCTCGTTTGAAATCACAGCGTTCTTGACGTGTATTAGCACCAAACCAGTTCTTCCTCCAGCGGCGGATGGCCACTGGGATCACGCGATCGACCGCAGGATGCCAGCTTGGTATCTGCGCGAACCCTTCTTCTACCACCCAATCAAATTTAATATCTGGAATGGCATGCATAGCATCTGTCAGTGCTGGTAACGTGTGCAGCACATCGCCCATCGATGAGGTTTTGACAATCAAGACATGCATTACTGCTGGGTATCCTTTGGTAATAACTCGTTCAATGCTTGCATAACAACATCAGGTTGAATATCGATCAGGCTTTGGTGATAGCCTTGATTTGCATCACCTTTGCGTATTTTTAGATAGCCCGTGATCAAGCGGATGACTTTGGCTTTGTTTGACAGCGGTGGTGTGAAATCTGGGCTGCTAGGACCATAAAGCGCGACCAGTGGTTTATTAAGCGCGGCGGCTACGTGCATTAAGCCGGAGTCGTTCGTCACAATTGCCTGGCATGCCGCAATTAAAATCACGGCTTGATCTAAGTTTGTTTGCCCTGCGACATTCAAACAATATTCGCGGGCGTCTTCCGTAAGCGCTTGGCAAATCTCTTCACCGGCTTCGTGGTCTTTGGCTGAGCCAAAAAGAGCAACCTGATAGCCTTGCTCAATCAGGTTCTGTGCTAGCGAAGCGTAGTGGTAGTGCGGCCATCTCTTGGCTGGACCAAATTCTGCTCCAGGGCAGAAACCAATAATTGGGCGGTGGTCTGTCAGATTAAACGCCGCCGCTGTTTCAGCAATTTCTTCATCTGAAACACTGAGCGCTGGCCAAAGCAGTGGCTGCGGCAAATCTTTAGCCGATTTTATCTGCTGTGATGGGTAAGCCAACGCGACATACCGTTCAACCATTAACGGGAATGCGACTTTGTCGAGCTGGCGGACATCCGTCAGCAAGCCATAGCGCATTTCACCTTTCCAACCAGTCCTAGCTGGAATACGGGAAAAGAAAGGGATTAACGCAGATTTAAACGAGTTTGGCAGCACGTAGGCACGATCATAGCCTTTATCACGCAGGCTTTTGCCTAAGTGGTAGCGCTCGCCCAGCGCAAAAGAACCATGCCC
>Ga0308167_1003138_pt1 | contig 13705 bp, 16 predicted proteins | sample PhyCR1_2_FD_202138 | JGI IMG/M metagenome (GOLD analysis project Ga0308167, IMG submission 202138) | Phyllosphere microbial communities from UC Gill Tract Community Farm, Albany, California, United States - DLSLRC.R1 | ecosystem: Host-associated > Plants > Phyllosphere > Unclassified | place... | reverse complement strand
GATTAAATAACTCTATATTTAAAGCTTAATGAGAGATTTACTCATGTCAGAAATTTCTTTAGATAATTTTGATTATGCAATCTTAAGAATACTGCAAAAAGACAATAAGACTTCGCATCGAGAAATTTCTGAAAAAATTGGTCTATCTGCTGCGTCTGTTCAAAGACGTATATCTCGTATGGAAGAAAAGGAAATTATTTTAAAAAATTGCGCTATTTTAAATCCGCTAAAATTTGGTGAAAAAATTACGTCTATCATTGAAGTCCGCCTTAGCGAAGACCGCTCTGTAGTTATGGACAGAGCGAAGCAATACTTTGCTTCTGTTGATGAAATTCAACAGTGCTACTTTGTGAATGGAGGCGTCTCATTTATCATTATCATGCTGAGCAACAACTTATCTCATTTTGAAAGTTTAGTTAGAAAACATTTCGCCGATAATGAAGATGTAAAAACATATCGAACCTTAATTGTTTTAGACCGCGTAAAAGTAAACTTTGAGTTAAATATCTAAACTTTTTTATTTTGGTTTTAAACATTTTAGTCGTTTTATAACACTTAAAAAGAGGCCGAAGCCTCTTTATTTTTACTGCACTCAAACTCAGTCATCAATCATGGCGAACTCTTGTTCAGGCGTACCTTTCACCAAATGGTGACGGCTATATAACAAGTAATAGAGTATAAATCCGACATAAATCAGCGCGGCCAATAACCAAACTTTTGGATTTACCATTAACCCTGCCACTACAGCAACAGCAGCAAGAATCAAAGCGATACAAGACGTCCATATTCCTCCTGGCGTTTTATAAGGACGTGGTAATTCAGGGCGAGACAAACGTAATTTGATATGTGAGAGCATCATCAACACATAAGAGATTGTTGCACCGAATACTGCCATTAAAATGAGTAAGTCACCCTCACCTGTTAAAGAGAGCAAAAAGCCAATAATGCCCGGAATGATAATGGCCCAATATGGCGCTTTATTTTCATTGGTAAGCGATAAGTTTTTTGGTAAATATCCCGCACGTGACAATGCAAAAATTTGACGCGAATATGCATAAATAATTGAGAAGAAACTTGCGACAAGACCCGCAAGACCTACAAAGTTAACAAAACTTGCCAACCATGTGTGCTGACCATATACGGCAATGAGTGCATCAACTAAAGGTGCTCCTGAATTTTTTAAAGCATTTGAGCCGGCAGCACCTGCGCCTAAAAATAAAATTAAAAGTGCAAACGACGCCAATATCAACATTGAACCAATCAAGCCTCGTGGCAACGAACGTACTGGATCTTTTGCTTCTTCGGCAGCCAGTGGCACCCCTTCAACTGCAAGAAAAAACCAGATGGCATAAGGTACTGCGGCCCATATTCCCATATAGCCAAACGGTAAAAAGCTACTCGCACCTGCATTAGCGCTGACTGGAATATCAAACAAACGTGCGCTATCAAAATGTGGAAGCATCGCGACGATAAATACGACCAGTGCAATACAAGCAACGGCGGTAATTCCAAACATGATTTTCAGCGCTTCACCTGCACCTTTCAGATGAATGCCCATAAAAACTAAATAGCAAATTAAATAAACGGCCCAACCGCCAATTCCAAAGAGTGATTGGCAATATGACCCAATAAATACAGCAATGGCAGCAGGTGCAATTGCATATTCAATTAAAATCGCAGTCCCTGTGAGGTATCCTCCAAAAGGACCAAATGCAACACGGGCAAAACTATAGCCACCGCCAGCAGTGGGCAACATCGTCGACATCTCAGACATTACAAAGCTCATGCAGAGATACATAAACGCGACGATGACTGTTGCAATAAAGAGTCCTCCCCAGCCACCTTGTGCCAGCCCAAAATTCCAACCCGCAAAGTCACCCGAAATGACGTAAGAAACACCTAGCCCCACTAAAAGTAACCAACCTACTGCCCCCTTTTTTAACTGACGTTTTGCAAAATACTCTGCGTCCTGTTGTAAAGCACCAACATCCACGCTTAATTCAGATTCTTTCATTGTCGTATGCCTTATCGACTAAATTTACACCACCAATAGTTGCGCAAAAGATATTCATAAAACTTGACAGCAAAACATCTCCCCGACCACTTGAAGTCAAGTTGATTCATTTTTTCTTTTATAAGATCGACTGCATCTCAACACGAAACGTGTTTAAAAATTAAATTGAGGAGATGGGTTATGTCTGTAGAACAAAATGAATTTTTAAGCCAAGTTCAATTACAAATACTGGCAGAACAAGCAATTAAGCAATATCCATCAGACTATCAAGGACAGGTCAAACTACTGTGTCAGTCTGAAAATGCAACCTATCAAGTTTCGACTGGGTCTGCCCGATATGCACTTCGAATTCACCGCCCCAACTATCACAGCAAACTCGATATACAAAGTGAGCTTGAATGGTTAGATGCTTTAAATGCGAGTGGAATCCAAGTTCCTGTTGCGATTGCAGATCAATCGGGTGAACGCGTCATTACCTTGAAACTATCGAATGATATTTATCGTTATGCAGTTCTTTTCAACTGGGTTGAGGGCGATATGCCGACGGTTGAAGTTGACCCCACTGCATTTGAACAATTAGGACAAATTACCGCAAAGTTGCACGTACATAGTAAGACATGGCAAGCGCCTGAAAGCTTTCAGCGTATTGTGTGGAATCATGAAACTATGGTCGGTGCAGATGGACACTGGGGAAACTGGAAAAATGCACCTCATCTAAGACCACAAGATCACGGCGTAATTGAAGAAGCCATTGCACAGATTTCGAAAGATTTAAATTTCTTTGGCAAAACCCAAGAACGCTATGGCTTGATCCATGCCGATTTGCGTTTAACCAATCTCTTACTACAACAAGAACGTATCGGTGTGATCGATTTTGATGACTGCGGAATGAGCTGGTTTATGCATGATCTCGCCGCTGCGATTAGCTTCAATGAACATTATACAAATGCGCCTCAATGGGTTGATTACTGGTTAAAAGGCTACGAGCGCGTAGGTCATATTCAATCTGAAGAATATGAAATGATCCCGACTTTTATCATGCAACGCCGCATTCAAATGATGGCTTGGAATGGTTCTCATGCACAAACAGAAATGGCTCAAAGTCTTGGAGATCAATGGTCCAATGAAACTGTGCGTCTCTGTAAAAAATATTTAAACGGAAAAATGCCTGTCGGAATTTGAAAAGTGATTTAGATCGCTTTTCCTCATTTTCAATTTTTAGTTTTTAAATTTTATAGAATTTAAAGGAAGGGTTTATGCAAGCTACCCATCAACTGAGCAAAGTTGCCAAAGCACTATTACTCACCAGTAGTCTGGCAAGTATGATTGCTCTAAGCGCATGTAACTATAACCCTCTACAAAGTACATCTCCCGCAGTCGCTATTCCCAAAAAGGAATATATCCAAAAAGGTCAATGGGACGCTTTTAACTTTGACCAACTTAATCAATTAATTGCTAACTATGGAAAAGATAGCCCTAACTACAATCCTGACAAACGCCCGTATATTGTCACGGACTTTGACAATACCTCGGTATTTTTAGACATCGAAGAAGCAACGTTAATTTATCAGCTTGAACACTTAGCCTTTAATGTCACGCCAGAGCAGCTTAATCAGATTATTCGTAAAGGAATTAGCTCTCAAAACTTTGAAGCGGCCTACAATAACCAGCAAGGCCAAGCCGTCAATATTGATAAAATCGCCCCAGATATTATTGCGAGCTACTCATGGCTTTATCACCACTATAGCGGTCTGAAAGGTAAGCAAAGTCTCGATCAAATTAAACAAGATCCCCATTATCTCGATTTCATTACTAAAATGAGATATCTATACGCGGCGATTGGAGACACCTTTGATCATGAAGTTGCATATCCGTGGGTTACTTATTTATTTACAGGGCTTACCGAACAAGAAGTCCGTAATTTGGTGAAAGCAACAGTGGCTTGGCAAATGCAGCAACCGATTGGACCTGTAACATGGACCTCTCCCGCAGCGCTTTCAGGCCAAGCAGGCGTTGTGAAAACCACTTGGGAAAATGGTTTAAGACCATACCGTGAAATGCAAAATCTATTTAAGGCCTTTCAGGACAATGGTATTGATGTCTATGTCTGCTCAGCCTCTTTTATTGATGTGATTAAGGAAATTATTTCTAATCCAGAGATCGGCTATAACATTAATGAAAAAAATGCCTACGCCATGGAGTTAGAACGAGATACTCAAAATCGAATTTTACCTGAGTTTCGTCATGGCTATGCGCAGACTCAAGGTAAAGGCAAAACCGCAACCATCCAGCGCTTTTTAGTCTCTAAATATGGTTATGGGCCAATTTTTATCGCAGGTGACAGTGAAGGCGATCAAAATATGATGCAAGATTTTGCGGCGACTCAGAAGGTTCTAATTATTAATCGATTGCGTAGTCCGAGTTCTGATATTGGAAAGTTTTCTCAGCAAGCTGTGCAGAGCTATGGTCAAGCCAATACTAAGTTCTTACTACAGGGCCGCGATGCCAATACAGGTCAATTTAGACCCTCAATGGCCAGTTTAAGTTATGGTGCGCAAACGGCAAAAACTACAAAAAATTAGTATTTCACTTATTTTCTCATGCCTACAATACATGTTGTATGCATGAGAAGCGGCTTAATTTCTTGTTTTAGTTCTGCCCTTTTTGCCTATCTCTAATGCATTTTCTGCCTTCTTTTAGTTCGCTACCCAACCTTAAATACAACTCTTGGTCTCTTCTTAAAGAATCAAGCCTGAAACTTAAAACAGCAACACATAAGTCATTATTTTATAAAAACTTTTAACAACACAAAATCAAGGACGTAAGCAAAAACTGGTATGGCTTTTGCTTAATATAAGAATAGTTAGGAATAAATATCATGAGACTTGACATGTTACATCTCAACCCAGCTCATCTTGTCGATTCAAATATGTGTAATCAAGGTGTATTGTCTGCAGCTGCCTCTGGATTAAGCGAGTTTATTCGTCAAAAAGGTGCAGATGTTGATCGCGTTTTAGGTATTAGTGGTATTAATCCTGAACTTTTAATTAGCCCAACGTTGAGCTTACAACTGCCCAATTATTGCAAGGTGCTAGAACAGGCAGCGCTGGTTTCTGGTTGTGATAATTTTGGCCTGCATTATGGTCAACAGTTTCAACCGAAATCCTTAGGACTCATTGGGTACATTGGTCTTTGTTCAAACACATTAGAGTCTGCACTCATGAACATGACCAATAATTTTTATTTGCATCAGAAAGATACCCTCAATCGAATGGTAGATTTAGGAGATAGCTGGCGCATAGATTATCAAGTTCAACACGGCGCGATTTTAACTCGCCGCCAAGATGCAGAACTGACCATGGGCATGTTTATGAATGTGATTCGTGAAGTGATGGGTCCTCATTATTCACCACGCGCGATTCACTTTGAGCATACTCGACCTGAATTCTGGCAAGAACACAGCAAATTATTTAATGCACCTGTTTATTTTGATCAACCTTTTAACTCCATCATCATTTCGAAAAAAGACGTCCAACATACTATGCCGGGGCGTGATTCTATTTTATTAACGGTAATTTTAGATACGCTGCTGTTACTCAATCGCTCTTCTCAAAGTCAAAGTCTTGCAGATCAAGTTCGCTCTCACATCCAACTTGAACTGAGTGAAGGTGAACCAAACCTTGAAAAAATCGCTCATGATATTGGTTTAACGAGTTGCACCCTTACCCGCCGTTTAAAAAATGAAGGGCTTACCTTTACCCATTTAGTCGATCAGGTTCGCTGTGAGTTGGCCGAACATTATATTAAACAGAAAAATATTCCAATTTCAGAAATGGCATTCTTATTAGGTTACTCAGAAGTAAGTGCTTTATCTCGTGCATTTAAACGCTGGTTCGGTGTTACACCACGTCAATTAAGACACTAAAACATCGCAAATACAGGCCTTGAATAAAGGCCTTTTTATTATTTAAGCAATTCGAGATAGCGTCTAAAGACACATAAAATAATTGAACAACAAAATACCCCTCAAATTAGATTTAACATCCAACTTGAAGGGCATTTTTTATATTTAAAGTGACTTACTTTAATTTTGTTAAGGCTTGATCCAAAGCACCAACTAACCAATCGATATCTTTTATTTGGAAAGCCAAAGGTGGGCGCAGTTTCAATACATTGCCATAAGGACCTGCAACTGAGGTCAAAACTCGATGAGTATTTCTGAGCTCTTCAATAAGGTTCAAAGCCAATGCTTTATTTGGTTCTTTTGTGGCTCTATCTTTAACCAGTTCAAATCCTATAAACAGACCAGCGCCACGGACATCGCCCACCATCTCATGTTTGTCCATAAGTTTAGTGAGTTCTTTTAGAAGTAGCCCTCCCACATATTTGCTATGGGTTTGCAATTCTTCCTCCTGAATGACTTTAAGTACAGCCTGTGCTGCTGCCATAGAAACAGGATTACCGCCAAAGGTATTAAAATATGGAATTTTATCGCTAAAAGCAGCGAGGACTTCACTCTTGGCTAAAAGCCCTGATACTGGAACTCCGTTACCCATTGGTTTACCTGTGGTAATGATATCAGGCACAACATTGTGACGACCAAAGCCCCAGAAAGAATCGCCAGTGCGCGCGAAACCCGGTTGTACTTCGTCGGCAATAAAGATTCCGCCATTGGCATGCACAACATCAACCGCTTTTTGTAAGAACCCAACAGGATTAGGCATTACACCGTCAGAAGAGAATATTGAGTCCGCTAAAAAACCTGCAAACTTGATACCTTTTGCATTCATATCATCAATTTGTTGCTGAATCTGCTGCGCGAACCATTCGCCTAAATCATCAGTTTGAATTCGATAATAATCAGGTGCCGGAACTAAACGAGTTGTAGCATCTAAAGGCTGCTCAGTTCCAAGCGCTGGAGAGCATCCTGAGGTTAAACTGCTGGTTCCATGATACGACTCTTGAGACACAATGATTCCTGTACCGCCGCTATATTCACGTGCAATACGAATCGCTAAATCATTCGCTTCTGAGCCCGTACACATATACATGGCACGGTCAATTTCATCAGGAGTGGTTTGTAAAAGTTCTTCGGTATAATCCAAAATATTTTCATGTAAATAACGCGTATGTGTATTGAGCATTTTCATTTGCTCATTTACTGCTTCAATCACCGCAGGATGACAATGACCAATGCTGGCAACATTGTTGTAAACATCCAGATATTGATGACCTGCTGCATCCCATAAATATTGCCCCTGTCCTTTTACCAGATGCACGGGATTACGATAAAACAAGCGATAGGATTCACCTAAAATTTTATTTCTTTTATCGGTCAGTTTGCGGGTAGCATGGTCCAGCTCAGCAGCATGTTCTGGACGAAAGCTATTGGTATCCATAATGGTTGAACGCGTACCCATGAATGACTCCTCTATTTATATTCAGCATACTTTTGCACGACACGATGTCTGACGTAGGCAACTCATACGCTGATTCGAAATATTTCAGTATTTGATTGAAGTTACGCAAACCATATTGCTTAAGTATCTTTAAAAAAACTTGACCTCAGACCACTTAAGCCACAATTTGAAGTCAACTCTCAAAGTTCATCCAATAGCTATTTTAGAATTAAGGCTTATGCCTTCCCCCCCAATAAGCCGAAACGTCTAAAGAAAGACATTAGAAATCATATTCCAGTAGTTTTCTCTGTCGTCTTTCCCATCTGAGCTTAAGTGCTGAATAATTGCGCCTTCAATCATATATAAAAATAGTTTTGCATCTTGAAAAGTCACATCGTTTTTTAGTTTTATAAGCTGGCTATAGATTTCATTGATGAGCCACGTTCTATATTTAATTGCGACTTGATAGGCTTTTGCATAAGTCAGTTTTATCTCAAAAATGGCTTTAAACAATAAATAGTACAGCCCCTCTAAATCGGTATGTAAAAAATAAAGTTTCTTGAGTTTATCGGTCGCGCTTATGCCTTGGTCGTATTCAGCAATTGAAACCACTTTTTCTTTTAAACGTTCTTTTTGTACGATCAAGCAGATTTCAATAAACCGCTCTTTTGAGTGAAAGTAGTTATAAAAAGTCGCTTTGGGAATTTGTGACTCTTTCACAATTCTGTCGACCCCAACTGTATGAAAGCCAAAATGGTGAAATAAATGAATCGACTTATTTACAACTTTTATTGCACGCGTTGGGAGAACTAAATTTCGCATATTTTTACCGTTATAAATTCTTGTTGTTTCTAAATGAGATACTTTTTTGGGAGAAAAAAAGGCATAGCAAAGCCGTAAAGACTGTGCGTGGCACATCTCAATTTTGTTATTGCTAAGTTTTAAATAAAAAAGACTTAAAGCCTGAAAACCTTAGAGTGATCAAGCTGCTTTAATTTTTTAAGCTGTGTCGTTATAGCTTTTGGCATTGAGAGCCAAGAAATAATGGATGTGCAAAGCCAACTCCTTTTTATTGGGAGTTCCGCCAGACATTAAAATTATGGTGGCAGAACGAGAAAGGGTTCGCGGACTGGTACAACAACCAGCACACCCGAAGGTGTCCCTCTCCCGTCCTACCGCTACGGGAGGAGACGAGGAGATGCTCACACAAAATTATCCCTCAGAAAGGAATAATTCTGATGCTGTTGTACTCGGTCCGCGACGACCGTCTGGCAATGTAGGCCAGCAGGCAAAGAATAGTGCCCAACCCTTTTACAGTCAAGCACGCAAAATGCCATTTGTTTTAAATTAAATCATTAGAAAAGTAAGGCTAAATAATGAGGGAGTTATTGTTAAGCGGGGGTTGTAGAGAGGAATAAAAAAACAGCCTAGAGAGGCTGTTTTTTTTGAGCTAAAAATTATTTTGTATAAACCATTCTATGTTGATTTTAAGAAAACTATAAAGTTGATAGCTATTTAATTAATAGATACTATCAACTTTACTATATTCAACTACTTTCATTTCATACCCATAATCTGTTCTATTTTTAAGATTAATCAAAACAAATCGGGTATCTATTGCTTCTAATAGTCTCCAATCAGACTGATTATTTGGATATGACGTTTGCAGATCAAACAATACTACTGGAAGTGTCTTATTATTAATGGCATTATTTGCATCATTCACACCACTTCCAAACATACAACCAAAAGCAATAATCGTTAAAAATAATACCAAGGGCGAGCTAAAGTGTTGCTCTATCTGTCCTCCAAATATAGAATTGTGTACATAAGCATAATAAAACACACCGAAATAAAGAGGAATTAACTTAGTTGCTAAGGTAATTGATGTATCTATACCTATCAAAAATATGGATATTATTACAAATAGTATGGAAAAAATGAGTGAATATATATGCCCTAGCCAAACACAAAAAGATAAATAAATTAAAGAAAGTACGCTCCCAAAAGCGAACAACAAAGTAGTAGTTAAAATCGAGTAAAATAAACTATAAGCAGATATAGATGGTAATATCCATAAAGCATCAAATGTAGAAAAATAACCAAACTTATAAGTTCCAGCTAAAGCTATCAGTATCAATGGCATGGCAGCATAAAGCTCAAAAACTTTCTTTAATGAGAAAGAGTTATACAAAAGAATCCCCAACTTAAAAATATAAGATTTATATACATCTAAAGAAGACACCAATTTAAGATGTCTTTTATTTAATAAAAAATTTAAAAGAAATTTTCAGGATATAAAAATGATGGTATATGTCGTCTAATTAACTGTGCTTGACCGTGATAACCTCTCATCTCTAACTCCAATAAAAATACTGGCCAAGGTGGGATATTACTACGATATATATCAATAGAAGATGTAGACATTCCTCCACCTTGTGATCTAGATAATCCCCCGTACTGTGATGTAGATAATCCACCATATTGAGAGGTAGATAGACCTCCATATTGAGAAGTAGATAGACCTCCATATTGGGAAGTAGATAGACCTCCATATTGCGAGGTGGACCTCCCCCCATATTGAGAGGTAGACATACCTCCATATTGCGAGGTAGACATGCCGCCATACTGAGAAGTGGACATACCACCATATTGAGAGGTGGATAAACCACCGTATTGTGAAGTACTCAAATTCCGTGGCCAAGTCCTTAAATTAGGTATTTCAGGTCGTGACATAGTACTAATCCTTAGATATTAAAAATAAAAAATTTATTAGAATATATTACTATGTCTAAACCGTTTATTAAATTTTGTTTAAAAAAAACACGACAAATTGTGTCGCTTTAATCTAAATTTACTTTCTATTCCCAGGCCATTTAAAATATGGGGAGAAAATGGATTATCAGCACAAAGATGCCGATGATGCCGAATCTTTTGAGGATCTATATATGCGGGTTCAAGCTTTCTATGAGAAGTTAAAGATATTGGCTGAAAATTATGTCCAAAAGAATTTGGCTGTGTTTAGTCACGGACAGTTTTTACAGATTTTGATGATGCAAATACAACAACCTCAACCAATTTCAAAAGATTTAATGCGGCAATTTAGATACAATCTGGTCTATCAGCCAATTAGAAACACTCAGGTTTTTACTTATTGAACTGATAAATTTCATATAAGCTCCATTCAGTCTTTTAGAAAAATATTAAAGAACAAAATTTATGTGTGAATGTCAAACTATCGGTGAATTTTTTGTATGTCCTGACAGCTTTTCAAATATTTTCAGCAATAGCTATGAAATGAAAAATAGGTTTCCTCACTACATCATTGAAGAAGCTCCATGCGAAGAAACTCTTCCAAAATTTGACTATGGTGAGTTTTATTATGTCTGCTCTGAGTGTGCGCAAGCATGGTATTTTGAGTGTTATCCAGATACACCAACAGCGCCTATTTTTGGAATTAAACTTTCAGATGTGAACCAAACCTTGAGCCAAAATCGAATAAACAGTATTAAGCAATTCTTAGTTGTTTTAGCTCATGAAGGCTTTTCAGAAAACAAGTGCTTTCATAAAGGCTGTACGGACTACTCACTTAACGGAATTAACGTATGCCTTAATCATTTTGGTTATAAGTTGAGTACCTGATAAGTTTTCCTTTCAACTTAACAGGTACTAGGCGAAATACCCAAGGACAAAATAATCTGAATTTATAGACTTAAATTTTTTGATAATTTTCATCGATAGAAATCAAAAGATCCTGCGCTGGAAACCATCCATTTGCTTCTGCTTTTTGTAACCAATATTGAGCTAATGGAATGTTTTGATCCACAAGATCTCCATTGAAATAAAGCAATCCTAAACTCCACTCAGCAGCAGCAATACCTTGTTCAGCAGCAATGTTATAAAGTTCAACAGCTTTATTAATGTCCTGTTCAACACCAGAGCCGTTTTCATATATATCAGCTAAATTATTTATTGCTGGATAAAAATTTTCTTTTGCCGCCTTTTGATAGTATTCAATAGCTAATATAGGATCCGGTTCTCTAAAATGAACACCTAGCATGTAGATCGCTGCCAAATTATTTTCATTTGCCAATATTTGTAATTCTTCTAAAGAAATATCTTTTTCAACTTTATAACAAGGCTTACTTGTCCATGTTAAAGCCCAATTATACTGAGCAATAGAAGACCGATAATATGTAGCTGCTATCCACAACCATGCTCGCCCCTCATTAATGTCTTGTTCATGTCTATTTAATCCTAAACAATAATTAATCCCTATAATCATTTGTTCATGGACACTAAAATGCTGCGCTTTATCAGCTACTTCTTTTACAGATACAAAAACCACTCTGAACCCTTAAATTAAAAAATAATTAAATATAAGTAAATTTAGCTATTAAATATAATTCAATGTTCTATAAAACATAAGCACAATAAAGTTAAAAAAGATGATTTAAGCCGAGGGTATTAGATAAAATAAAAGCAGCATACTGATGATAGGCTGCTTTTATTTGGGCATAAGAGGTTATGTCACATAAAGTAGTTAAATCTAAAAATTAATGACCTATGACAGATAGTCTATTTCGATCACTGAGTTGACCAACCCCTGCTTCCATGAGCTTACTAGCTAATTCATTTCGTCCATTTTTCATAGACCATTTCATTTCTTCATCCGTAATAACTATTGCGACTAGAAACTCCATTTTTCCATTTGGAAGTTGTGTACCAAGAGGTAGAGGTTTTTGGGCTTTGGTGATTAAGACATTAATTTTGTCATTCTCATTTTCTCCAACTGATATGGCTTCTACAGTCAATCCATTATACTTTTCAACTCTTTTTAGAAAGCCTGCATCATTTAATAATTCAGCTTGTACTGCCCATTGTAAAAACCAAAGTGGCCATTCAGCATTTTTATCTTTAGTCATTAATATTAATTCATATCCATAACCTGCTGCACCAGAGAGAGCCGCGGTTTGTGTTTTTGATTTTACATTTGCTGAACTTGAAACAACTCGTCCTAAATTATCTTTCTCAACTTTTACATCTGAAACAGTTGCTTGAGCTGGCATATCAGAGTTTGTAAGTCCAAAAGTAGAATAGACCGTAATATCTTTGCCAATTTTATCAGCTGGAATTACATATAAACCACCACCAGGCCAAACACCAGCCATGTGAACTATTTTTAGAATATCATCAGGTAACTTACCTATATTTTCTTCATAATATTGAGTTCTAGTGTTGTACACATTTTGCCAGACAGCTTCTTGATCTTGTTGAGCGCAGCTTACTGTAGAAAGTGATGTTAAGCCGACAAGACCTATTAACTTCTTTAATTTATTAAGCATTTAAAAATTTCTTTTAGCATTTTCTAGTTTTATTATTTTATTAGTCAATGTTAGATAAAGCAAAAAGAATCTATTTAATATAATGAAATTTATAGAAAACTATAAAGGGGTAAATTAAAAATAATATAATAGTTGTAAACTATTTTTAGGGATTTGGCATAAGCTTCTATGTTAGTTTTATATTGTCTTAAAATCACAGAGCATAAATTTTAATGAATCAACCAGAATTAATTCTAAAAACCTTTCATGAATATAAATTTAAGGAAGGTTTAGATGATTTATTCTATTTATCAGGTAACTTTCTCAAAGAAATTTATCCAACGATTATGCTCAAAACTAACCCCATATCACGGCGCAAGTCTGTAACACGTAGATGTAAATAAAGCGACTCTATTATTCAAACCGTCTGTTATCAGCACCTCATAATGCGCAAATTTTTTACTACTGCCGACCTTAGTTGCCGTTGCAAATAACACCTTATCTTTCGCACCGCTCATATAACGTATGTCAGCTTGTAGGCCAGTATATGGCGCATCCCCTGCATTACAAGCCATCGCAAACGCAATATCGGCTAAAGAAAATATCACGCCACCATGCACGCCGCCCAAAGCATTCATGTGTTCGTCTTTTACATTAAGCTGACAACGCGCTTCATCAAAACTGCGATGCAGCATCTGAACACCCAATAGCTCTGCGAATTGATCAACCACAGTATTTTCCATTTTTTGCACAAACGTCTCCCTACTCGTGCGAGTATTCCTTAAGTGTCTTAAACCTATATGTATTGAAATCGACTGCTTAAAAGCTGTTAAACACTATCTTGTTTAATCTGATAGTTTGAAGAACTAAAGTCTTTATAGGTCAGGCGGTCATCGGACTCTGAGCTTAAAGGCTGAACTTCTTGCATTGAATTTAAGCAGCGCTGTGCAAGCTCAATGTATTCTTGC
>Ga0308167_1003136_pt1 | contig 13710 bp, 20 predicted proteins | sample PhyCR1_2_FD_202138 | JGI IMG/M metagenome (GOLD analysis project Ga0308167, IMG submission 202138) | Phyllosphere microbial communities from UC Gill Tract Community Farm, Albany, California, United States - DLSLRC.R1 | ecosystem: Host-associated > Plants > Phyllosphere > Unclassified | place... | reverse complement strand
GGCGTCCCGGGAGCGGCCGTGTACTACGACCGCGAGATCCTGACCTTCGAGGTGTCCGGCGCCGGGACGCACGCCGCGGCCGCACTGTCGACCCCGCTCATGGGCCTGGTCGTGGTCGGCGGGGTGGTCGCCGCGCTCGTGGCCGTCCACCGGGGTGCCCGTCGTGCCGACGTCGCGCCGGTCCTCGCCCTGCTGTTCGTCGCCGCGCTGATCGCGGCGAACAAGGTCGGGTCCCCGCAGTACGTCGGCTGGTACGCGGTGCCGGTCGTGTGGGGGCTCGTCGCGGGACGACCGAGCGCCCGGCGGTTCCTGCCCGTCGCGCTGGGCGTGCTGCCGATGGCCGTGCTGACGCAGGTGGTCTACCCCGGGTACTACGACCAGTTGCTCGCCGTCCAACCCTGGATCGTGGTCGTCCTGACGGTCCGCAACCTGCTCGAGGTCGCGGTGCTCGTGTGGTCGGTCGTCGCCCTCGTGCGTCTCGGGCGTGGGGCCTCGGGCGTCCGCGACGGCGCCGAGGTCGCGCGGCCGGTGCGGCGGGACGTCGCCGGGGGCAGGATGGACGCATGATCGTCGCCTTCTCCCTCGCACCGTCCGGTGGTCCCGCTGCTGCGTCCGACGGGTCCGTGCACGACGCCGTCGCCGCCGCCGTGCGTGTCGTCCGCGAGTCCGGGCTGCCGAACCGGACCTCGTCGATGTTCACCGAGGTCGAGGGCGCGATAGTGAAGAAGAGTACATGGAAGGGCGGTGCGTGATGCTGGTCGCGTTCAGCGTTTCGCCCAGCGGCAACGGGCGCGAGGACGGCTCGGTGCACGACGCCGTGGCCGCCGCCGTTCGGGTCGTGCGCGAGAGCGGACTCCCAAACCGCACGACGTCAATGTTTACGGAGATCGAGGGCCCGGACTGGGATTCGGTGATGGACGTCGTCAAGCGGGCGACGGAGGCGGTCGCGCCGTTCGGGAGCCGCGTGTCGCTCGTGCTGAAGGCAGACATTCGGCCCGGGTACTCCGGTGAGCTCGACGCGAAGATCGAGCGTCTCGAAGTGGAGCTCGACGGCTGAGGGCTCAGTCGTAGAAGGCCAGACGGGCGACGTCATATCTGACCCAGGAGCCCGCCGCACGGCCGTTCCTCGCTCTGAACTCCAAGAGCTCCCGCCAGAGGTGCGCGGGTCGCGGAAGCTGACCGCCTTCTTGGGCTCGGTGAACCGCGCGGCCGTCAAACTGGTGCGTCTGAGCGTTACCGATTAGGTGGAGGGTCCGAGGGCGTCCGTCGAACTCGAAGTCGAGGTCCAACGCGATCCGGGGCAATGCGAGTGGGAGACCGTAGCGGTCGACGATGTACGGCGAGCCGTGCACCTGGAGGCCGAGGACGCGAATCCAAAGAGGAGCATCGGACGTGGGTAGCTCTGTGACCTGCATGCAGCGAAGGTAGGGCTCAGGAGATCAACAACGACGATCGGGTGAGAGAGTGTTCGGGTGGCATCGAGCGATCATCCAACGGCGGCGCACCGCGTGCGGCATTTCCTAGCTACCGTGGCGGACTACGAACGCCTTGACGCTGCGCTACCCATAGGCAGGAGCATTAGTCTTCTCGGTCATTCCGACGACGCCGCGCGTTGGAAGGTGGTCACGCATGCTCTGCTCCTCCGGAAGTACTTCGCAAAGGCCGACAATCTCTATCTGACGGAGGTAGTTAGAGCCGCCCGCGCGTGCGTCGTCGGTGACGACCTCCCGCCGGGGACCTGGGAAGAGATGGAGCAGAACGTCGCTGTCATGCGCGGGGGCTTCGGAAGCTCCTTCGGGGACGACCCCAGGGTCTATCAGGACGACGAACTCCTCATGGCACAGCTCTATGGCCGGTTCCTGCACGGGGACTTCGGCAAGTGGCAGACGAGCGAGATGGCGGGAGACCGGGGAAGCGACACCGCGGTCTTCCACGCGACCGTAGATCGAGCCGATCGCGTATTGAAGCTCGCTCGATGGATTCGGCAGGGCGCCGATGAGGGGCACCTAGCCTACTGACACCCCGGACGCCCGCACTGTGGTCCGGTGCTTCACGGCGGCGCGCCATACCCAGGCGTCCAGCGTGAGGCCGTCGTCCCGCTCCCATCGCACGAGCACGGCGTCGGGGGTCTGCGAGACCGCGATGCCCTGGATGCGGAAGAGCCCGTCCGGGGTCTGGACGAAGGCGTGCACGGGCAGGAGGCCCGCGCCCACCTCGGGACCGCGCCGCGCCTCCTCTGAGAGGCTGAAGGGCGTCCCGGTCACCGGGGGCTGGAAGCGGTCAGAGCGTCGGCGTCCCACGCCGTGATCATGTCGGGTGCCTCCGACGCCGGGACGACGAAAGGCCCCCACCCGCTGAGTGCGGATGGGGGCCTTCGGCGCCGTTGCTACTGTCGGCGAGCTCCGCGGACCGCCGCGCCGAGCGCGACGAGAGAGGCGGCGAGGGCAGCGACGGAGACGATCAGCGTCAGGGTGTCCATGCGGCGATCCTACGCGGCGACCATGTGGTCGTGGGCGGTGTCGAGGAGCGGGCTCGGCGCCCAATCGAGGACGTAGGAGCCGTCGGCGTAGGTCGTGAGGATGCGACCCTCGGCGTTGCAGGTCACGGTGTAGGTGCGGGCGGTGCGGGCCATGAGAAGTCTCCGAAGGGTCGAGTTTTTGTGTTGCAGAAACTCTCCCACGGGTTGCAGGTTTTCGCAACACCGTTATTGTCGATTCATGCCTGAACCTCGAAAGCCCGGCCGACCGCGCGCGGACAACCCGAAGAGCATCACTCGATCGGTCCGATTCACGACAGACGAGCTGGCGGAGGTGCAGGACGCCGCTGAGCGCAATGGAGGAATCCCCGTCACCCGGTGGATCGCGGACGCGGCGCTAGAAAAGGCGCGTCGCGCCGGATCGGGCCGCTAGGCTCGCGTCGCTACTGAGGAGGGCACGTGGACGCGATCAGCTCATGGATTTGTGACGAGTGCGGGGATGCGATCGAGTCGCCGACGAAGGGACTCCTAGCCTGGGACAACGGCGAGCGGAAGAGCAACTTCCGGATCGTGCACAAGGGGAAGTGCGACGTTGACAGGCGTCAGGCAACGGCCGAGCTGAGCTCCGTTACGGGCTTCGACGGTCAGGTCATGCTGCTGTCATTCCTGAGCTACGGCCCGCTGATCGGCGCGGGAAACGAACCGGTTCGGGTAGCCGATCTCGACGAGTGGGTCGACGTGTTCCGGCGGCTGCAGTTGCCGCACTACGAGGAAGCGCGCATTCTTTACCGCCGCGGCGACGTGCAGGAGCGCTTGGCCGACGCGAACGAGCTGTACCCCTACGAGCCAAGCACGATGAAGCGACTGCTCGACGAGTACCGCGACGAACACTAGAGCTCCACACAAACGACGAAACGCCCCTCCCCGGCCCGAAGGTCGAGGAGGGGCGTTGTCGTGCGTCAGCAATCTACTGGCGGTCGTTCAGGCGAACCTGCCGCCGCGGTCCTTCGAGCGGAGATAGAAGTTCACCTCGTCGAGGTCGCTCTTCACGTCGCCGGTCGACTGGAGCGTGACGTGCGTGACGGTATTCGAGCGTCCCTGCGTCCCGGCGCTGCCGTAGCCGCCGTCCGGGATAGAAGGCGAGGGGACGTAGGGCTCGTCGGGGGCGCTAGGGATCAGTGCCTTGGACGCCTGAGCGATCAGCGGAGCGGAGTCCTCCAGGCCCAGGGCCATGCCCTCGCCCGTGAAGCCGCCGATCTCGCGGAAGAGCCGCGACGGCGAGTGAATGCCGAGGAAGCCCTTCACGCCGTCGACCGCGCTCTTGATCGGCCCGAGGACCGCGTCGGCGATGCGCCCGGCCGCGGCCTTCACGCCGCCGATCAGGCCCTCGATGATGTTCCTGCCGACGGAGACGAGCCACTGCCCTGCTCCGGAAAGGGCGCCGAGAATCTTCCCGCCGAGGCCCGAGAAGAGGCTCACGACGTTGCCGATCCCGCGCGACACGGCACCGGTCAGGCCGGACCAGATCGACCCGAAGATTTGCGACACGCTCGTCCAGGCGCCGGACCATGCGGCTCGGATCAGGCCGAGGGCGGCGGTGATGACGACCTTCACGGTGTTGATCGCGTTCGTCACGAGCGCCTTGATCAGGTTCCAGACGCCGGAGAAGATCGCGACGATCCCGTTCCAGACCTGCGACCAGTTACCGGTGATGACGCCCAGAACGACGGCAATCACGCCCTGCACGATCTGGAGGACCGGGCGGATGATGTTCAGCACATTGGTGAAGACCTGCGTCACGACGGGCAGGAGCGCCTGAATCGCCGGGACGAGGTAGGCCAGGAGCACGTTCACGAGCGGGCCGATCGCGGCGGCGAGCATTCCGACGATCGAGATCACCGGGGGCAGGACTGCCGAGACAAGCTGCATGAACACGGGCACGAGCGCCGAGATCAGCGTCGCGACGAGCGGCAGGATCGCGGCGAGTACCTGCGCGACCACCGGGACGAGCGTCACGATGACGCCCGCGAGGGACCCGATCAGCGGCAGGAGGAGCGGGATCGCGGTCGTCAGCGCGCCGGAGAGGGCCTGCGCGACGGCGGACAGCACCGGGGCGAGGCTCGTCAGCGCACCCGCGAGGGCGCCCGCGAGACTTGCCGCGACCGTGCCGAGGAGCGACGCGATCTGCGGGAGGATCGGCAGGAGCCCCTGGAGGATGATCCCGAAGGGGGAGATCGACGGGAGCACCTGGGCGAACGCCGGGACGAGCTGACCGAGTGCGGAGCCGATCTGCCCGATGAAGGGGGCGAAGGCGGCGCCGATCTGGGAGAAGATCGGCCCGAAGACCGACGCAAGTCCCTGGACGACGCCCGGGACAGCCTCGAACGCCTTCGCGACGAATCCGGCGCCCTTCACGGCCCCGTCGAGGGCCGGACCGAGGACCGAGATCAGCATCCCGGCGAGGGCCGACACGGCGGGCAGGAATGCCTGCCCGATTTGCGTCTTGCCGTTCTCCCACATCGCATTGAGCACCTGTTGCTTGTGCGAGAGGGTGTCGGCCTCCTTGCCGAAGTTGCCGTGCGCGTCGGCGGTCTGGTCCATGATCAGAGCGAGGGTCGCGGCTTGATTAGCCTGCTGCGAGAGCGAGCCGCCGACCTTCTGGAAGCCGAGCTCGGCGGCCTTCGCGTCGATCGAGGCTTGGTTGAGGCTCACGCCGTAGCGCTCGATCGGGTCGCGCTCGCCCTTCAGGGCGGAGGAGAGCGCGTCGACCGCGTCGGCGGTGGTGCCGCCGAACATGGAGGACAGGTCGGCGCCGACGCCGATCAGGTCGTTGGTCTTCCCAGCGAGCTCGTCCATTGACGTGCCGCCGTTCTTAAGCTGAGTCCCGATCAGGGTCCCGAGCTCGTTGTATTCGTTCTGCGTCAGGCCGACGGCCGTCGCTGCCGACTTCGACCACGAGAGCATCTGGTCGGACGAGCCCTTGAAGACGGTCTCGATTGCGCCGACGGACTGCTCCAGGTCGGCGGCCTGGCCGACGGCGTCCTTGAAGAACGAGCCGAGTCCGGCTGCGGCGGCGATCCCGGCAACGGCGACGCCGAGGCCCTTCATGCTGCCGAGAACGCTTCCGGAGAAGGCTGCGCCGCCGTCGGAGCCCGCCTTCTTCATGGCGCCGGACGTCTGGCCGGTCAGCGCGGCACTGAAGCCCTTCGCGGAGGGGATGATCGTCAGGGTCGCGAAGCCAACGTTCGACATGGGCTATCGCCTCCTTCGAGGTCGGTGGGCGCTTGCGCGCTGCTGGCGGAGCCGGATACCGGCGGCCTTCGGCGCGATGCGGCCGAGCTGGCGGAGGAGGTCCATGCCGTCGCCGACGGTCGGACGCTGGGCGCGGAAGTGCGCGAGGTCTTCGGGCGCCATGACGATGCGGAGCGCAGAGAGGGGCCGGGTCTCGGCGACGGCGGCGCGAAGCGCGCCGACGTCCCAGAGGTCGGGGTCGGGGACCGCGTAGCGGTGCTCGCGGAAGCGGAGGTGCTGCATGGGACTCCAGGAATGACGAAGGCCCCCTCCTGCCGGAGAGGGCCTGTCGGTGTCGGGCGCCAGAATTGGTGCATGAAGATGGAAGAGCTTGCGCTCTGGGTGCAGGTCGCGGCAGTGCTCGCCGCCCTCGTTGCGGCGGTGGCGGCGGTGTGGGTCGGAGCTCGCGACCGGCGGAATGCTCAGCGCATCGCCGACGAGGACCGTCGTCACGCCCAGCGCATTGCAGAGGACGACCGACGAGCTGCGCTACGGCAGTCCCGCCTGATGTTCGAGCTGGACGCGGCGCTCCGGCTGGCGGCAAACCAGCGTCGAGGGGGGTCGACGGACAAAGACGAGCGCGCCCGCATGGGGACGGAGGCTGCGGTACTGACCGGCTTCCTTGGACCGGAGCTGCTGCCGCACCTGACGAGCGAGCTCAACCCAGAGACGGACGAGGAGCTCCGGCGCTACATGGCGGACCCAAAGACCGAGGAGTGGAAGCGGCGCGCCACCGAGGCGCACCTTGCGATGCTCCGCGTCGTGCGGGACCTCCGGGCCGAGACCGACGGCTAGAAGGGCGCGGCGGCCTCCTGCTCGTCGAGCGGTAGTTCAGTGACGGGTGGGCGGCTGCTGACCGGGCGGCTCGCTCGCTCGCGGAGCTCGGCGAAGCGGTCACTCGGGATCGCCGTGATGACGGCGTCTGTCGCCGGGTCGATCCGAATCCGCGCACGGACGCGATCGACGTAGGTCGCGCCGAGGCGCTCCTCATTGAGCCTGATCTCCGAGAACGCCGCGGCGGACGGCCGCCGGGAGTACGCCTCGACGAGCGGGGCGAGCATCCGCACTCTGAGCCAGTCTGTCGAGGTGAAGAGCTGGCCCTGCGGCGCGCGGCGCCAGGTGTCGTACCAGTCGCGTGTAAACGGGCTGAAGTCGCCGACGAGTTCGGGCCCGCGGAGCTCGCCGTCGTCGACAACAATCGCGGTCGCGCTCTGGCGCGCACGGGTGGTGCGCTCGCGCTGCGTGACGGGGGACGGGAGAGGGCCTCGTCCGGGCATTTGGCCTCCTAGGGCTCGAGTGTTTGTTCGCGACCTGTGACCCCGGCGCACAGGGAGGCGCTCTGCCGGTTCGGTGCTGGCGGAGGGGGCGGGGAGGGAGACCCCCGCCACCCCCTCAGTGCACGAGGAGCCCAGGGTGCGACTCAGCCTCACGCCGACGGGTCGGGCGCGTCCGCCGAGCCTGGGCCGCCTCGCGTGCGGTCTTCTGGTTGTGGTGCCAGCGGCACAGCGCTTGCAGGTTCGCTATCTGGTGATCGTCGCCGTGCTCGATGTGGTCGCAGTCGGTGGCGAGTTCGTCGCACCGCGCGCCGAGGCTGTCGAACGCCTCGCATCGATGCCCCGCGCGAGCGAGGACAGCGGCACGGCGGCGTGCCCAGTCAGCGGGCAGGCGCGCGCGGCGGTCGCTCGACGCCCAGCCCGTCAGGCTTCGTCCTCGGCGGCCGGGCGGCGTCGCCAGTGGCGCGGGCGGTGGTTGCCGCATTGCCAGCGCTGGGCGAGCGGTGAACCAGTCCGTGTGCTTCGTCCGCACCCGTAGGCGCACTGGAGGTAGTACGGCGGCTGCACCTCCGCAGTCCGCTCGCTCGTCGGCTCAGGCGCGGGAGCGGCGACCGCTGTCGGTGCTGAGTCCGCTGCCCGCGTGCGTGACGTTCGCAGGTCGACCTTGTCGCCGTGCGTGGTGGCGACGTACTGAAGCACCTTGTCGGATGCCCGCTCAGGCCCGAGCTCGGCGACGAGTCGGAGCGCGAGCCGCTCGATGTGGGCGCGGCGCTGGTCGGCTGTGACGGTCGCCCACGTCTTCCGAGTCATGGGCGCGATCGCCGCGGCGGGCACTGTGCGGACCGCTGATCGGGTGGCAAGGCTGAGGAGCACTCGGCGGGCGACCGGACTCAGGAGCGATGCGACCTGCGGGGCGAATGGGGTGGGCTTGGCAGTCATGCGAGGCGGGTCCTAACCGCCGCCGAGCGCGTATCGCACGCTCAGCAATCAGGGAGTGGGGTGGGTCAGCGGGAGGCGCGAAGCGCAGCGAGCACCTCGTCGACCGTGTCGCGGAGCTCGCGCTCGTTGGCCTGCTGCCCGCGGGCGTCTGCGAGGAGTGCCTCCGGCGTGAGGCGCTGATAGCGCGCCTGGACTTCGAGCGCCTTCCGTTCGCTGTCGCTCAGCTCGGCGATCGTGGCCGGGAGCGGAGCTGCGTCAGAGACCTCGGCGACGATCTCTGCGATGCGATCATGTGAGGCGCTCATGCGCGAGCCTCCTTCGTCGCGAGGTGTGCGCGGAGGATCGCCAGGGCGCGACTCGGCGTGTCGGCGGGACCGAAGCCTCGCGGTGCGGGCTGAAGGCTGAAGGAGACTCGGTATGAGGTCTCGGTATCGGCGTGATCGAAAGCTCCGGCCTCCTGAGCGCGGACGAGTGCGGACTCCAGCGTCGAGAGTGCTTCCGTCGCCTCCCGGTAGGCCGACTCTGCGACCGGGCCAGCGATTGTCCGGCGCTCCTCGGCGGAGACAGAGCGCATGTGGGAATCGAATTTCGAGCGTGCTGCGGCCACCTTCCGGGCGTGCGCGGACTGCGCGGCCTCGGCTGTCGCCTTTGCCGCGTTCAGCTCGTCGAACTCGGCGGTCGTGACGCCGGTCGCCGGAACGAGGCGCACGTCGCCCTCGCCGGTGCCGTGCCGCATACCGCGCACCTTGCCCTGTCGGGCCTTGATCGCAGCGGCGACCGCAGCGTTCAGCGGGGCGGCTTCGGCGATCAGCTTGTCGACCTCGTCGGCGAGCTTGCGTGCGCCGGGCACGGCGTCGATCAGGTAGTCGGGGTAGTCGGTCTGCATGGCGGCCTTCCAGTCAGGGGTGGGGTCCGGCGCTTGCCGGGAGGGTCAGGAGCGTGCGCCGAAGAGCTCGGCGGCGCGAAGGTCGATCTCGTCGAGAAGTCGATCCGCCTCGGCGACGGCCGGGGCGTCGTCGGCGAGAAGGGCGGAGAGACGCGAGCGGGTGAATTCGGCTTGCCGGGTCAGGAGCGCGTGCACCTCGTCGGATCGGCGGGCGCGCCAGGCGATGCTGCGGCAGCGGGACGAGCAATAGGAGGCGTCGGCGCGGCTGGAGTCGAGCGGGGACGCGCATTGGGCGCAGGCGCGCATCGGCGCTCCTTTCGTAGGCGTTTGAACGGTTGAGGCTCAAAGAGAAGCGCCCACCACGAACTGCGAGGTTCGTGGTGGGCGCGACTGGAGCCACTTCAGGAGAGGAGAGAGCCGTCTCCGTCTACATCTGTGAAGGGGGCCACGGGAGTGCCAGACAATGCGTTCACACGCGACGTCGGCAGGATCGGCACCGGGTCCGGAGGCCGTCCGCCTTCTGGGGATCCGCGCCGAACGCCGAGAGCGGCTTCCGCTCGTCGCACGAGGCGCACGTCTTCCCGGCCCGAGCCTGGCGGCGGGCGAGAGCCCGGAGGGCGGAAGCTGCGACGGCGTCCGGGTCGTCGGGGTCCTGGTCGAAGCGGGCGGCGGCGGCGCGGACGCGGCGCTCTGTGGCGAGGTCGATGGTCATGGCAGTGAAGGGGGCCAACGGTGCCGGACTGCTCATGCCGCGGACGAAGAGTGACGAAGTGACGGAAGTGACCCCCTCTCCCGTTAGTGCTTAAGAGCTCCTCCTCCTCGTAGAGAGAACAGAGAAGAGGGGTACTTCCGTCACTTCGTCACCCCCCCGAGGGCGCCGCGGCGCCTCCGGCGCACGATCTGACCCGGCGGCGGCGCCACTTGCATCACATCGTCACCCGTGTAGTGCGAGCGTCACGCGGGACGGGTCCCACTTGCCCCGCCGCCGCGCGGGGGTAACGTCGATCTGAGCTGCGGCGTTGAGGAGCATGCGCCGACGCTCCAGCATCCCGAGCTCGGGCCACACCTCTGCGAACGTCTTCCCAGTCTCCACGAGCTCGACGACAGGCTCGGTCGGCTGGGCGTCCAGACGCTCGCGCTCCGCGTGGAGCTTTTGAAGGCGGGAGACGAGCGCGGGAACGTCAGCGGTCGAGTCGCGGAGTGCGTCCGTCGTGTCGCGAATCGACTCGTCGATCGCTGCGAGGTGGGCGACGTCGCGGACGGTGGTCCGGGCCTCGACGAACTCGAAGCGACCGACTGCCTGGAGGAATTGCCTCTCGACCTCAGCTTCTACGCGCACGCACTCCACGGCGATTCCGCCGCCGCAGACACGGCCCTGGGCCGCGGCCTGACATGCGTATATGTCATTGCTGCCCTTCCGAGTCTTCGCGAGAAGATTTCCGCCGCACCCGGGGCACTGAAGCATCCCGGAGAGGAGGCGAGAGGCGCGGGCCCGGCGCCGACCTGCCTTCGTCGCTTCCGCGCGCCCAGGCGTCGGCTGCCACTCGGTGATGCGCCGAAGTGCCTCGACGTCCGCCACCGGGAGGAGCGGCTCCCAGAAGACGAGCGGGAGGCCGGTGTCGGGATTGCGGAGGAGCTCACCGCGGTTGGTCACGCGCCCGAGGACGTGATTCGATCGGAGGAGCCTCTGAAGCGCGGTCGGGCCCCACTGCTCCGCGCGCCGCGGCTTGATCCCGTCGGCGTTCAGCCGGGCGCACGTCGCGTAGACGCTCGCACCGCCGAGCACCTCGTCCGCTGCCCGGCGCACGACGGCCGCCTCGGCGGGGTCCGGCTCCAGCGCGCGACCCGTACCGTCCGGGTGCGGGACGGTCCGGTAGCCGTACGGCACGACGCCGCCCGGGAAGCGGCCGACCCGCCGAAGGTGTTCCTGCGACGCCGAGACGCGGAGGCCGATCGTCTTCGCCTCCATGCTGGCGAAGACCTGGAGAATCTCGACCATTGCGCGACCCATCGGCGAGGTCGTGTCGAGGCTCTCCGTCGCGCTGACGATCTGGAGCCCCTCGTCGAGGAGGACGCCGACGTCGACGACCGAACGGACGAGGCGGTCGAGGCGCCAGACCATGACGGCGTCTGCCTCGCCGTCCCCGATCATCTGCCGGACCTTCGACAGACCGGGGCGGTCGAGGCGCGAGCGCGTCGCGGATACGTTGTCGTCGACCACGGTCTCGACGAGCTGCATCCCGCGCACCTCGCACGTCTTCTCGATCAGCTCGCGCTGGCGCACAATCGAAGTCGACTCTTCTCGGGATGCTCGCGACAGGCGGGCGTAACCGACGATCCTCATTGGGGTTCCCTCTCCTCTTGGCGCCCATCGGCGCAAGGGAGAAGGGGGCCAACTGCTCTTCTCTGCTCACGAGGGGGAGTGGGACGAGGTCATGGACGTCGTCAAGCGTGCGACCGAGGCCGTCGCGGCGTACGGCACGCGGGTGTCCCTCGTGCTGAAGGCCGACATCCGCCCCGGGCACACCGGGGAGATCGACGGCAAGCTCGAGCGGCTCGAAGCGGCGCTCGAGGCCTAGCGTCGGGCGACGACCGCACGGGCCGACGGCCACGGGGATCCGGGTCGTCGAGCCTCCGCTGGGAGGTCGGCGACACGCCGGACGCCTCCCGGCGATGTCGGTGGGCGGGTGTCTCATGGTCCGCATCGAGCTGCTGACGGTGGCCCGGTGGACGAGGATCCCGACCACGAGGAGCACGTGATGATGCACGACGGCTGGTGCCCGGACTGCGACCTGCAGACGGTCGTCATCGACTCCGACGAGCAGAGCGGGGACGCCTGGGCGACCTGCGTCGAGTGCAGTGCCGGGTGGGTCCACCGCGACGAGCTCCCCGAGCCGGCGCAGACGGTCCAGCACGTGGAGCGTCGGGCGGCCTGACTCCGGAACCACCGGACGGACGGACGGACGGACGGACGGGCCCGGCGTCGTCGTGCCGGGTCGAATCGATTCGGCCTGTCGTCTTCCGCGGGCGGTTTGGAGCGGTCTACAGTGGTCGGACCGGTCCGCGCGACGTGGTCCGGTCGTTCGACGTCGAACCGGGACCGCCCTCGCGGCCGTGCCCCGTCCGGCGTCGTCGGTGCGGCGGGCCCGCGCCGAACGTGCTCGCGGCCCCGCCGGCCCACGGTGGCCGGCGTCCGGAACCCAGCCCGCTCCTCCCGTCAGAGAACAGGTCGCATGACGCTCACCACCCCGACCCAGCGTGCGCTCGCGCTCGTCGCCCTCGCCCTCGGCGGTTTCGCCATCGGGTCGACGGAGTTCGTCGCGATGGGGCTGCTGCCGAACATCGCCGAGGCCCTGCTCCCGACGCAGTACGCCGCCGACCCGGCTGCCGGTGTCGCGCACGCCGGGTGGCTCGTCAGCGCGTACGCACTCGGCGTGGTCGTCGGTGCGCCGACGATCGCCGCGATCTCGGCCACCTTCCCGCGCAAGGGCCTGATCCTCGTGCTGCTCGTCGGCTTCGTCGTCGCCACCGTCGCGAGCGCGGTCCTGCCGAGCTTCGGCCTCGTGCTCGTCGCCCGCTTCGTCGCCGGGCTGCCGCACGGCGCCTACTTCGGCATCGCGTCGATCGTCGCGGGCGAGATCATGGGCCCGGGCAAGCGCGGCAAGGGCATCGCGATGGTGATGCTCGGCCTGTCGATCGCGAACGTCGTCGGGGTGCCGGCGATCACCTGGATCGGGCAGAACGCCGGGTGGCGGGTCGCCTACGGCGTCGTGTCGCTGCTCTTCGTGCTGACGTTCCTCGCCGTCGCGGCCTTCGTGCCCCGCAGCGCGGCCGACGCGCACGCGACCATCGGGCGTGAGCTCCGCGCGTTCCGGTCGCCGCAGGTGTGGATCGTGATGGGTCTCGGTGCGGTCGGCTTCGGCGGGTTCTTCGCCGTGTACTCGTACATCTCGCCGCTCGTGCAGAACGTCACCGGGCTGCCGGAGTCCGCGGTCCCGCTCGTGCTCGTCGTGGTCGGGCTCGGCATGGTCATCGGCGGCGTGCTCGGCGGTCACCTGGCGGACCACAGCGTCAAGCGCACGATCTACGTCGGCATGGTGGCGCTCATCGGTGCGCTGCTCGTGACCGTCTTCACGGCGCAGTGGGTCTGGGGTGTGTTCCTCGGGGCGTTCCTGCTCGGCGCGACCTCGTCGGCGATCCCGCCGGCGGTGCAGTCGCGGCTCATGGACGTCGCCGGTGACGCCCGCACGATCGCCGCGGCACTGAACCACTCGGCGTTCAACATCGGCAACTCGCTCGGCGCGGCGCTCGGTGGTGCGGTCATCGCCGCGGGCTTCGGGTTCCTGGCCCCCGCGTGGCTCGGCATCGTGCTCGCGTTGCTCGGTCTGCTCGTCACCATGGTCAGCTACGGCGTCGAGCGGCGGACGGACCGGCGTTCGGCGCTGCGGTCGTCGACGCCGTCCACGGGGCCGATCACCGCGCCGGTGCCGACGGTCTGAGGCGCCCGGCACGTGGCCTGCGCGCCGCCGGCGGCTCGCGGCTGAGTCCTCTGTGAAAGCGACAGTTCCCCGCGGAGATTCCGCGGGGAACTGTCGCTCCGCCGGAGGAGTCGGCCTGCCTGCGCGCCCGGAGCAGCCCGGAGCAGCCCGGAGCAGCCCCGAGCAGGGGTGCGCGCGGGTGCGCACGTGCCCACACGACGGACGGGAGGCCCGTGGCGGTGTCGCCACGGGCCTCCCGTCCGTCGTGTGGTCCGGTACCGGACCGACCGCTACAGCCCGACCGGGCTGCCGTCCTGCACGATGATGCCGTCCGTGATCGCCCGCTTCCGCAGCGCGACCTTCGTG
>Ga0308167_1003130_pt1 | contig 13734 bp, 12 predicted proteins | sample PhyCR1_2_FD_202138 | JGI IMG/M metagenome (GOLD analysis project Ga0308167, IMG submission 202138) | Phyllosphere microbial communities from UC Gill Tract Community Farm, Albany, California, United States - DLSLRC.R1 | ecosystem: Host-associated > Plants > Phyllosphere > Unclassified | place... | reverse complement strand
ACGACACCGTGATCGTCGTCGCGAACGTCGACCCCCACTCGGCCCGTGAGACCACGGTCCACCTCGACCTCGCCGCCCTCGGCCTCGACCCGGAGCAGGCGTTCGACGTCCGCGACGTCGTGACCGGCCAGCGCTGGGTCTGGGGATCGTCGAACTACGTCCGCCTGGATGCGTTCCAGGAACCCGTGCACCTGCTCGTCGTGGAGGGACCCCACCGATGACCGACACCCACCCCGAGGACGACGCACGGAAGGCTCGGGGCGACGCTCCCGGCGTACCGGCGGTCCCCCCGCCCCCGCCGCCCGTCCTGCCGCGTCGGATGCCGTCCGACACCCCGCGGCCGACGCACCCGGCGCACCACGTCGCCGCCGAGCGGGCGGACGCCCCGGTCGCGCCGGAGTCGTACGAGGCCCGTCCGACCACGCCGCCGACGCAACGGTACGAGCCACGGGTCTCCGCCCCGGGTGAAGACCTGCCCGGCGCCCCGCCGGCGGCGCACGAGGCGCCGGACCGCGGCGTCCCGGAGTCCGCAACGCTGGCCGGCCATGCCTCCGACGCAGCGCACCCGCGGCACATCGCGGCCGAGGCCGAGGAGAGCGCTGCACCAAGGTCCGACGTTCCGGCACCGACGATCACGTCGGCATCCTCCACGGCACCGGCGTCGGACGCTCCCGAGCCGCGTCCCGCCCCGCTCGAGGACTGGCTCCGCCAGCAGGTCGCCGAAGCCCGCTGGTCGCAGCCACACGACGTCCTCGGCCCGCATCCCGTCGACGGCGGCACGAGCATCCGGGTGGTCCGGCACCTCGCGGACGCCGTCCGGATCGTCCGCCCCGACGGTGATGACATCGAGCTGACGCACGAGGGCGACGGCGTGTGGGCCGGAGCCGTCGCGGGTGGCCTCGGCCGCTACCGGGTCGAAGCGGACTACGACTACGACGAGTCCACCGACACCGACGACGCGACCTGGACGACCGACGACGCGTACCGGTTCGCCCCGACGATCGGCGAACTCGACCTGCACCTGTTCGGCGAGGGCCGCGACGAGCAGCTGTGGCACCACCTCGGCGCACACGTCACGACGGTCGACGGCGTCGACGGGGTCTCGTTCACGGTGTGGGCACCCCGTGCGACGGCCGCGCGGGTCATCGGCGACTTCGAGGGCTGGGAGGGTCGCACCACCGCGATGCGCCGGCTCACCGACCTCGGCGTCTGGGAGCTGTTCTGGCCCGGCGCGCTCGAGGGCCAGCGGTACAAGTTCCAGCTGCTCACCGACTCGGGCTGGGTGGAACGCGCCGACCCGTTCGCCCGACGCACCGAGGTCCCGCCGCTCACCGCCTCCGTCATCACCTCGTCCGACTACACGTGGTCCGAGGGCGACGCGCAGTGGATGGAGCACCGGGCGAAAACCACCACGCACGACCGTCCGATGAGCGTCTACGAGGTCCACCTCGGCTCCTGGCGACCCGGCCTGTCGTACCGCGACGCAGCCGACCAGCTGATCGGGCACGTGCAGCACATCGGCTTCACCCACGTGCAGTTCCTGCCGCTCGCCGAGCACCCGTTCGGCGGTTCGTGGGGCTACCAGGTCACCGGGTACTACGCGCCGACCGCACGGTTCGGCTCCCCCGACGACCTCCGGTACCTCGTCGACCGCCTGCACTCGGCGGGCATCGGCGTGATCATGGACTGGGTCCCCGGCCACTTCCCGAAGGACGAGTGGGCGCTCGGCAAGTTCGACGGCTACGCCCTGTTCGAGCACCCAGACCCCCGCCGCGGCGAGCAGCTCGACTGGGGCACGTACGTGTTCGACTTCGGGCAGCCGCAGGTGCGCAACTTCCTCGTCGCCAACGCCCTGTACTGGCTCGAGGAGTTCCACATCGACGGGCTCCGCGTCGACGCCGTCGCCTCGATGCTCTACCTCGACTACTCGCGGACCGAGTGGCTGCCGAACGTCCACGGCGGGCGAGAGAACCTCGAAGCGATCTCGTTCCTCCAGGAAACGAACGCCACCGCGTACAAGCGCTACCCCGGCATCGTGATGATCGCGGAGGAGAGCACCTCGTGGCCGGGCGTCACCCAGCCCACGAGCGCCGGCGGGCTCGGCTTCGGCCAGAAGTGGAACATGGGCTGGATGCACGACTCGCTCCAGTACATCGAGCGCGAACCCGTGTACCGCAGCTACCACCACGACGAGATCACGTTCTCGTTCGTGTACGCGTTCAGCGAGCAGTTCACGCTGCCGATCAGCCACGACGAGGTCGTGCACGGCAAGGGGTCCCTGTACGGCAAGATGCCCGGTGACGAGTGGCAGAAGCTCGCGAACGTGCGGGCCTACCTGGCATTCATGTGGGCGCACCCCGGCAAGCAGCTGCTGTTCATGGGCCAGGAGTTCGCGCAGCCCACCGAGTGGTCCGAGGCCCGCGGGCTGGACTGGTGGCTGCTGGACGACCCGGGGCACCGCGGCGTGCAGGACCTCGTCGCGTCGCTCAACCGGGTCTACCGCGAGACGCCCGCGCTCTGGACCCACGACGCCACCGCCGACGGGTTCGAGTGGATCGAGGGCGGTGACGCACCGCACTCCACGCTCGGGTTCCTCCGCAAGGTCGGCGACGACCGGCTGGCCGTCTTCGTGAACTTCTCCGGTGTCCCGGTGGAGCGGCGCTTCGGGCTGCCCACGGCGGGTTCCTGGCACGAGGTCCTCAACACCGACGCGGCGGAGTACGGCGGGTCCGGCGTCGGGAACCTCGGCGTCGTCACCGCGGAGGACTCCCCGTGGGCCGGACGCCCCGCGTCGGCGCACCTGGTGGTGCCGCCGCTCGGCGCCGTCTGGCTGAAGCTGGCGCGGTAGACGCACCCAGCAGGACGACGGGCGGCGCGGTGCCAGCTGGCACCGCGCCTCCTGTCCGTCTCCCGGTCGCGCTCAGTACAGAGCGCTCGCCAGACGACGCCGGGCCGCGATCACACGCGGGTCCTCGGTGCCGATGAGTTCGAAGTACTCGACGATCCGGACACGCAGGGACTCGCGGTCCTCGCCGAAGACCGTCGGCACGAGGTCGAGCAAGCGCCCGAACGCGTCGTCGACGTGCCCACCGGAGATGTCGAGGTCCGCGACGGCCAGCTGCGCCTGGACGTCCGTCGGACCGGCGGCGGCCGCGGCACGGATCTCGTCCGCGGTGTGACCGTTCAGCCGGTCGAGGAGCGAGACCTGCGCGAGCCCCGCGACGGCCATCTGGTCGTGCGGGTCCTGCGCGATGGCGGTCTTATACTCCTGGATCGCGGTGGCGTAGTCACCCTGTTCGATCGCGTCGTACGCGGCCTGGTGGTGCGGCGGCAGCGGTTCCGGTTCGGGCTCGCCCTGCTCGACGGCGTCGGCCGGAGCCGCACCGTCGACCGTGACACGGCCGGACACGCCGTTCTCGGCAGCAGCGGCGAGGACCTGCTCGTAGACGTCGCGGACCTGTGCCTCGGGCAGCGCGCCGACGAACAGCCCGAGGGGACGTCCGCCGATGAGCGCGGCCACGGTCGGGATCGACTGCGCCTGGAAGGCCTGCACGAGCTGGGGGTTCGTGTCCGCGTCCACCTTGGCGAGGAGCACACGGCCGTCGTACTCGGCGGTGAGCTGCTCGAGGATCGGCGACAGCTGCTTGCACGGCCCGCACCACTCCGCCCAGATGTCGACGATCACCGGGACGATCGTGGACAGCTGCAGGACGTCCTGGAAGGACTGGTCCGTGACGTCGAGGACGAGGGACGGAACGGTCAGGTCGGCGCCGGTCTCGCCGCCGGGGCCGCCCGCGGCGGGCACGCCTGTCGACCCACCGGCGGGTGCCGGGGGCTGGGGCGGCCGCTGTGCGCGGTCGACGAGGGACGACAGGTCGACGGCTCCGCGGAGACCGGACGGGGTCGGGGGGACGTTGGTCATTGCACCTCACTCGCTGCTGTCAGGCCCTGCGTGAACCCGAGCAGGACCACTTTGTCATCGGTGCCCACCGGGGGCACGTAGAAGAGCAGCTGGACGCCGTAGGTGGCGCTGATGCCCTTCGTGCTGGAGTCGACACCGGAGAGCGCCTTGACCGCACCCTCGGTGTTGACCTCGGCGCCCGCTGCCGTCGGCGTGACCTTCTCGATCTCGTTCAGCTCGGCGGAGACCAGTGCCCCCGCGCCGTCCGTCGCGATCGCCACGGCGCTTTCGGCCGGCACCTCGGACGAGTACTCGATCTTGGCCGTGTCAGGCAGGGACGCGGACTTCTTGTCCTTGTAGGCCTTCCCGATCGTCGAGCGGAGTCCATCGCCGTCTGCCTGGAACAGCGACGCGTACGAGCTGTCCTTGTCCTTCGACAGGATGTCGCCGTACGCCTTGCCGATCTGGTCCGGGGCGACGGACAGGAGCTTCGTGTTCGGTGCCAGCAGCGCGGCGCCGATGGACGTCGGCGCGAGGCTCGGGATCTTCGCCGCGGCCTCGAGCGAGACGTCGTAGGCGACCTTGTAGTCGTCACGGGCGGAGTCCTGCACGAGCGTCAGGGCCTGCGGTGCCGACTTGGCGTCGCAGTCCTCGGCGACGACGGCGAACACGGTGCGCGGCCACGAGTCGGTCTGCTGGGGCAACGCCACGCAGACCTGGTCGGCGGAGATCGCCGGCGGGGCGTCGACGTCGGCGTCCTTCGCGCGGATCGTGTAGTTGGCCTTGCGGAGGTCGAGGGCGGCGCCGGTGAACCGCTCCCCCGCGAGCCGACCGTCACGGGTCGCGTCGGCCTGTTTCGCGACCGCCGCCACACGCTCGACGATGCGGCTGATCTGCTGCTTGGTCGCGGCGGTCGGCTCGGTCTGCGCAGCCGTGCCGGTCGCGGTGGCGGTGGGCGTCGGGCTCGCCGCCGAGCCGCCCTGGGGCCAGTAGTCCGCCGAGCAGCCCGCGAGACCGAGGGCACCGACGAGCAGGACCGGGATCGCCACGAACGCACGCCGACCACGGCGACCGCGGACCGGCACCTGCGCGCCGGCCGCTGCGGCACGCCGGGAGGCGCGCACACGCGGCGGACGCGAACCCCCGCTGCGGCGGCGCGGGCCACGGCCACGACGCTGGTGGACGAAGGCCCAGATGAGCAGAACGATGCCCCCGACGAGGAAGACGCCACCGGCGACGAGCAACGGTCCGACGCTCGGGGTGGCGGTGTCCCGCGGCCAGGTGACCGAGACGTCGCTCGGGGCGGCGGCCTTGCCGTCGCCGACGATGATCACGGAGACGTCCTTCGGCAGCCGCACGGTGAACTGCCCGGCGCCGTCGTACTCCTGGTACCAGAGGTCACTGCCGGCCGGGTCCGGGACGCTGGACTCGCTGCCGGTGGTCCGTCCGACGAGCTTCGCCTGGTCGGCGTCGAACCGCATGGTCGTGTGCTTCGCGTCGCCCACCCACGCGTTCACGTCGGAGGTCTTGCCGTAGGCCGCGAAGACCTTGCCGGAGCCCGCGACGTTGATGCGCTGGTAGCCGGGGTTCGCGTTGAGGGTCGTGCCCGGGATCACCGTGACCGGCGCCGAGCTCGTGGAGGACGACGACGCGCTGAGCGACGACGGTGGCTCGAACACGGTCCGCTGGCCGACCGCGAGCGCGACGAGCAACAGACCGATGACGAAACTGACGATCGCCAGGACGAATCGCACGGATCTTCTCCCTACCGCGCCGGGGTGGGGGTGACGGCGCGCGAATCAGCGCTCCAGGATAGCGAGCGAGCCTGGACGGCGCATCCCCCGGCGCTGTCCGCGATCACAGCCGACGATCTCGACGCGCCACTACAATCGTGGCCGGGCCTTTCCTGTGCCCTCCGCCGAGCACCCAGGAGCGAACACGTGGCGAACGACGAGGCAGAGTTCGGGACCGAGCTGCGCGGGTACCGCCGCGAAGACGTGGACCGTTCGCTGAACGACCTGCGCCGCGAGCTCATCAAGTCGAACAACGACCGGGCCGACGCCGCGAAGGAGATCCGTCTCCTGCAGTCGCGGGTGTCGGAGCTGCAGGGCGAGCTCGACGAAGCGGGCACCCCCACGTACAGCGGTCTCGGCACCCGGCTCGAGTCCACGCTCCGCGTCGCCGAGGAGCAGTCCACCCGGCTGATCAGCCAGGCGGACATCGACGCCCAGCGGCTCCGGGCGTCCAGCCGTGCCGAGGCCGACCGGATCCTCCGCGAGGCACAGGAAGAGGCACGCGACACCCTCGAGGACGCACGCACCCGTTCCACGAACGAACTCACCCGCGCCCGGGCCGAGTCCGCGGACACCGTCGAGCGCGCCCGCGCCGAGGCCGGGTTGCTCACGCAGGACGCCCGCAACGAGGCCGCCGCGATCCGTGGTGCCGCCGTCACCGAGGCCGCCGAGGTCCGGTCGGTGGCGATCCGCGAGACGAACGCCCTCCGCGCCCGCGTCGAGCACGAGGTCGCCGAACTGCGCGAGATCGCCCAGCGCGAGTCCGCCGGTGCCCGTCAGGCCGCCGCCGACCTCGACCGCGAGACCGAGCACCGCCGCAGCGTGTTCGAGGCCGACCACGCCCGCCGTGTGGAGGACCTCGACCGCGAGGAGACGACCCGCCGCGAAGCGCTCGAGCGCGAGGTCACCGAGGGTCGCGCCGCCTGGCACCGTGAGCGGGACGAGCAGCAGCAGGCGCACGCCCTGGAACTCGAGACCGGCCGCGCCGACCTCGCGTCCGAGGTCGAGCGTCGTCGTGCCGAGATCGACACCGAGCTCGCCGACCGCCGCCGTGTCCTCGACGAGGAACTCGCCGCCGCGCGTGCCGGGTGGGAGCGTGAGCTCGCCGGTGCCCGCACCGCACTCGAGCAGGAGATCGAGGCCGCTCGTGCCCAGCTCCGCGTGGACGAGGAGCAGACCCGCGCCGAGAACGCCCGCCTGGCGCAGGAGGCCGCCGACCGCGTCGCCCGCGAGCTCGACGAGCACACGGAGCGCATCGAACGCGAGCGCGCCGAGGCAGCGGCGGTCGCCGAGCGCGCGGCCCGCGAGCACGAGAACGAGCTCGCGGCGCGCCGGGAGCGCGAGCACGCCGAGGTCGACGCCGAGATCGCCGACCGACGCACGGCCGAGCTCGACACGCTCGAGGCCGAGCGCACCGCCCTCCGACAGGAGATCGACACCGCGCGCGCCGACCTGACGAAGGAGCGCGACGAGGTCCGCGCCGAGATCGCCCGTGAGCGCGACGAGGCCCGCACCACGCTCGAGTCGGAGCTCGCCGCCCGCCGCGACGACGCCGAGCAGGACTACCTGCAGAAGCACCACGACACCGTCACCGAGACGCAGAAGTACCTCGACGAGGCGAACCTGCAGTTGGCCGAGGCCACCCGACGTGCGTCCGAGGCCCGGGAGCGCGCCGAGCGCCTCCAGCAGGAAGCCGACGACCTCGAGCGTTCGAGTACCTCGGACGCGCAGGAGCACGCGCGCACCATCGTCGCCGACGCGCAGGACCGCGTGCACAAGATGATCGCCGACGCCGAGGAGCGCACCGCGGGCATCATCGCCGAGTCCGAGGACCGCCTCGCCGCGATCCGGACCGAGCGTGACGCGGTCGCCGGGTACCTCGAGAACCTCCGGGGCGTGCTGACCCAGGCGACCGGTCTGCTCGGGAGCGCACCGGCGGTCGGCACCGAGGGCTCCGACGACGACCGCGAGGCCGCAGCCGAACGCTAAGCGGGCAGGTGCGTCGGGAGCGGTGCGCTGCCCGGCACGACGAGGTCGGCGATCGCGTCGAGCACGATCCGCACGTACCGCTCCCCCACCCAGAGGTGCTTCGCGCCCTCGACCGGGACGACCCGGACGTTCGGCGCGATGGCGAACCGCCGTGCGGCCTCGTCCGGCTGCAGGAAGTCGTCCTGCTCCGGGACCAGCGCCACCACGGGCACGTCGACGTCGGCCCAGCGTGCGAGCTCGTCATCGGACGTGCGGTGCAACGGCGGCGACAGCAGGACGACCCCGGCGCCCCGGCCGGACTCGACGTGCTCCAGGGCGTGCTTCAGGATCACCTCGGTGCCGAACGACCACCCGACGAGCCACGGCGTGGGCAGGCCGCGGTCGACGACGTCCGTCACGGCCGCGCGCAGGTCGAACCCTTCGGACTCGCCGTCGCCGAAGGTGCCCTCGGACGTCCCGCGGGGCGACGACACCGACCGGAAGTTGAAGCGCAGCACGGCGATGTCCGCCAGAGCCGGCAGGCGGGCCGCGGCCTTCTTCAGCACGTGCGAGTCCATGAACCCGTGCGCCGTCGGGAGCGGGTGCAGCGTGACGATCGTGCCGCGTGCGGGGCGGTCGAGGGGCTCGGCCAGTTCGCCGACCAGCGTGAGGTGGTCGTCCGTGACGAGCTCGATGTCGGAGCGCCGGGCGGGCAGCTCGGTGTTCGAACGGATCTCGGTGGTGCCGGTGTCGTGGGTCACGCGATGCTCCAGCAGTGGTTGTGCCAGTGGCGACGGGATGCCAGGTCTGCCGCGTCGCCGAGGACGCCGTCCGCTCGCCACACGACGACGTGGGCGATCCCGGGCAGCACGATTCCCCCGCAGCCGGGGCAGACGTACTCCTTCTGCGCGGACGCCGCGGACACCGGCTGCACGAGGTACTCGCGACCGCGGCGGACCTCGGTGCGCTTCCAGGAGCTCATCAACCGGTCGAGGCCGGTCGGTTCGTCCTCGTGCTCGAGGTCACGACCGCGCGGACGCCGCGGCCGGTTGCTGCGCGGCACCCGAAGTCTGCCGATCAGTACCAGTTGAAGGACTGGCTGTGCCCCCACGCGCCGCACGGGGTGCCGTACACGCCGGAGATGTAGTTCAGGCCCCAAGTGATCTGCGTGGCGGGGTTCGTCTGCCAGTCGGCGCCGACGGTGCCCATCTTGCTGCCGGGGAGCGCCTGCGGGATGCCGTACGCACCGCTCGGGTTGTACGCGTTGACGCGCCAGCCCGACTCCTTGTTCCAGAGCGAGACCAGGCAGTTGTACTGATCGGTGCCCCAGCCACGCGCGGTGACCATCTGGAGCGCGATCGCCTGGGCGCTGCCCGGGTCGGGTGCCGCCGCGACGGCTGCGAGCGTGTTCGAGGCGCTGATGCTCGTCGTGGCGTCGGCGTCCGTGGCGTCGTCCGTCGTGTCGGTCTTCGGCGCCTCGGTGACCTTGGGCTTCGGTACCGTCACGCCGTACTCGTCACGCGAGACGTCGAACGCCGCGTAGGTGCCGTGCGTCGTGTACTCCTGCGGAGCCACCGGCGCCTTCACGAGCACGGGTGCGGACACCGCGGCCTGCGCGACGTCGGGCTGCAGCGGGTTGAAGAGCGACCCGACGACGATGCCGGAGACCGCGAAGAACGAGAGCGCCGGGATCGTCGCACGCTTGCGCATGAACGAGTTCACACCACGGACGCTGCTGGGCTTCGTCGTCGCCGCGATCGCGCGAGCGCGGCGCTGCTTGACGATGCGGGGGTCGGACGGCGTGGTGGGGACCGCGTGCGCCACGGACGCCTGGGCGTCCTCGGTGTCCGACACACGGTTCGCCGCGACCGACTTCGGAGCGTTGGCCGGAGCGGTCGGCACCGATGCCGTCACCACTGTCGGGTTCGCCGGGAGGACCGAGTTCTCCGCCGTGCGGGTTCGGTTCAGTGCCGCGCGGCGCTCACCCGCGGCCGTGAGGCCGAGGTGCTCGCGGGTATCGCGGTCGGAGCTGATGTCTGCCGTGTGCCTGCCCATGAGTCCAATCAGGATAACGGAACGATCACGGAAAGCGAAGCATCCGTGCGAGCGCGTCGTCAGCGGACGGCGAGCATGACCTCGACGACGGCGTCGAGCAGCGCGTCGACCTGTCCTTCGCGGTACCCGCCGTGCTTCGGCCGGAACACGATCGAACGCACCTCGGTCAGGCTGAGCGGCTTGCCCTCACGGAAGTAGCCCCCGAGGCGCTTGGCGAAGGCGTCGACGTCCTTCGGGTGGTAGCCGGTGCCGAGCACGCTGACCCGGCTGAACCGCTGCCCGTCCGGACGCTCGAGTCGCTCGACCACGTCGGACGCCTTCGCGCGGGCCTCGGCGTACCAGGCCTTCTGTCCGATCTCGGCGATCTCGCGCTCGCGCTCACGGGCAGCGAAGGCGTCCTCGAGCCGCTCGAGTGCCGCGTCCACGTGCGCGGTGGAGTAGCCGCCCTTGCGCATCGAGAACGCGGTGGCACGGATCTTCGCGGCCTCGATCGCGGGGGCGGTGTCGTTCGCCGTGTAGGCGCGACGGGCGTCCTCGAGGAAGCGCTCGACCTCGTCGACGTCGTATCCGAGGGCGGAGCGGTCTGCGTTCGGGAAGGTGGTGGCCACGGCGACATTCTGCCAGGACCAGACCCGGGTGCGACCTGGACGCGCGGTCAGTGGTTGACGACGAGGTACAGCACGTACGCGACGGCGGCCGACGGCAGGATGCTGTCGATGCGGTCGAGGAGGCCGCCGTGCCCGGGCAGGAACGACGAGATGTCCTTGATGCCGAGGTCACGCTTGATCATCGACTCGGTCAGGTCACCGAGCGTGGCTGACCCGGAGATGAGCACGCCGAGGATGATGCCCGTCCACCACGGCAGTCCGAGCATGAGCCAGCTGACGATGATCCCGACGAGGATGCTCGCCGCGACGGAGCCGGCGAAGCCCTCCCACGTCTTCTTCGGGCTGATCCGCGGTGCCATCGGGTGCTTGCCGAGGTTGAGCCCGGTGGCGTACGCGCCGGTGTCGACGGCGACCACGACGAGGATGAACGCGATCACCCAGAGCTTGCCGTTCGGCTGCGCTGAGAGCAGCACCACGCAAGCGCCGAGCAGCGTGATGTACGCCTGGACGAACAGCCCGTTGGTGAGGTCACGGACCACGTTGCCCGCCGGCGGCTTCGGCCGGGTCACCGCGACCTCGACCAGCCGCCAGAGACTGATGAACACGATGCCGCCGAGCAGTGTGAACAGCGCCGGGATCTGTCCGCCGAGGAACGCGGCGGGCACGACCCCCACGGCGACGAGCACGCTCGGGACACGCGGGACGTCGCGGCCCGCGAACCGCATCGCGCTCGCGAGCTCGTACACGCCGACGCCGAGCAGGAACGCGGCGACGACCATGAACGAGGGTGTCCAGATGAGCAGCGACCCGAGCATGACCACCGCGAACGCGAGGGCGATGCCGATCGCCGCCGGCAGGTTCCGGCCGGTTCGTGCCGTCAGCGCCTCGTTGCGGGCGCCGAAGTCGGCCTTCCGCTGCCGGAGCTGCGCCTCGAAGTCCGTCCGGGCAGCTCGTGCCCGTGCGTCGAAGTCCTGGCGCAGCCCCTTGGCGGAACGCTTCTGATCTGAGGGGCGGTCATCGCCGCCCTGGTCTGGACGGGGCATCAGACCTCGAGGAGTTCGGCTTCCTTCTTCTTCAGCGCGTCGTCGATCTGATCGACGTGCTTCTTCGTCAGGGCCTCGAGGTCCTTGTCGCCGCGCGAGATCTCGTCGTCGGAGATCTCACCCTTCAGCGCGTCGAGGTCGTCCTTGGCGCGTCGGCGGATGTTGCGGATGACCACCTTGTGGTCCTCGCCCTTGCTGCGGACGAGCTTCACGAACTCCTTGCGGCGGTCCTGCGTGAGCTCCGGGATCGTCACACGGACGATCTCGCCGTCGTTCGACGGGCTCGCACCGAGGTTCGGGAACGTCGCGATCGCGCGCTCGATCTCCTTGAGCGCCGACTTGTCGTACGGCGTCACGATGAGCGTGCGGGCCTCGGGCGTCTGCAGGGACGCCAGCTGCGCGAGCGGCGTCGGCGTGCCGTAGTACTCGACCGGGATCTTCTGGAAGAGCGCGGCGTTGATACGGCCGGTTCGGACGGTCGAGAAGTCGTCCTTGGCGACCTCCACGGCCTTCGCCATCTTCTCGGTGGCTTCGGTCAGGACATCACTGATCACGGTGGTTCTCCTTCGGTACTGGCGTCGAGTCTAGTCAGCGGCGGAGGTCAGTTGCTGACCACCGTGCCGATGCGTTCGCCCCGGATGGCGGCTGCGACGTTCCCGTCGCCCTCCATGCCGAAGACGTGCATCGGCATGCCGTTGTCCATGCAGAGCGAGAACGCGGTCGCGTCGACGACCTTGAGGCCCTTGAGGAGCGCGTCCTGGTAGGTCACGTGGTGGAGCTTCTCGGCGGTGGCGTCCTTCTTCGGGTCCGCCGTGTACACGCCGTCGACACCGTTCTTGGCGACGAGGACCTCGTCGGCCTTGATCTCGAGCGCACGCTGCGCCGCGACGGTGTCGGTCGAGAAGTACGGCAGCCCGGCGCCGGCACCGAAGATGACGACCCGACCCTTCTCGAGGTGCCGCTCGGCGCGCCGCGGGATGTAGGGCTCGGCGACCTGGGTCATCGAGATGGCGGACTGCACGCGGGTCGCGGCGCCGGCCTGCTCGAGGAAGTCCTGCAGGGCGAGGGCGTTCATGACGGTGCCGAGCATCCCCATGTAGTCCGCCCGGCCGCGGTCCATGCCACGCTGCGAGAGCTCGGCTCCGCGGAAGAAGTTCCCGCCGCCGACCACGATCGCGATCTCGACGTCCTGGGCTGCGGTGGCGATCTCCTTGGCGATCGCGCCGATCACGTCCGGGTTCACACCGAGGGTCCCGGCGCCGAACGCCTCCCCCGACAGCTTCAGCAGTACGCGGCGTCGTCCGGTCTTCTCGTCGGTCATCTGTGCACCCTTCGTCGTCTTCGGGAAATGTACACGCGCGGTGCGCGCGAAAACGGGGCCAGGAACCGATCGGTTCCTGACCCCGTCACGGGTTCGCTACGCGCCGACCTTGACGCGGGCGAAGCCCTGGATCGTGAGGCCGGCGTTCTCGGCGGCCTTCGCGACGGACACCTTGTTGTCCTTCGCGTAGTCCTGCTCGAGGAGCGCGACCTGCTTGCGGTAGGCGTTGAGGCGACCCTCGACGATCTTCGGCAGAGCAGCCTCGGGCTTGCCCTCCTCACGCGTGATCGCCTCGACGGTCGCGCGCTCCTTCTCGATGGCCTCGGCCGGGATCTCGTCGCGGGTCAGGTACGTCGGGTTCGCGAACGCGACGTGCTGGGCGATCGAGCGAGCCTCGGCGGCGTCGGAGCCCGCGTAGGCGATGACGACGGCGATCTGCGGCGGGAGGTCCTGGCTGGTCTTGTGCAGGTAGACCTCGAAGTTGTCGCCCTCGACACGGACGACCGTGCGCAGCGCGAGCTTCTCACCCAGTGCGGCGGCAGCCTCGTCGATCGCCTCGGCGACGGTCTTGCCGTCGAGCGGCGCGGCGTTGCCGGCAGCGACGTCGGCGGCACCGGCTGCGGCGACCGCGGCGACGACCTTGTCCGCGAGGGTGGTGAACTTCTCGTTCTTCGCGACGAAGTCGGTCTCGCTCGCAAGCTCGACGACCGTGGCGGCGCCGTTCTCGGCGACCGCGACGACGACGCCCTCGGAGGTGGCACGGTCGTCGCGCTTGGCGACGGCCTTGGCACCCTTGATGCGGAGGAGCTCGACGGCCTTGTCGTAGTCGCCGTCGGCCTCGACCAGGGCGTTCTTGGCGTCCATCATGCCGGCCCCGAGGTCCTCACGGAGCTTCTTCACGTCAGCAAGGCTGTAGTTGGCCATTGACTGGAGTCCTTTCTGGACTGTGTGTTCGAAAGAGAGAGAAAAGGGGCGCCGAGCCGATCGGCCCGACGCCCCCGGTGGTCACTCGGCGGGGGTGGTCTCCGCGGCGGGCGCGGGCGCG
>Ga0308167_1003127_pt1 | contig 13744 bp, 14 predicted proteins | sample PhyCR1_2_FD_202138 | JGI IMG/M metagenome (GOLD analysis project Ga0308167, IMG submission 202138) | Phyllosphere microbial communities from UC Gill Tract Community Farm, Albany, California, United States - DLSLRC.R1 | ecosystem: Host-associated > Plants > Phyllosphere > Unclassified | place... | reverse complement strand
GGGCCGGTGCGACTGGGCTGCTTCAACGAAGAGGATGTGCGAGGACCCCAGAAGGACTATGTGAGCTTGAAGTGTTACCCATGTCTGTGAGCTGAGTTGTTACCCATGTCCTTGACACGTACACTCTCCTCATCCCTGCCTACATCTTTTGCAGACTACGCTCAGGCAAGGGGAGAGGAGAGCTACTCCCAGTTTGACCGCCTCGAGGTTGACGACGCGGCTGGATGGCCTTCTTCCCCGCCGCCGACCGCTCCAAGCTTGTCGGATGCCTATTGAGAAAGGCGTGCTTGCTTCACAAGCCAATCGAAGAACGCACGCATAGGGCTAGCCCTCAACGTGGCCTCACGGTAGAGCAGGTGATAGCCCAACGGGGTGCGCAGGGCCGGCACCTGCACCTCCACCAAACGCCGGGCGACCAATTCGGGTTCGATGAGGGATCGACGAACCAATGCCACACCGCGTCCCGCCAGGGCCGCTTCGACCACGCCGTTGGAGCCAGCAAACACCATGCCGCGCTGCGTGTCGATGTCCTGCACATTTACGGATAGGCACCACAAGCGCCAGTCTTCGCGGTGTTCGTCGTGCAGCAAGCGGCTGGAGGTAATGTCCGTCAGGACGGCGCGACGGCGTGGAGCAATCAAGCGAGGGCTGCATACGGGAACCAGTTCGTCGGTCAGCAGCGGCACCGAGCACGCCCCCTGGGGTGTTTCGCCCAAACCGTGTCGTACCGCGAAATGCACGTCCTCGTGCCAAAGATCGACTTTTCGATTCGTGGTCGAGATCTGCACATCCACCGTGGGTGCTTCGTCTTGAAAGCTCTGCAGGCGAGGCACCAACCACTGCACTGCGAAACCTGGCGTGCAGCTCAGCAATATGCGCACTTGCTGACCCTTGCGCAGGCGACTGGAGGCCTGTCTGATGAGCGCCAACGCCTCCTGGCAAGCGGCCACATAAGCGCTGCCTTCGGATGTGAGCGCCATGCCACGGGCTTGACGCTCAAAAAGTGAGCAGCCAAGGAACGTCTCTAGCTTGCGGATCTGCAGCGTAACCGCGCCTGGCGTGACATGCAGTTCAGCGGCGGCACGGGTCACGCTGCCATGGCGCGCGGTGGCCTCGAAGAAACGCAGTGCAGGCAGGGGTGGAAGGGGGTCAGGTGCCATATCGAGTTTAGTTGCACTCAACGCTGCTTGAAAAATGCTGCGTTGTTTGCTACGGATGTTCGCTGGAAGATGGCAAACCATGCAATAGTAGAACTCAACAGCCTCCCCCCAGCCATGTCTTTCGCCAGTCTGACTCGTCTCTTGATCCTCGCGGCCTTATGGGGCGGCAGTTTCCTCTTCATGCGCATCATTTCACCGGAGCTCGGAGCAAGTGCGACGGCTTTCGGTCGGGCGGCGCTGGGCGCTTTCGGCTTGATTGCATTAGTTGCAATCATGCGGGTGCCGATGCGGTTCAAGGGGCGATTTTTGGCAACGCTGGCACTGGGTGCCATCAATTCCGGGTTGCCGTTCCTACTGTTCGCTTGGGCTTCGCGCAGTTTGCCCACTGGATATAGCGCGATCCTCAACGCCACCACACCGTTGATGGCGGTAGCCGTTGGCTCACTGGTTTTTGGGGAGCGAGTCACTGGCGCGAAGATCCTGGGCGTCTTGCTGGGAGTCGCGGGCGTGGCGGTGCTCACCGGTGCCGCTCCATTGAGCGCCCCTCTTCAGGCGGCAGGGGGCATAACCGCATGTCTGCTGGCCACAGCTTGCTATGCGCTTGCGGGCTTCCTCACTACACGTTGGATTGCGCAACGGGGCGGACTGGACAGTCGCTTGGTCGCCCTGGGGAGTCAGGCCGGCGCGATGTTGCTGCTTTTACCCTTCGCCGCCTGGCAACTCGCGCAGGAGCCGATTGCACTACAACGGGTACCGGCCGGCGTGTGGTGGTCACTTCTTGCGCTGGGGATGCTTTGCACCTCCTTGGGCTACGTTCTGTATTTCCGGCTCATTGCGGATGTGGGCGCATTGAAGGCGCTCACAGTGACCTTCGTGATCCCTCTCTTCGGCCTTTTTTGGGGATGGCTGGTGCTTGACGAGCCGGTAGGCTGGGCCCATGGGGTTGGCGGTGGCCTGATTGCTGTGGCGCTTTGGCTGGTTCTGCGCATATCTTCCATGCCGACAACCCGGAGAACCAAAGCTGCATGACGTCACCTCTGTCTGCTGCGCAGCGGTTGCTGCCTTCTGCCAAGATCGAGCGGAAGTCCGCTCTCGGCCATGAGAAGCCGGTCACGTCAAATGAAAGCGGTCGATCGATTTTTGACAAGAGCGACGCAAGGGTGGAGCCATTTCATCGTCCTAACGAAGGAGGGGTTAGGCCTCTCCCGCGCCGCTGAAAAACTGCTTCAAGTCTCCTTCAAACGTATGGCTTCGATAGTACGTAGTCTCGCTAAAGATAGCCTTCGGCTGGCCGGAAACTTTGTCGATGTAAGCCCGTCGACCTGGGCCTTGCTTAGAACGCTGCTGGGACACGAACTCACTCCACTTAGCTTCAAGCTGAACAAGGTTCCGATCGATTGTTGACTTGTCAGTATTCAGCCCGTTGCCAATGAAGAGTTGGATGTAGGCGAAAATTTTTCCATAGATGTCCTTCTCGATTCTCTCATTTGGCCTCATATCCTTCTTCAGTCGCCGGAACACGTGTGCACCCAAATACAAGCGATCGAGCGCCAAATCAGAAACAGGAAGAATGTCGCTGAAGTCGTTTCGTTGAAAGAGTCGCTTCTGAAATCCGCGATTAATTTTTCCGTTTGCGGCGTAGAAGAGTCTCCAAAAGTGATTACGCTCAGTCACGTCGTGTTGGTTGATATAGCCGTCCTTCACACCGTCAGAAAACTCACCCCGCTTGCGCTCATAGAGTAAACCATGTCGATCGAACACACGGTGCTGCATTTCGATGTGAAACACCTCATTGGCAAATCTGTCGGCACTTATCACCGGAGTCTGCTTGTTTGTCGCATTAGATATCTCATCGATCAAATCAAGCTTCACCGACTGAGAGTTATCGTCCAGGAGGGTGATTATCTTTAACAGGACTTCCTTGTCGCGGAAAATATCCTCAGCTTTATCAAGGTTGTCCGAGTATATTCGACTCAGAGTAAAAGACGTTTGGCCACCATTAATGATTTGGGGGTTCTTTACCCGCAGCTGCGCCTTGTTCTTTTGCCCGATCTTCTCATTGATATTAGTCTCTTCGGACAGCATGGTTATGCCATTATTGAAGAGTGCAAACTCGTTCGTTTCCGAGTTCAATATCGTGCTCTCGATTGACGAGTTCACGGATTGTCCTTCTAGATCAAGATAGCTTCGTGGATTGTATTTTAGTATAGTGTTCTTGTACTTGTTCATCACTTTGGCGATCTCAAGCGTTGGAACAAACAGTACTGTAATCTCGCAGTCGCTGTACTTTGTCTTGACGTTATAACTGATCTTGCTTCCTGCATTCTTGTTTGAGAGGTCGACAGGAATGATGATGTCGCTGGCAGCAAAGTAGGTTCCGGTAAGAACAGGAAAGACAAGGCGCTTGTAGGTCTTCTCGAAGTCAAAGACTTCGGCTGAATAGCCTCCGGTTAACTGCCTAAGCTTCCCGGGAGCAATGCTTGGAAGATTGGCGAGGAGTACGACCCTATATGTATAGCGCGCGACGTCTGGGAGTTGGGATACTTCACGCTGGAGCTGTTGTATTTTTCCGTTGTATGAATTCCCATTTTCATCGGTTTTCTCGCCTTCCAATATGCGGTTGATGTCCATGGCAAGAAGCTCTTCGAGAGCAATCGGCTTATTCTCGAAGTTCTCCTGGCTAGTGCGAAACTTGGATTGGAGAAGGTGAATGGTTTTTGTCTCGGCATCAATGTAGTACCCGTCGATACCGCCATCGTAAGGCCCGTCTGTAATGGTCCGTTCCCGCAGCATAAAATCGGCCGTCCCGAACATTACCTTCAGATATAGATGAAGAAATGCGCGTGCGCGCGCTTGATTCACCTTCTCGGCGTCCGTTGGGTTCGGCTGATAACGGGTCGCCATAGCATCCGGGGCTCCGGAGCGGATTCTGTCGAGGATCCGTAAGAAAGTGTCGTAATGCATGCGGTAGTTTTGATGGGTTTGAACAGCCTAACTCAATGTAGACGGCAAAACATGATTGATACATCCGGGGAGTGAGATACATCTTTTTAAAAAGATCTAGCAACACGCACTCATTTTAGCTTGTGTGCTAGCGTGATGCGCAAGTAAAAAGTTATGAGTTTTTCATAAACCCTATGACTACTACGCCGGCAGACTATAGCGTTCTAGTGGACCCAATCAAGCTCACCTACCGCGCGTTATGTGATAGTGATACATCTGTTTCTGTTCAGCGGCAGCTTTGTGATTTTGATGTTCAACGTCGACTTTGGGTTGTGAGCAACCCTCGGTTACAGGCTGATACCAGCCATTAGCCGCCCCTGGTGGGATCAAGAAGCAGACATTGAACGGTGAAGGTAAGCGGCCCAGCTTTTGGCGGGGCCATTTAATTGCCGGGTTAGCTGGCGCGGTGAACATACTCCCACTCTCCAGACTGAAAGTCCTTCAGGATGGCACTAACCGTCTCGGTTGCGTCGATGACTACCTGATGAGACGGTAGCGTTTCAACGTAGTACTCGATGACAACACCGATGACCTGAACCAGCTCAGTACCGTTTCCGAGATCTGCGAAAGTGTAATGCTCCGTAAGTCCAACTGGTTGTTTATACGGCCCGCCATCCTCGTGCTCCAATACGTTTAGTTGGCGTGGAATCCACCATTTCAGTTCATCAGTTATCGGCTGGCCATCCTTGTCGAGAAAACGCATCGAGGGAGTGGCATGAACAAGGTCAGGGTTTTGCGAACTGGCATTAGTTAGCCTGACCTCCTGCTCTTCCGAGCTAGGGCGGAGATAGAGCTTACAAACAATAGGATGAGTTTTGTTAGAAACGGGAACGCGGGGAACCATGTTGATATGGATTTCCTTAATGCGCCCTCGCCAGTCTACTTCCGTGGGTTTGCGTAGAAGTTTCAACACAAGCCCATAATGTTTACAGAATGCGGCTGCGCCGGATTGGTATCCTGTCTTTGTGACCATGATCCCTACGCAATTTCCAATGTCATGTATTAATGCAAAGAAATTTCGTGCTTTCTCAAGGGTGAGATTTGATGCGTAGTTCTTGCATTCGATCAAAACCCGATGAGTGATGCCTGCCTGCTTGAACTCCCAGTAAACGTCCACCTGATGCTCCACGCCAGAGCGGCCCACAATAGAAACATTGTGCTTGACGTTTGCCGTACTGACTCCCTCTCTTACGAGAATGTTCCTATAGATGGCCTGAGTGAGTAGTTCATATTCAATTGCATCAGCATACATTTCCGCATCCACAGCAGACTCCTGTGACAGCTAACGTTGGTGGTAAGGGGAGCGGAGCCGGCTTGCAGGCGGAGCATTCCTCTTGACCGAAGGATTAGGTGTGGTGCTCAAGATCTTCCACCAACTCAGACATGGTGAACACATGGAGTTTGATATTCATTTCAAAACGCTCTAGATGCCGCCTGAGCTTAGCTTCAAGTTGAGGAACATTCCCCTCGCCGTCGTTGAGAACCGCGACGTAATGAAGAACGAAAGCCTGTCCTTCGTCGCGTAGTTGTTTAGATACCCTCTCTGCCTCTAAGAGGAATCGTTCAGAGCGGTCTAATAAGAACATATCTGATCGAGTTAACTTGACTTCTATAGCGTTAACTTTTTCACCATCAAACGCAACAGCATCAAAAATCACCCTGCGATTTTTTGCCGAATCAAAACGAACACCGGTCCGGAAGTTAAGATTTAGCTGTTTTGAAAGGCGACTTACAGCAAGTCGCTCAGCCAATGAATATTGGGCTATTCGCTCTATATTTTCGGCTGCAGTGGTGCTTGAGCGCTCTTCGGGGGGGCGCGCCATTTTCTGTGGCGTGTCAGGTGTTTCTTTAGCCTCTGCTTCAGCCTCTTCGGCCACCTCATCTTTCAGTTTCTGCTCTTGCTCTTCAGGAGTTGCCTTGCCAAAAAGTCGGAAGAAATTGGTTTCGTCTTTCCAGTCCGATGGGGCATACAAGACCTTATGATTGAAGTTCAGTGTGATGAAGAAGAGACAAACCAGGAGCGTAGGAAAGAACATCAAAAATAGGATGTAAGTCGCCTGATTTTCCGAAGCAATAAATGGCAAAACAGTTGTTCCGCTAATCTCCGCAATTGCAGCGAATATTGAAATTACAGTCAGCGGGTTTCGTATGTGACCAAATTTTTCAACCATAGAAAGACTTCCAATACCCTAACGTTATGTAGACCGCACCAAGCCGCAGGCCATATCTGGCGCGAGCAGTCTAAATTGGCACAGATGTAACGCGAAAGGGGCTTGTAGCCTAGCCTTTTGGCATCCATTCTGTGCAAAAATACAGTGCTGTATTCAGCCATGAATACCCGCCGCCCTCCTGTGTTGCGCGCCACACGGCTGCTGGATCAGATCCGTGGGTGAATTCGTTACAAACACTATAGCCTGCGCACCGAGCAGGCCTAGTGCAATCGGTGCGGATGTTCGTGAAATGGTACGACTTGCAGTCGTCCACGAGACATGGGGCAGCTGGAAATCGAAGATTTCTGGCCATCATGGCTGAATGACGGCTTTGGTGCTGCTAGATGACGGCGGCTGAGGGGCGGCAGGCGTCGTCGTAGCGGACGTCTCTGGGCCAGAAGTAGTCAGCCGCGACGCCCGTCTGGCCGGCTTTCAGGCTGGATGCGAACGTTCACCAGCGACTGCTTGTGCCACCTAAATGCTGGACATCTAGTTGTGCAGTCTCAGTGGGTTATTCAAACCGCTGCCCATCTGCAACAAACAAGTGAGTGCTGTTGCGACATTGACATGATCCAGTAGCTCCTTCACGGAGCGACTGTGCCCGCCTAAGGAAAGCGCCGGAGGACAACTTCGAAACATGTGTTACAAATAGAGTATTTGCCTGTGCGATGACCCAGAATCTCACGCCAGAGAGAAGGCCAAATACATGCCACCAAAACTAGGCACGACCCGCAAGTCGAGGAAGACTCAGCACGTCACCGCGGGCGGCGTCGTCCAGCCATCGTCGCAAGTTCTTCTGCTAAACCCTGATCAGTGGGAAGAGTTTATTCTTGCCGCCGCGCGGCAGCGAGTTTCTTCACACGGCGCACGCTATGCGGCGATCAAGCGATTGGGCGGTGCAGGAGACGGGGGCCGCGACATCGAGGCGCGTTATGGCCCGGCGTTGGTGCGTGACGGCTGGGACTTGTACCAGGCCAAACACTACAGGCAGGGACTGACGCAGACCGATGCATTCCCGGAGATAGCGAAGTTCTTCAAACAGTTGGCCTTGAAGACCTACCCGCGTCCGAATTACTACTACCTGTGCTGCCCACACGCGGTCGGTAACGAGCTCCACAACACGATGGCCGCTGGGGCTGCCTCCTTTAAGGCGAAGTTTGTCGATGCATGGAACAACGGAAAATACGGCATGAAAGGTAGAGTTGCCGAGTTGACCCCTGAAGTCCAGGCTGCCATCGACGATTTCGACTTCGACCACTTCATCGAGTGCCCGGTACATGAACTACTGGCTTGGCACGCGCTCGACAAGGCCTCCCACTATCAACTGTTCGGCATCGTGCCAAAACGCGGCGACGATGATTCGATGCCCACCCAGCCAGCGGTACATGAGGGGGGGTATGTCGATGAGCTTTTGCGCGTCTACACCGAACACAAGGCATCGCCAGTCGCCCTGGCCGACCTGCCGGGCAGCGAGTACGCAGACCACTTCGATTCGCATCGACAGATCTTCTACTGCGCGGAAGGCCTGCAACGGTTCAGCAGGGACATCTATCCCAACGAGCCTGAGTTCGATCGGCTGCTGGACATGGTGCATGCGGGCATCCGCCCCACGGTCGTGCAACTTCGTCTGAAGACGGGCATGGAACGAGTCGACGCCGCTGTAGATCGAGCGTCGTCATTGCAGGTCCCGGAGAGCCGGCTGTCGCCCCAGCTTCGCGGAGGTGACCTGCCCGGCACCTGCCATCACCTTGTCATTAGAGGTGATCTGAAGTGGGTCAAATGAAAAAATCCATACCCCTCGCCGCCTTCAACTCGCCGTTCGAACTGGGTTTTCGGATGGTGTATCTGCTCAATACTCTGCAGCCGGCTGGAGCTGACCTCCAAAAGCTGGTTCTGCTTGACTATGCCATCGTGTACTCCGACGATCTCGATGGACCACCCAGCCTTCACACGCCGGTACCTTATCGCGGTAGTGAATACATGAGTCGTCGCGAGCTAATCGCCAAAAGCCTGTATTTAATGAGCACCCGTGGCCTAGTAGCCGTGTCCATGGATGAGACCGGCATTACCTACTTCGCAGGTAACACTGCTAGAAGCATGGTCGGCGCACTGACATCACCTTACCTACGTGAACTGGAGGGCCGGTGCCGCTGGGCAGCCGCTACCTTCGCAACCCTCAGCTCAAAAGACATGACCGAGAGATTCGCTCAGCAAGGCCACCTGTGGGGTGCTGAATTTGAAAGTGCCACCGCGAGGGGTCACCAATGGCAATAACGCTGAAGCACTTGTCAGTGCATGGTCCCGGTCTGTTGCCCGCGAAGGTCTTATTCGACGGCCGCCGTACCCTCATCCGCGGCCCCAGTGACACTGGCAAGTCGCACATTTGGAAGTGCATTTGGTTCTTACTAGGCGGTACTGGGACACTCGAACCGTTCCCAGAGTCGCAGGGGTACGACTCGCTGGAGCTGGCCTTCTTGCATGGCGAGCATGAATACCTTGTTCGCAAGGCGATGTCTGGCGGCGCCGCGCGCATTCTGATGCGAATGGATGATCTTTGGGTCCAAGACGGCACACCTAACCCGCTCCAAGACGTTGATCAGGATCTTGGAGAGCTGCTCGTCGGGCTGTCTGGGGCCGCAGGCAAACTGGTTCTTCGCAAGCGAAGTGAGAAAGGCCCTCTCACTGGTGACGACCTGAGGCATTGGGCGCTGCTCTCCCAGCCCAGCATGATTTCCGAGGACGCGACGAAGGGCAAAGGTCATGGCTCGGACAAGCACGTCTCGTCCTACTCGCTGTTCCTGAGTGGCCTCGATGACTCCGCAGTCGAGCTTTACAAGACCCCGTCTCAGAAAGACCAGGCGAAGGGAAGATTAGCGGCTGCCGAGGCAGAGCTGGCGCGCCTGCAGGGCGTGATTCCCGCGGACACAGATCGAGCATCCGCAGTTGCAGCCCTTGCACAAGTCGATGAACGGCTGGACATGTTCGCCACGCAGCTCCAGGCACGCTCTTCGGTTCTAAAGGAACTGCGTCAGCAGATCTTCGCGGAGGGAGATGCTCTTACCGTCGCGACGAAACAACTCGCCAGCGCCACATCGATGCGGGAGCGTTTCTCGCTGCTGGACCTGAAGTATGCAAGCGACCTTGCCCGCCTCGGAGCTACGGATGAAGGCCTCGCGTTCTTCCAGGCTTTGGCCGAGACGCCGTGCCCGCTCTGCGGCACGCCGGTTGAGCAGCACGTCGATCCAGGCAGCCTGAAGCCTAGAGCGCCGGCTAAGTACCGCGACGCGATCGCGGCTGAGGCGGAAAAGATCCGCGCACTCCGTCACGGACTGCAGTCATCGCTGGCTCAAGAACAGACACGCTTGGCCGCCGTTGCGACTGATGTGCAGCGGCTTACAGCCTCACTGATGGCATTAGAGGAGCAGGAGAAGGCTGTTCTGCGCAGCGCGTCTTTGGAGTTCGAGTCAGACCCACGGGAACTCGCCGAATCACATACGCGGTTTTCATCGCTGATCGACGCCTTTGATGAAACTGTTCGGCTTACGAGCGAGATCACGCGCCTCAAGGAGGCAACAAAACAAAAGCAGACGGCCCTCGTACGCAATGTTGGCCAGCATGGAGACGATGTCGGAGTGATCGCAAGCCAGATGCTCAACGACTGGGGGTTCACGTCCATCCAGTCTGTGTACGTCGATCCGAAGGCCTGCGACTTAGTCATCGATGGCCGCCGACGTCTCAGCTATGGAGCCGGCAAACGTGGACTGTTCCTGTCCGCCATGACAATCGCCTTAATGCAGCATGCTCTAAGTAATGGCCACCCTCACCTCGGTGTCGTCGTACTGGATTCGCCGCTAAAAGCCTACGCCCAAAAAGAGACGCCAGACAATGACCGGGAGATCCCCACGGCCACGGTGAACACAAGTTTCTATGCCTGGCTTTCTCGCTTCCACGGCCCCGGCCAAATTGTCGTTCTGGAAAACGAACCAGTGGATGCGGTCACAGCCCGCGCTTTAGGCGCTATCGAATTCACCGATGACTACACCCGTGGACGGCAAGGGTTCTATCCGCCCAGACCGATGACTGCGCCTGCACCAAGGCCGGGTGACGAGTCCGGGTAGGACGATCTTGCGTAATGCGCTACTCGTGCTTCCAATCTAAGTGGCCAACTGACGAGCGAGTGCCATGACTCAACGTTGGCAAGTGGAGATCAGAGGATTCTTAGGAGGTCGCCTCTGTGAGCGGCCGGGCATCCCATCTTGACGGGCAGGTCCGGTGGAGCGTTGGGCTAGACTTCGGCCGTCGGCCAGAAGCAGTCCTTAAGGGTGTCTCCCCCGGCGACTCTTCTGGCTGCTAGCGGCCCTTCACAGCTTGCAAGATAACCGACAGCAATCGACCATTCTGGGCCATCGACACACGTCAGCTTCTGGGTCATCTACTACAGGAACGCAATACCCCTGAGCACAGCGCTATCGCTCACCCACGGTTATTCAATGACTACGTAGAACGGCTCCGACTGGCCCAAGAGCCGGTCGTCGGACCTACGAACCAAGAAAGCCTCCACGAAGTGAACACCGCGGTACTCCAGGTGCTCCACACGACTTGCTGGCGTACTCGCATCGCTCTTGTAGAACTCGCCACGCAACTGGCCAGCCGCGGTCGCGACCTTGTCAGTGTTCGTGATGCGCCACCAGACCCGATAATCGTCTGGGAACGGCGCGCCGATGTTGTTAGCAGCGGTGAAGCGAATCCAGTACTTCGGCTGCAGTGGCTGCCCGGAGGACACCGCTCCCAGGCTGGAGCTGTACTCGCCGTTAAGGAGCTGGGCCGTAACCTTGACCGTGTAGCTGTTCTGCGCCCGACGCCACTTCGGCCGCTCAATGTGCGGGAGCTTACGCAATTTCGCAGGAATGACCTGAATGCCAACCTGCTTGACCCACTCGACCAAATCCTTGTATTGGCCGGCCAGCGCAACGGTGCCGGCGGACTTGACCAAGACTGCCGATTCGCTAATCCGAGATGCGGCTTCCTTGATCTCTCCATACGCGAAATCGTCACCAAAGACGCGCCGCCACTTGCCGATTGACTCGTCTCGGTCCTGCTCGTCGAACGCATCGTCCACCCAGCCACGGTACAGATTTATCTTCTCGCGGAAGTTCGAGTACTTGGTCTCGTCCCACGCTTTACTCTGCACCTCTGTGAGTAGCACTGGGTTGCGCACCTCGGGCAGGGTGGGATTGGCCTGCAGCCAATCATCGAGCCGACCGAGCAAGCACTTGAGCGTGGTGGGGGTGTCAGGGAACGTGTTCGCGTACTTATCCGACTCCTGAATCCGGTAGCCCAGGAGGGTTGTCAGCAGGAACGACGGGCAGGTGAAGTTGCCCTTGATGTCGCGTAGGTACTTTAGCAGCCTTGTGACCTTCTTCAGATCGTTGCCGCCCGCGATGGCGTTCTTCTGCACCACCCATTTCGTGTACTCAGTGGGCGCGCTGCGCTCGAACTCATTGACTGTTCGGTTGCAAACCTCGTCCCATCCGACAATCCAGCGGTCTCGCACGACGGGAGCAATGTCGATTCGGCGAACACCCGCGTACTCGATGGTGATGCAGTGCGAATAGCGCCGCAGCTTGTCCTTGTATGTCGCGTTCTGCTCCAGGGCGGAGTAGAGGGTGTTGACGTAGTCCTTCGCTTCCCAGCCCTCCACGGGCTTGACGATGACGAGTAAGTCTGCATCGAACTCCTTGTCTGGAAGCGGTTTAATGATGGTGCCGTGTGCCCAGGATCCATGGGCTGAAAACCCGACGATGGACGCCCTCCAGCCGCTGTCCTTGATTGCAGTTTGGACAGCCAAAACACTGGAGTTGAGTTGGTCGATCCGTGTTTGATTCAGGTCGACTTGGTCGTCGAGGAACGTCTTAAAGTGTTCGAGCAGCTTCATGCCTCACCCCTGGCACTCAGAGCTTCCTCGGCTTGCTTGACGAATTCCTCCGCAGCCGCATGCGCCTCACTCTCGTTCCTCGAGCGCATCCGGTAGTAAACCCAGTCGAATACAAGCGGTGCGCTCGCTCGGTGCTGATAAATAGCGTCCTGAAGTTGGCGCGAGCCGACCGTGAGTTCCTCGTCGCTGGCACCTTCCATGGCCTTGGTCCAAACCGTCTTGAACTCACTCTGCAGGTTTTGCAGCGAATTGCAGGTGTCGAGTTGCTTGCGGTGTTCGCGCAAGGACCACGACAGCAGGGGGGCGAGCATCGCCAAACCCAAGATTACGTCGGTGAACTTGGGGTCTAGCAGAACTTCCACGAGCAGGATGATGATGGCGAGCACCAGCGTCACGCTGAACAACCCGTTGCCGTAGCGGCGACGCAGCCGAGAGTCGTACGATATGTTCGTTCGCTGGCACACGAGCCTGCCGTAAGCAAGGGGAACACGCGAGACGGAGGCCTCGTACCAGGTCTCGATTTCCTTCTGCCGCTTAGCCGGCATCTCCGCAGAAGCCGCCTCAGCCACGTCTTCTGGAAGGACCTTGTCGCCTGCAACGAACTTGTTCCACGGCAGTCCGAAAGCTTTGGTGTCGAACTCCTCCTGTAGCTTCGCGCCCCGCTTCAGACGCTCCTTCTGCAGGCGCTCTATGAGGCCGACATCGAGGAAGAGCAACAGTAGGCTGATCAGCGCGAGCGCGGGCTTCAGACCAGGCCACAGGCCGCTTGTTAGTGCGCCGATGGCCGGTACCGCAGCAGTCCAGAAGACGAACCAGCCCTGCGTGTGCTTGGCTGCTTGATAGGTTTTGTCGCGCGCCCAGATGAGGCGCACCATTTCCGGCTTTGCCTGTAGCTCTGTGATGCTGTTTCTATTTGCCATACGTTTTCCGAATCTCCTGCGCAGCGCATATTCTGTGTAAGCGACTGGCGAACACTATATGTTACAAGGATGAGTTTACCGGCTGAGCCATACCTCTTATCAACTACAGGAGGTGGATTCAACCACAATGGCCCGGATGTCTGCGGTCGCTACACAACAGACATCTGCTGACGAAGCACGAACGTCAGCAATGGGTCGATTGCTGGCCGACACGAACGACCGCTGATAGGTGCCTTATGTTTGTCGCGCTGCCCCATCAAGTCTGCAGTCCGGCGACAGACCGCTCACAGCCTGAACCTGCCGTTCGAGTCCTCGCGCCGGGCGACCGTTTATGGCCGACTGGCGACGGCCTGCACCCGTTGAATGCCTGCCCTAAGAGGGGCTAACACCACCGATCCACGAAGCGCGCACAGATGATCGCCGCTGCCAGTTTCAGCAGCGCTTCGTGGATATCCAGTCGTCTTTCAAAGCGGATTCGCAGCTTGCCAAAGCCTACAAACCAGCTGTGCGTCCTCT
>Ga0308167_1003125_pt1 | contig 13750 bp, 9 predicted proteins | sample PhyCR1_2_FD_202138 | JGI IMG/M metagenome (GOLD analysis project Ga0308167, IMG submission 202138) | Phyllosphere microbial communities from UC Gill Tract Community Farm, Albany, California, United States - DLSLRC.R1 | ecosystem: Host-associated > Plants > Phyllosphere > Unclassified | place... | reverse complement strand
GATGCAAACTTTAACCTTAGTTCCTCAAGGTAGCTTGGAAGCTTACGTTCGTGCGGCCAACACCTATCCGATGCTGACAGCAGAGGAAGAGAAAGAACTGGGTGAACGACTGCATTACGAGGGTGACCTGGATGCAGCAAAACAGCTGATTCTGTCGCACCTGCGCTTTGTTGTTCATGTTGCCCGTAACTATGCCGGCTACGGGTTGCCGCAGGCAGACCTAATTCAGGAAGGTAACATCGGCCTGATGAAAGCTGTGCGTCGTTTTAACCCAGAAATGGGCGTACGACTGGTGTCCTTTGCGGTTCACTGGATCAAAGCTGAAATTCACGAATATGTGCTGCGTAACTGGCGCATCGTGAAGGTTGCGACCACCAAAGCCCAGCGTAAGCTGTTCTTCAACCTGCGTAAAACCAAGCAGCGTTTAGGCTGGTTCAATCAGGACGAAGTGGAACTGGTTGCTCGCGAGCTGGGTGTGTCTGAAAAAGACGTGCTGGAAATGGAATCGCGTATGGCCGCGCAGGACATGGCTTTTGACATGTCTAACGACGACGACGACAGCTCACCTGCTGCGCCAGTGCTGTTCTTACAGGATAAATCTTCTGATTTCGCCAACGATATCGAAGATGACAACTGGGATAGCCACGCCGCCGACAAACTGAGCTTGGCGATGGAAGGCTTGGATGAGCGTAGCCAGCACATTATCCGTGCCCGCTGGTTAGACGACGACAACAAAGCAACGCTGCAAGAACTGGCCGATCAATACGGTGTGTCTGCAGAACGTGTGCGTCAGCTTGAAAAGAACGCAATGAAAAAACTGCGTGCAGCAATTGAAGCCTAAGCTTTAAATGCACGACAGTCCGACAAAAGGCGATGCATGGCATCGCCTTTTTTGTGCCCATTTTTGTGTGTAGTGAAGTAAAAAAGAGTGACTACGCAATTTTTTGAGGATCTTGTTTATCCAGCACGGCTAGGATCTCATCAACCTGCTGTTCAAAGTTATCCGGCTTTTTATCTTTGCGTAAATAATAGGGCATGTTGCGTTCATACTCGGTAGAGGCAACGGCGGAGAGTCCCCAAACCATGTATTTGGTGATAAACGCTAAGAGGTCCTTACGGCCCTTGCTGGAACTCATGATAAAGGTTGGGTTGGTCGGCAACACAAAGGCGGTTTTGATAATATGCTTGTCTTTATTCAATCCGTATAAAATTAAAGACACCGCCTGATGGGTTTCAACCACGCCAACCTGCGAGTAACGCGCAACGAAAGCTTTGCCGTTTATCCAGGTGATAAATAACTGTCTATCACGTATTAAAGTCAGCGGCGCTTTTTGCTTACTAAGAAAGGCGGCGTAGAAACAAAGGGGGATACAGATAGCATGGAATATTACCATAAGAATATCGCTAACTAAGTACTCCTCTCCATAGGCATATTCATTATATCTGTAATAAAGATATTCTTCTAAGTTCATTCTTAAATCATTTCCTATATATTTAGTTAAAAAACCTCTTCTTTCCTTATCCTTTTTCTCATCAAATGAAATATCCCATGCATTGTTTGACGGATACTGTCGATGGTCTATATTCTGTATTTTATATATGAGATCTTGCTCTTCTTTACTCCAGTTTTCTTTAAAATCACTAAAATATGGGATGATATTTAAAAATAATAATACAATGATTATTATTAAAGCTAATCTTAATAATTGCAATCCAGAACGAAAAAGACAATTGTTTTTATCTACCATCTGCAATGAAATCATATAATGAAGTTTATGAATATCTTTAATTTTTATGTGACGATTAAGCAATGTATCTTGTTCATCAGATAGCCATGATGACTTTATATTTTTAGTTAAATGAAACCATTTTGGGCTGTGGTACATATCACTTCCCTTTGATATGAGTGAGAGTATTTAACTCGCGTGGCGAGTCGAGTTTATCCAGCACGGCAAGGATCTCATCAACCTGCTGTTCAAAGTCATCCGGCTTTTTATCTTTGCGTAAATAGTAGGGCATGTTGCGTTCGTACTCGGTGGAGGCAACGGCGGAGAGTCCCCAAACCATGTATTTGGTGATAAACGCTAAGAGGTCTTTACGGCCTTGACTGGAGCTCATGATAAAGGTTGGGTTGGTCGGCAATACAAAGGCGGTTTTGATAATATCCTTGTCTTTATTCAATCCGTATAAAATTAAAGACACCGCCTGATGGGTTTCAACCACGCCAACCTGTGAATAGCGCGCAACGAAAGCTTTGCCGTTTATCCAGGTGATAAAAAGCTGTCTATCACGTATTAACGTTAGCGGTGCTTTTTGCTTACTAAGAAAGGCGGCGTAGAAACAAAGGGGGATTAAGATAACATGGAATATTACCATAAGAATATCGCTAACTAAGTACTCCTCACCGTAGGCATATTCATTGTATCTATAGGAAAGATATTCTTTAAAATTCTGTTTGTTATCATTCCCTATATATTTTTTTAGCTCTCCTAAAAATTCTATATCATCAACGTTATTAATTAAATAAATTACTCTTTTTTCACATTGATGCCAGTCTGATATGAAATCATCTGTAAAGTTACATGCGCTGACTAATAAACCTAAACACCATGGTATAAATATAATCCACCGAAGGATTTGCAGACCACTGCGAAACTTGCAAATGCGATTGTTAATATATTGCAGAGGTATCATGCTACATAGGCTATCTTTACCCTTAGCTGTGCTCGGTGATGATAACAACTGCGACTGCTCATCAGCCAAGAGCGATTATTCAAGATTTTTTGTTAAGTGAAACCATTTAGGACTGTGGTACATATCACTTCCCTTTGATATGAGTGAGCGTATTTAACTCGCGTGGTGAGTCGAGTTTATCCAGCACGGCTAGGATCTCATCAACCTGCTGTTCAAAGTCATCCGGCTTTTTATCTTTGCGTAAATAGTAGGGCATGTTGCGTTCATACTCGGTAGAGGCAACGGCGGAGAGTCCCCAGACCATATATTTAGCGATAAACGCTAAGAGATCTTTACGGCCTTGACTGGAGCTCATGATAAAGGTTGGATTGGTCGGCAATACAAAAGCGGTTTTGATGATACGCTTGTCTTTATTCAATCCGTATAAAATTAAAGACACCGCCTGATGAGTTTCCACTACGCCAACCTGCGAATAGCGCGCAACGAAAGCTTTACCGTTTATCCAGGTGATAAAAAGCTGTCTATCACGTATTAAAGTCAGCGGCGCTTTTTGCTTACTAAGAAAGGCGGCATAGAAACAAAGGGGGATGCAGATAACATGGAATATCAGAAAAATAATGTCACTGAATAGATATTCATTACCATATAAATAAATGTTATATCGATAATTACAATATTCATTAAAACTCATTTTAAGGTCATTTCCAATATAATTAATTAGCTCTCCTCGGTACTCATTATCTTCTTTTTTGTTAAATTCTCGTCCCCATGCGTTGACTGAGGGATAACTCCGAGAATCGATTAAATGTATTTGATAACTTATATCATCTTCATCTCTAACCCATTCTGAATAAAAGTTTTTACTGAACCATGAAATACTTGTTAATAACCCAAGAAACCAAGGGATAAATATAATCCACCGAAGCATTTGCAGGCCGCTGCGAAACTTGCAAATGCGATTATTAATATACTGCAGAGGCATTATGTTACATAGGTTATCTTTATCCTTAATTTTTTGAGGTGATGTTAATAACTGCGACTGCTCATCAACCAAGAGTGATGATTCAAGATTTTTTGTTAAGTGAAACCATTTAGGACTATGGTACATATCACTTCCCTTTGATATGAGTTAGGTTATTTAACTCGCGTGATGAGTCGAGTTTATCCAGTACAGCAAGGATCTCATCAACCTGTTGATCAAAGTCATCCGGCTTTTTATCTTTGCGTAAATAGTAGGGCATGTTCCGTTCGTACTCGGTAGAGGCAACGGCGGATAATCCCCAGACCATGTATTTGGTGATAAAGGCTAAGAGGTCCTTACGGCCTTGGCTGGAGCTCATGATAAAGGTTGGGTTGGTCGGCAATACAAAGGCGGTTTTGATAATATGCTTGTCTTTATTCAATCCGTATAAAATTAAAGACACCGCTTGATGGGTTTCAACCACGCCAACCTGCGAATAACGTGCAACGAAAGCTTTGCCGTTTATCCAGGTGATAAATAACTTCTTGTCACGAATAAGAATAAGTGGAGCTTTATTTTTTATTAAAAATGATAGATAAAAAAACAATGGGACAAAAATAAAAAAACAAACAACATGAATTATATCTGTAATAAAATATCTATGCCCATACGCATAGATATTATACCTGAAATACATATACTCTTTTAGGTCCATTTTTTTGTCACCTCCTAAGTAATTAGCTTGTTTTTCTTTAAAAATGCCATCATCTTTCTTGTTGAAATAATAACCAAAAACACTTTCATTAGAATAATTTCTCATGTTGATTTCATTTATAGTAGATAATATTTCTTTTTCATCATGTTCCCAACTATTATGAAAGTTGTGTGAAAATGACATGAAATTAATGAATAATAATATAATGGTGGGGAAAAAAACAAACCACCTTAAGAGTTGTAAACCAGAGCGAAAAAGACAATTATTTCTATCTATCTTCTGTAATGAAATCATCTTATGAAGTTTATGGATATCTTTTACTTTCATGAAACGGGTAAGCAACGTATCTTGTTCATCCACTAGCAATGATGACTTTAAGTTTTTAGTTAATTTAAACCACTTGTTATTATTTCGCATATTACTTAGCCTTCTCATCAATCATTCCAATAGTATATTCAGCATCAAGTGTTCCTTTATTATTTAGCAGCCTCATTGGCGAAATTATTTCTTTTGATGGCGCATAGTACCATTCAAGCTGTGATGCATAAATTTGGTTTGCACTCATAGGTACTGATATAATTTTAATTCCCTCTTCCATAGTTATATTATTTAGTGCGCTATTTTTTGCGATATCAAATAATTTATTGATTTTTTCATCTGGGCGTCTCTCAGATTTGTAAATTTCCTTTAATGGAAAATTACTATAAAAACAATAATCAATATTAGATACGCCACAGACAAAATCAGGGAGTTTAAATTTGTAGTAAACTATTTTGTCATACGATAATTTAAAACCTTTAGGTTTCCCTACTATATCTAGTGCTGGCATGGAAAATAAATTAATGAACTCTTGGCTTTCAATGTTGGTTAATTTTGCATAATTTTCTTTCTTTTTGACGGCATCAATTTGATATGCAATATCTTTTCTATCCTCCCCCCAAAAACCATATAGATCACCCGCTCCCCAAAAACAATTATATAAAATATTCTCCAACGCAGAGCGCGAGGTAAACATAACTCCAAGGGTTCCACCAATAAGAAGTGTGAATGCCGAGATGGTTAACCAAACTGGAGCGGTTATACCCATTAGTGCAGCAACGGCAATTCCGCCAAAAATAGTAAAAGCGAGCGTAAGTATGCCTTCACTCACGGCCTCTCCGGTATTGCCCTGTTGATAAGCGTCATAGGTATCCATCGCGGCAACAGCGGCGCTAAGAAAATTCACCGCCGCTAAAGCGCCGGTAACTGCTATTTTTATGGCTCCCTCTTCCAAGGCTTGAGACATGGCCCCTAGCTTGGGGGCTAATTGCCGAGCCACGGCGGTAGGGATTTTCTGTATGACGCGCGAGCTTAGCTGTGTAACGTTTTTAGAGATGGTGAACACATCTACCGTTAATGAGATGATCGCCGCAGCGGCTTTTATCTGGGTATAGGCGACGTTGCCACGAGTTAGCGGATCGGCCTTCTCATAGTCTGAGGTTTGTTCAGCAAGGGAACTTAAGGTTGTGTAGTTACCAAAGGCAGAGAGGCCAGAGAAGCCGGTATCAAATAGCAGAAACAGTGCGCGAGGCGCGGTATCGGTATAACCGATAGCGTTCTCAAAGCTAAATTTATTCCCCTGGGGGGCAACCACGCCCACTCGCGGCAATCGTAAACGAATAGCGTCGTTGGCATCGGGGAGTGCGTGCTCCCAGTCAAATAGCTTATTGGCGACGGGCATTCTATCGTGGGCTATTTTGCTATATATATCGCTTTCGGATGCTGCTCCTTTTGCAAAGTTGGCGTGATTTTGTTTGATGCGCTCTACGAGCTGATTGAGTTGCTCACGGGTAAATATCTCTTCATCCGGCAGGATTTCGATCCCCATAATATGCAGCAGCATAGGCACTCTTTTTTTTATTTGCTGGATGGCGGCTTTGCTTAACGATGAGGTTGTTCGCGCTAGCCAAGTATCGCCATACATTGCTGAACCCAAAATAGGAGCCAGCCCTTGGAAAAGTCGGTCAACTGCTTTTAGGCTTTTCTCCGCCCAACTGATTTGTTCCTGTGGCTGAGTGAGAACCGGCACCAGCGTGTTCCAAAGCACGCCCCATACATTATGTTCTTCGCTAAATGAACGCTGGCTGTCGGCGGCATCGGAGATCACTTTTTCCAGCGCAGTTTTACCCGGCTCGGAATCCGTTACACTAATAAAGATTTCGCTGGCAATATCGATGAGCTTATTGAATTCATCCTGCTGTGTTTTGGGGCTTGGAGTGAGGGTAAAAAAGTATTTGAAGTAGGAGTCTAGACCTCCCACGCAGTTAGTCACCAGTGGGCTCATCATGAATTGCTCATACAGCTTGGAAAACATTCTTTGGCGTTCTAGATAGGTTTCCTGTTCCTGCTTTATTTCGAGCCAATAATGATTCCAGTTGTCTTGATTAATGCCGTTTTTTACCGCTTTTTGGATATCTTCGTTGTCGCTATTTTTTAGTTGCTCAACAAACCCACCGATCGTTAGCGGATAGTGATTTTCAGCCAGAAACTGCTGCTGCCACTGAATCAAAATACGATGTGCTTGCACAATTTCTTTTTGCCGTCCGACAGGGTCAAACAGCACGACAATGCGCGCTTTTTCTCCGTAGCAAAGTTTGCTACGAATTTCTTTTCCGATACCATCGGCATCCATCCAATAAGATTCTTGGGTAGTGAGAATATCAATACCCATATCGCCTAAATCATTGGAATGGCCTTTGTTTGACAGGGTTAATACGCGCTGCTGCTTGTGCCGATAATCTTCAATGAGCCTGGTGAAATTAGCCTCTGTGGCTTCAAGCGCATAAAGACTTTTATCTTCATCTAAATTGATACTCTGCATCGATTTTTGTCGCAGCTTTTTGTCTCCATTAATGGCGTTAATCACGTTGGCATGCCATTCATGTTCGCTATAGACAATGCTGATGTTGGAGACTTTCTTAGACACAAAAGCAAAATAATAACCTTCACCGCGAGCGCCTGACTCGGGTATTACTCCGTCGCTAGCATCATTGCCATTTTTGAAAATAAATTTCCGATAGCGCTCAACGCACTGATTTTTGCCATTGATGGTTTTTTCTTGCTGCTCATATTTAAAAATAGAGAAAGTGCCAAAATCTTCGTCTTTGATATATATCCAGCCGGGGCGCAGCAGGCGTACCACATAGCCCATCGCATCACTAACGGTGGTGGTTGAAAGTAGAGTTTGAATATCCTGTGGTGGAAACGCGTATTGCAACGTTGACTCAAAAAAATTGGCATAGGCATAGCGAACCGGATAGATAGGCTTAATATCGCTATCACAAGGGGATTCATAGGCGCCCACTTCCGTTGAGCCTGAAGTACTATCGTCTGCGGCCTGCATGGCCTGATCCATTTTATCCATTAAACAGCCTTAATTTCTGACAGGTGCCAAACAAGGCCAAACAGGTGTTTGGCTCTAAGCTCTTGGCTAAGAGGGAAACGGCAGGTGTGAGCTTTAACCAACTCGCCCCATTTAATCTCTGGGAGATAGCTCATACTGCGCGCGGCAACGTAAAGCAAAACGGGCTTTTCTAAAGAGAAGCCCCAACGCAGTGCTTGGTTAATATGCTGGATAATAAAATAAGAGCGGAAACCTTCACTGATCTGTGATTTTTCGCCTATCTGCTCTTCGATGAACCGATCTACTTTTTGGGTAAAAGCTTGATAGGCGCTTTGAGAGAAATAGTTACACATACGCTGGGTTAATCGAAAACAGCTGCCTTTTATCGCTCTTACTTTATGGGTCACTGAGATGATATTGATAGCTGTGCTTTGATTGGGCTGAAGATAAATAATGGCGAGCGCGTGGCGCATGAATGAGGCTAAGCCAGAATAATCCATCAGGCTGATAATTGCGGGCAAAGCTCTTGGGTCATAAAAACGTAGATAACACCAGCGTTGCGTCTCAGGATTTTTCACATAGGTGAATTTGCGCAGATGATGATAAACAATGCCAAAGCTCTCTTTGCTCTGGATAATGATCCCGAGCGGTTGTTGAGTGAATAGTGTGATTAACCGCTGATGGAGAAGGGTTTGTTTATCCGCATATGGTGTTATATCAACCAGATAAGGTGCGATATTTTCCATCACGCTTTCGGATTCACCCTTAAATAGACAACGCCAAGTGAGCCCAGAAGCTATGAGGTCAGGCACCAGAAAACGCCCATCCAGCTGATAGATTGCTGCATCAATAATGGCGTAGCAATGCAGGCTATATTGTTTGCTAGCATCTTGTCGGACGATCATTTTTTGCAGGCAGTGGCCAATATTTGGCTCAGCATCCGGCTCGAGCAATGGCGCTTTTATCGCTTTGATCGCTATTGCTCTATTGAGAAGATCACCATCTTGGCTCGGTAGCAGGTCGAAACAATAGCGGCGATCCATAAAGACAGGATGCGCGTCATTCAATGTTTGTGCTGCTAAAATAAACTCTTTTTCATAACGTTGGCTGCTTTCTAGATACGCATCAAACGGCATTATTTCGGTGTAATCGGCGTTATTCAGCCCTTGATGAGTAAAATAGCGAAACAATATGCTGACCACATCCCGTCGTTCCCGAGCATAAATCAGGGTAGGGGCTCGGAGCCGAGTATGCTTTATCCCTTTCCTTGCCTGAGGATCGTCAAAAATAGATTCGGTGACCCAGAAGGTATCACCGTTACTCATGCCATCGAATATTTCACTCATGTGCTGATTCCATTCTACCGTGTTATTCAATGGTTCCGATCTGTTGGCTTGGCATCACGATATTGCTAAAGGGAGGGCAGCCGCAGGCGACGTAATCTCCGGCCAGAACAATGTCGATGCTATTGACCTTACCTAGGCGTGGCCCCGCAGCGACGAGAGTCCCGATCCCTTTTTTACAGGCATTGCAGGTGGCTTGCATACCGACCAGCGCGACGGGTTTTCCCTTAATTTTCATGAGCGGAGAACCCTGAAGTACTTTGCCTCCGGTGCTAGTTTTATCGCTTAAGCAGATAATGGGGCGCATTATTTCCCATCCTGTTCTTGGCGCGCTTTTTCACGGCAATCTTCGGCGGTGGGCTGTCCTTCATTGGCTGCGCCTGATAGAGACGAGAGCGAACCGGGCATGCCGGGCATAACGTTGAGTTCACCTTTGATCGTGACGATCCCTGCCAAGGTGATGCCGCTACTATTGATGGTAATCGTTCCCGCTTTGCCTTTGATCATGACTTGCTCGCTGGCTTGAAGCGTATGCGTCTTGGTGTGGCTATGAATACCTTCAACGGCGTTAGTGGTATATTTTCCCTCGATGTCACACACTTTATCTTCCCCTACCTTTTGGGTGTGGGTAGCGTGAATTTTTTCTTCCCAATTGTTATTAATCTTCGTAATGAGATCTTTTTCGATAGTTTCAAACTGGTTCTCATCTATTTGAATATATCGATCTTTAACGATATGAAGGGACTCATCCTTGCCCACGTAATGACTGCGGTTATTCATTACGGTATGGCTTTCATCGTTCTCTATTTTTTGGGTTTTATCGTGTTTGATTTCAATTAATTGATCTCTTTGGGCATGGATATAAATTTCTTCTCGCCCAGCGTCGTCTTCAAAGCGCAGTTCGTTAAAACCTTCGCCTTTGTGCGTTTTAGTTTTAAACGTTGTACGTGTTTTTTCTGCGGGAAGTTTTAGCGGTGTTCTATTAACGGCGTTATAGGTACAGCCGGTAATGATCGGGCGGTCGATATCACCGTTTAGATACGAAACAATAACTTCTTGCCCTATACGAGGAGTGGCCAAAAAACCATATCCGCTGCCGTTCCAGCCCTGTGCAACACGCACCCAGCATGAAGCCTTTTCATCAGGTTTATCATAGCGATTCCAGTGGAAATGCACTTTTACCGCGCCGTACTCATCGACATAAATTTCTTCTCCGACGGGGCCGACGACTTCGGCTATTTCATCGCCGTCGGCGAGCGGTTTGTAATGATATGGGGCTCGCCATTCATCGCGGGCGGAAATAAACGTAATCTCATTAACCAGCGTTGTGCCTCCGCCGCTGTCTTCTTCTTCCAATGCTTCTGGCATCAAACCATGGTGAATCGCTGTCACAACCTGCCAACGATCGTTCATTTGTTCCACAGGGTGCTCAATCAGATCAAACATCCTACCCGGCATCAATTTGATGCAGTTAGACGTCGCGATCCCTTTCTTGCTGTCGGAACTCAATTGCTCAGCGCGATAACGCACCATCGGGCTTGCCTCTGAGTCCAATTGGAACCGACCATAGCTGTCAAAAACCGAATGTGGAGAGCCCGGCACGCCTTGTTGTTTACTGAGCACGCGATGATTTAGCTGGCTGTTCGGATTATGGTAATTACGATCTTTATGAGTGGCTTCGCGAGGGCGCATATACGAGCCAAAGCGTAACTGACTGATAATATCGCCTTGAATTGCCGATTGAGGATGTGGGTTATATGTCACCGTAGTGTCTACTAACATGCCATAGAGGCTATCGCTATAGCACATGCCTTGCTCGTCAAACCAATATACAAACCCCTCTTCGGCGGCGAGCCTGTCAAAAAAATGGGCAGATGATTCTCGCTTTTGCGTCACATATTCACGTTGCAGATGGTTCTCTTTTATCAGGGTGCAATTAGCCTGAACATGGTTGTCTTGCAGAAGCTGTTTCAAAATGCGAGGGACAGTGAGCTGATGGTAAATTCGACTGTCTTGGTTGAGCGTCATGACCCAGGCTTCTGGGCGAATGGTTAGCGTATAAAATGTGCGTCTAAACCCAGAGTCTCCGCGTTCTATACCAGCGACAAGACCGCTGATGGTGCGCTGTTCATCGCCGTTTACTGTGACGGTTAAAGACGCTTTTTGCAGCAATTGAGCATCAAGGTTAAAATCGTCTCGCTTGCTAAAAACTTTAAGCGAGAGTGTAAATAGCTGCGATAAGCCCTCATTTAAGGTGAACTCCGCAACGTCAAATGTTTCGGGGGGAAGATCGCCAATTTTGCAGGAAAAATATAATCCTGTTCTTTTCATTCCAATATATCCTTATTTTAAATTCATCCGTGTAACGCATGTATTTATTGTTGGTATTTGTTTTTATTATTTGTTTAAAATAAATTGTTTTGACATCGTGTCATTATAATACAGACGTGTTTTTATATTACTGCAGCTTAGTATTGCGGGTCATTAGCTTAAAGGTAAAAATGATTTATGCTTCACAATCATGAATAATAATTAAGATGGGTTTATATCAACATTCTTGATTAGTTAATTGTTTACAACTGGTGATATACAAAATGCGTCATGACTTATCTATATTATTTAATTAATAAACAGATCATAACTCTCAATTAATATGAGCTATACCCAAAATAATTCGAGTTGCATTGAGGCGACAAGTGAGCGCCGCCAACAAAAATGCAGCTTGAAGTATGATGGGCATAATGATCTATTTACCTCATGCCCTAACTCTGCCAGCCCTGTTCACCATTACTCAACTCACAGAAGTTAAACCCACACGCTTTCATGAAAGCATCCATCTCTTCGCGGTTCTCGCTTGGGACCTCGCTTGCAGCCAATTGCCAGACGTTGATATCGGGCAACTGACGCAGAGTATCTTCAATCAGATATAAACCTACGCCGCGGCGGCGCGTCACTTCACGTACGCGCAGGTCGTGCAGCGTGGCGAAACCTTTGGATTTATCGGCAAATACCTTTACGGCACCCAATAGGCGGTCATTGAAACGGGCGGCGAAGAGGGCATTTCCCGCTTCGAGCCAAGCTTGCCATGCTTCTGGCTGCTGTTCTGGCCACACTTTTCCCAAGTCACGGATGTCGTCTGAATTTAATTCTACTAAGCGTTCAATGGTGAGTTTCATGTTTTATCTTCTGCCGAGAATAATTGATAAGCATTGTAAGTGATCTGCATCCATTGGCGGTGTAACTTTTGGTGTACAAAATCTGAGCGGATTATTTTTATCGATCTGCTATTTTCAGAGTAAAAAATTAGTAAATGAATTGTTTAACAGATGAACGTGCTTACCTAGTGATAAATGTTGTCTCAAAGCTCCGATTTTTGTGCTGTTTACACCGCTTGTTCCTAGTCTTCTGATTTGATTTGCAGAAGAAATCTCCTGTTTAATGACATGAAAAATAAAGTCTTATTAGAAAATATTGCTGTGAAATCACATAATTCATTATTTCTTATGCATAAAAGTGTTTAATGTTAATAATATGTTGCGTGATAACACATCAAAGCAAACACAACAAACATAACAACAGGCGGGGATGAGCGGATGAGTATTAATAAGGGTAAGGTTTTTCTGGCGGGTTGTATGGCGTTAGCCATGAGCAGCAGCGTGATGGCGAAGGACATCAAAATTGCCATCGTGGGCGCGATGTCTGGCCCAGTGGCGCAATATGGCGATATGGAATTTACCGGTGCTAAGCAGGCGATTGCTGATATCAACGCGAAAGGCGGCGTGAACGGCGACAAATTGGTCGGCGTGGAATATGACGATGCCTGCGATCCTAAGCAAGCGGTAGCGGTGGCAAACAAGGTGATTAACGATGGCATTCGCTACGTTATCGGCCATCTGTGTTCTTCTTCCACTCAGCCCGCTTCGGATATCTATGAAGATGAAGGCGTGTTGATGATAACCCCAGCGGCGACCAATGCCGATCTCACCACTCGCGGCTATAAGCTGATTATGCGTACTACCGGGCTGGATTCCGATCAAGGGCCAACGGCGGCGAAATATATTCTCAACACTATTAAACCGCAGCGTATCGCCGTAGTGCATGACAAACAGCAATATGGCGAAGGTCTGGCTCGTTCGGTTAAAGATGCGTTGGAAAAATCCAATGTGAAGCCCGTGCTGTTTGAAGGTGTGACGGCAGGTGACAAAGATTTCTCCACGCTAGTGGCAAAACTGAAGAAAGAGAACGTCGATTTTGTTTACTTCGGTGGCTATTACCCAGAGATGGGGCAGATTTTGCGTCAGGCTAAGCAAGCAGGCCTGAAGGCTAAGTTTATGGGGCCAGAGGGCGTGGGTAACTCTTCGCTGTCTAACATCGCAGGGGATGCTTCCGAAGGCATGCTGGTCACTCTGCCACAGCGCTACGATCAGGTTCCGGCTAACAAAGCCATCGTAGACTCGCTGAAAGCCAAAAAACTGGACCCAACTGGCCCGTTTGTGTGGACCACCTATGCCGCGCTGCAATCGCTGACTACCGGCATGGAGCGCAGCAAAAGCGAAGAGCCTGCTGACATCATCAAAAACCTCAAAGCTCAACCGGTTGATACCGTGATGGGGCCATTGAGCTGGGATGACAAAGGCGACCTGAAAGGCTTCGAG
>Ga0308167_1003123_pt1 | contig 13752 bp, 15 predicted proteins | sample PhyCR1_2_FD_202138 | JGI IMG/M metagenome (GOLD analysis project Ga0308167, IMG submission 202138) | Phyllosphere microbial communities from UC Gill Tract Community Farm, Albany, California, United States - DLSLRC.R1 | ecosystem: Host-associated > Plants > Phyllosphere > Unclassified | place... | reverse complement strand
CTTCAGCTTCGCGGAGGATACTGATGATCTGTTGGTCGGAAAAACGCTTCTTCATGGGAATGTCCTCATGTGGCTTATGAAGACATTACTAACATCGCGGTGTATTAATCAACGGGGAGCAGGTCACCTTCTCTAACCATGAAATCAATTCTTGCCTAGTTGTATCAATTGAGCTTGAAAGATTTGACATTTGACCTTTGATAAAATCTATCTTCTTAATTAGCATTTTATTATGAAAATCCAAAGCCATTTCAAATGTTTTGTTTAATCGCCCAATTCTTTCTGAAGCTTCGACATAGAGTTTTTTTAATTCATTAGGGTCTATTTTATCTTGCTGCGTAATAAGATTATCAATAGCCTTATCATTTAAAATACGCTTCATCTCCAGAGAGGACAATTCTTGAGATAGGTTTGATATGTTTTCTCTTATCATATTCATCTCAGTTATCTGAATTGAGTAGCTATCACTTAATTTAAATTCTTCAGCATCACGCTCTTTGTTTTCTATATCTCTAACAATTACGGCTAAAGACTGCTCAAGTGCATTTTTTGATCTGATTTTTAATAAAATCTCGTATTCTTTTTCTAATTTTTTAAAGGATTTTACTATAGTTTGTTTTTCACTAAGTATGCTAGCATCTTTGAAGCCAAACAGAAAAAGATTTAAAGTTTCATAATCAGCGTTCGACGCCATTGTCAATGTACGCAGTGCGTTTGACATCTTATCTGATGAGCTCCTGATAAACCGTGTAATTATTTGACGAAAAGTCGGTTTGTTTGATGAGTTCATGAATAATAAAGCCTTCAATGCATCATGAAAGCTTTTTAAACTGGTGAATACTTCCTCATTGATAGTGGCGTGTATTTTTGTGCCAGGCATAACTTTTCTTGATATTCTAGTTAAAACACCATTTATGTTTTTAATTTCTAAATCAAAGAAAACTTCATTATTTATAAGATAATCTTTGATGAGATTATCCTCAGTTTTAAATTCAGGGTCAATATAAAATGCATCTTGTTTAGCTCCTAAGCAAAAGTCTATCGCTCGAAGAGCTGTTGTCTTACCAACACTATTCCCAGTTCCAGATTTACTCTTTACACTTTTATCAATTATTAAGTTAACTCCTTTATGGAAACTCACATCCCTTACTACTCCAAAAGCATTGGATCTAACAATTAACCTATTCAAAAACATACAATGATGTCTCCTTCCTCATTAACCTCAACCATGTCCAAAAGAAACAACCAATCTAAAGCAAACATATACTGTGTGAACGTTACTTTAAAAGATAAAGAACTTTTGAAAATTTCGAATAACTTTATGCTATCAATCACTTGAGATGGGTAATCTTTTAAGCAAGAAATTAGTACACCACCCAAAAAGTACAATGTCTGACTTGGCTTTATGCTATTAGACAATATCATAAAGGCTTCTCCAATACTTTACACTCAACGAAAGCATGAAATACGATAAATTCAGAATGATTTTGAATTTCCTCAATCGAACATTGAGTTGCACTTAATGATTTTGCGCACGTGTTTTGAACATGGTTTATAACGCAATCGATTATAGAGTCAGCATGCTCTTGAATAATTTCAAGCCTAATTGCTTCTCTTTCTTCGCGTGTTTTCTTTAGGAGCAAACTTTTATTTTCTAACAGCAAATCACCTACGCAATTTTTATAGCATGAGTTGATATTAGATAAAGCTGTTTCTCTTGCGGAAGGGATAGCCTCACAAAGGGTTTGGTAAGCGTTATCAATCATTGAAACATATGCATAATAGGATTCAATTTTTTGCCGATGCTTGATAACGAAATTGTGTTCAATTTTGTTTTCGATGTTGTACTCGATAAAATCGTCTGATAGATCACTTTGACTAGGTTGAGATGCTAGCGTAGCAACTAAATCCATAAATATTGAAGGTGATCTTACTATGTCAACTACAGCATTATTAAAGACCACTTGTGTATTTCTAGAACCAAACCCTCCTCTTTGAGAAATATCTGTCATTTCTTTTTACCTTTCTCAGCTGGAATACCAATATTTACAGATTGATTATTATTAGAAAAAGCTCCTCCTTTTTGTGTAACAGTATCTCCTGAGTTAGAACTTTTATTCACTACAAAAGTACCTACGAAAGTAATCAAAAATGCAAGGGAAGTAAAATACCAAGTGTTAGTTTTAAAATCCCAAGCACAATATAAAGCTATTACCCCACCTAAAAAACTAAGTACTCGGATTATTATCTTGGCCATATATCATCCATGAATGTTAATTGGTTAATGTTTTTAATTTATCACTGCGTATAAGCCTCATTATTTACCCAAAATAATCTTAAATCAAGAAAAATCAGCCATCACTGAATAGCTTTCAATCAATGTATATGATTGATAATGAAGAGATAAGTTTCCATTCCAATCAAAAACTTCATTGTTTAACAATTGTGATTGTAAGATAGGTGAGCATATCGTGTACTATCGCATTAGCATACAAGCAACGCAATTTAACATAAATAGCATTTCCCGCTCTGCCTTAACGAACAGTGCACCTGCATCACGAGCAGGGATGCTCGCCATCTGGCAAATCATTACCGCCTGTTTCTGGTCATCCGGCAGTCTGACAAGCTGAATACGTGTTTCAGGTTGAGTGCGACCAGCTGCACCTTTAAATCCGTCCATAAATCAAAAAAACGCTCCTTGCCAGTGTGTATTCAAAGTGTATACTTTTAACTCACACTCTGGAGGTGCGCATGAAATACAGAACTAACGTAACCATCGATAAAGAAGCCTATGAGGTTTTTTCATCTGCTGGCTTAAATCTCTCTGGAATGGTTAACGAACTTGTCATCAATGAGGCCCGCAGAATCCGAGCGGAACGCTGGAAAGAAGAAAACCGTGAAAGCATGAAAGCTTTCTCTGACTTTGTGGGAGAAGAGGGCTCGCTTTCTGATATGTACAGGAACTGGTAACGATGCAATTTGACGTTTACCCGCACATAAACGGAATAAAATACCCCTATCTTGTTGAAGTACAGAGCTATTTAATAGAAACACCAGGCCGTTTAATGGTTGTACCACTTGCACGTCCGAGCGAGTTTAAGGGGACAGGTGAACTTTATCCTCAAGTGCTTGTTAATGGCATCAAATACCGGGTTGTGACAACCGACGTGTCATCAGTCACGATGAAAGCGTTAGGGGATAAAGTCGGTGATGTCAGACAGTATGAAGAGATAATCAAAAACGCGATTTTCAGGCTCTTTTGGGGGTTCTGACACGTTTTCTCAACGCGCCGATGGACGGCGAAAAAAACCTGCCATTGTTATAAGTGCCTGAAAATGTCATGTCGACGCGTCCACACAGCGCATTACGTCTCATTGAATTTAGAATTCGCTGGAGCTTTTTATCTGCCGCAAACAATTGCTCACGGCAGAGAACCGAAAACACCACAACGCTATTCGGTAATAAACCAGAAAGCAGAGATTACGTAATCAGGCTGCGATCGTTCCAGAGTCGAAATCCACCCTCGAACGCCAGAGTGTTGTCGCCTTTGCGGCACTTTGGCGGAAGTGAAGCGAGTTTATCCACATTGCCGCCACCCAGCACCACGTAGTCAGGCTCCAGGGCTTTGGTCAGCATCTCCACGACATCGAAAACCCGCTCCTGCCATTTTTTGTTTCCCTTATCTTTTCGATAGGCTTCGCTCACATAGTGTTCGTAGCTGTTGCCCTTGCGGTAGGGTAGATGACCAATCTCCATGGGTTGAGGGACATTCTCGACGATCATGGCAGCACCCAGTCCGGTGCCGAGACCGAGGAACAGCATTCGTCCTCCCTGATAGGAGCCGAGCGCCTGCATCAGGGCGTCATTGACGATACGGACAGGGCAGCCAAATGCGTCCGCATAGTTAAACCCCACCCAGCCTTCACCCAGGTTGGCGGGCTCACTGAGCGGTTTATCGTGCGCCACTGGACCGGGAAAACCCATCGCGATCACATCGTAGGTCATGCCTTCAGCCATGGCCTTGACCGCCGCAACCATGTCAGCTGCAGACATGGTCTTTCCGCTTTCTGCCTTCTTTTCCTCACCGCCAGCGCTGGAGAGGATCTTCACATGACTTCCGCCGATGTCGATGGACAGAACGATAGGCTCTTTCTTTTTCAAAGTATGCTTTGTCATTTATATTTATCCATCAGCTCAAACGGGGTCAAACCAGCCGCCGGGGGGCGCAAAGTCCGCCATCGCGGCGGGTCCCCAGGTCCCTGGCTTGTAGGCAGCGGGAACGGTTTTCTCATCCAGTATCGGCTCGACGATCTTCCAGGCCAGTTCCGCTGCATCTTGCCTGGTGAAAAGCTGCCTGTCTCCAGCCATGGCATCTTCGATCAGCCGCTCATAAGGCAGCATATCGCCAATACCATCGTCAAGCGCCGTTAGCTCGATGGCTTCACCTCGCATCTTTTCGCCGGCAGCCTTGCGTCGCGCGCCAATGCCGATCGTAATATCCGGGCCGAGACGAAAGCGGATATAGTTGGCAGGTTCGTCGGTAATGTCATCGAAAAGGGTAACCGGCGGTCGCCTGAAGCGCACGACCACTTCCGTCGCATGTGCAGGCAAATTTTTGCCGGCACGGATATAAAAGGGAACGCCACTCCAGCGCCATGTTGCAATGTGGAAGCGAACTGCAGCGAAGGTCTCCGTCGGAGATAAAGAGGCGACGCCCGGTTCATCGGTATAGCCTTCAAACTGACCACGAACCACGTCAGCGTCTGACAGGGGCGGCATGGCCTTTAGCACCTGTACCTTCTCATCAACCAGATCGTCGGACGCGCCGGACGCGGGAGGTTCCATGGCAAGCAACAGCAGCACATTGACCAGATGGTTCTGAATCACGTCGCGAATGCAGCCAACTTCGTCATAGAATTTGCCGCGTCCCTTAATGCCGAAGTCCTCGGCCATGGTGATCTGAACGCTTTCGACATGATCGCGATTCCATATTGGTTCAAGGAAGCTGTTGGCAAAGCGAAAGTAGAGAAGGTTCTGGATGGCTTCCTTACCCAGAAAGTGGTCGATGCGGAAAATCGCGTCCTCATCGAAAACCTTATGAAGCACGTTGTTCAGTTGTTTTGCCGACGCGAGATCGCGTCCGAACGGCTTTTCCACCATCAGGCGGGCACCTTTCGCGATTCCTGCCTCTTCCAGACTGTTGGCGACAGTTTCGAAAAGGGAGGGCGGAATGGCAAGATAATAGAGCGGGTTATGATGGCCTGCCAGCGCATCCCGCAGCCCGTCGAATGTTGACTGAGTACGATAATCGCCGGAAACGTAGGACAGCCTGTCCGCCAGTTCGGCAAAGACCGTCTGATCGATGACATCGACATGCTTTTCAACGGCATCTCTTGCCCGCGCGATCAACTGGTCACGCGTCCAGTCCTCAAATGCCACACCGATGATCGGCGTCTTGAGCGCGCCATGCTTCACCATTGCGTAGAGCGAAGGAAAGATCATCTTGTGGGCAAGGTCGCCGGTGACACCAAACACCACCAGCACATCTGATCGCTGCTGCGCCATTGCTGTGCTCCTCTACGTTACCTGGTTTTTTCCAAATGGCCGCCGAAGGCATGCCGCATGGCTGAGAGAACTTTTTCGGCAAACTGTGCTTCGCCACGAGAAGAGAAGCGCCCGAAGAGGGCCGATGCAAGAACCGGAGCAGGAACGCCCGTTTCCACCGCCGCCTGCAATGTCCAGCGGCCCTCGCCGGAATCGGACACACGGCCATCATAATTGTCGAGATGCGGGTCCTGTTTCAATGCCTCGGCTGTGAGATCCAGCAGCCAGGAGCCAATAACCGAGCCATGTCTCCACACCTCTGTAACAGCGGGAAGATCGACATCGAAACGATAATATTGCGGGTGGGAAAGGGGGGCAGTTTCCGCATCAGCCTCTCGCTCGACGGTCCCGGCATTAGCGGCTTTCAATATGTTCAGGCCTTCGGCATAGGCAGCCATCACACCATATTCAATACCATTGTGTACCATCTTGACGAAGTGTCCGGCGCCTGCCGGTCCGCAATGAAGATAGCCTCTTGGAGCCGTTCCCACGGCCGGATCTTCCGCGATGCCCTGACCTGCACCGGGCGCAAGTGATGCAAAAATCGGGTCCAGGCGTTTAACGGCCGCCTGTGGGCCCCCAATCATAAGGGAATAGCCACGCTCCAGGCCCCAAACGCCACCCGATGTGCCGACGTCGATATAGTCGATGCCAAGAGATGAAAACTCCTCGGACAGGTCGATAGCCTCACGGTAAAAGGAGTTGCCGCCATCAATGATAGCGTCGCCCTTGGTAAGCGTTGATGCGAAGTCCCGCGCAATCTTCGGTGTGATCGCGGCAGGAAGCATGAGCCAGACCGCGCGCGGCGTCTCCAGCTTAGCAATAAGATCCGCTGGCGATGACGCGCCGGTTGCTCCCTCTTTGATGAGTGCTTCAACGTTATCGGCGTTCACGTCGAAAACGACGCAATCGTGGCCCTGTTTAAGAAGGCGGCGTACCATGTTGGCGCCCATGCGCCCGAGACCTACCATTCCAATCTGCATATCATTTTCCATTATCGATGCGTGTTTGATCTTCCTGTTCATTCACGACGTGAACGGTAAAGTCGGTGTGTTCCCAGTGTCCGACGTCAGGCCAGTAGAAGGTGAAGACAACGCAGGTACCTGCGTCTTCATGCTGCAAAGGCAGGTCGACATAATAGGTTTCCAGCCCGGAAGAGACTGCAGGCGTGTCAGAGACGGTAGCCCAGCCATCCGTGCTCCAGTGCACCAGGGCGTTCGCTTCCGTTTCCAGCCTCAGTTGCTTCCCGACAGGAAGCGAGGTCAGGCGGTTGTTAAAGCGCCATATGCGCAAATGCGATGCGGTCTTATTTCTGATATAGCGCTCGACGCCTTGCGGTGGCATATCGAAGACCGCGCCATCGTGGAGCGATCGCAGGAGTTTGATATGTTCGGAATGCGCCCAGACAAGGGGCATGGCGCTCCCGGAAGGCCGCCCAAAAAACAGTTCCTTTTCGGGAATATCGGGGCCGTCCCATATCTGTTCCGGTAACAGCCCGCCCGGGCCTGCCGATTTTTCCAGCGTGGATAATAGCGCCTCAGCCACATCATGCCTGCCCGCTGCCAGCTCGTAATGCGCACGTTCGCCCGCAAGCAAAGGCCAGGGGCGTCCCTGGCCGATACCATCGAACGGCGCGCCGTCTTCATGCTCGCCATAGCCGTCGCCGGTATACCGATACCATAGTGGACCCTGGGGTAGCTCGACACGAAGACTGTGGTCGATTGCCTTTATCGTATCGACGATGTGCGGGTCGTCAGCGGCGCGCAGCCCAAAACGCACTAACGCCAAAGCATCCGGGCTCAGTACATCGGTGGTCGACAGAAGCGCCCGATCCGGCGTCTGGTTGCGGATCTCGGTATTGCCGGATGCACTGGCCTCATCCGTTACGCCCGACGGAGCAATGCGGACATAGTGACCGGAAATGCCGATCGAACCGCAGAAATTTGGCTCTCCCGCAAAGGTCCATTTTTCAATCTGTTCATTCCAGCAGTCCGCAGTTTCTCGCAGGTGATTTGCCGCCGCCTCGTCTCCATCGACAGAAAGCAGGTCCGCGGCAGCAAGAAGGGCGCTAACCTCTACCGCCAGGGTAAAGGGGCTGTAGCCCGAGTCTTCCTCCCAGCGGTCCTCGCTGGTCGTCGGGCCGTTGTTCAGAATGTAGCTGGCCGCGCTGCGCAACATCGGCATAAAACGTTTATGCGCTTTCTTGTCGAGATGACCGAGTCGACGCAACATATCGGTAAGCAGAATGGGGAAGGCGCACTCATCCATCTGGATACCGGGCCAGTAAGGTTTTCCATCGAGCCACAGGTTCTGTGGCCAGCGCCCGGAGGGCTCTTGAACGTGCCGGAGATATTCGAGGATAGCGAGTGCTGCGTCGGCGTCGCCAGCGGCCAGGAACCCCCCTGCCGTTTCAACCAGGTCGCGCGGCCAGACCAGATGATAGCCGCCAAGATCGTCATCACCCTTCGAAAATCCCCAGGGTATTGTCAGGCTTGCGACAACGGCGCCGGGGGAATCGGCGTCTCTGTGCGAGGCCAGAACTGCTGTTGAAACCCGGTATGTATTTACGCCGTCCCGCTCTTTCTGGTCGAGTGGCATGAGCTTGTCCTGCCACGCTTGCCAGTTGCCGATATAGTGATTCTGCGCGGTGACAAAGCCCGCTTTCAGACTGGCGGTTGCCGCCGCTGCGGCCTCGAATTCCGTCTGGCCGAAACCAACAGCCAGTGTGGCTTCACGGCAGTTGCTTGTGAACACCAGTTCCCCAGCAAGCGCGACATTGCCGTCATCCGCGCGCTGGTATTGGTTGGCGATGTGTCCATGTTTTTTCAGCTGTTGCCAGCCGTCTGAAGTACCGACAAAACCCGCGCTCACTGCTGTCCAGGGTAGGTCGCAAACGAGCGCCAGGTAGCAAGAGCGACCCGTGGCAAAAAGCACGGGCTTGTCTTCAAATTCGCCGATCCATGCAGCGTTCATTTGTCCCGCATTCACCAGATGGGGGGCAAGCAGTGCGGTGACCTTGTAATCCTCGATATCACCCTTCAGAGCGGTGAAACGGACACGTTGCAGCACGCAGGCACGAGCCGGATCTGTAATGATGTCCTTTTCAAGCCTGTAACGTCCGTCACGGGACGTGTTGCTGATTGAAAAGGCCGGAATGCCTGGCGAGCAGGTATTGATTTCGGTCGAGCAATCACGCTTTTCTTCGGAAAAATACCCTTCCGGCCCCGTGATGACGAAAACGAAATCACGGGTGCAGGCGCTGTCGACGCGCGGATAATAGATTTCGTTGAGAACACCATGGCTTAAGGAGAACCAGACAGGGGAATCTGTTGAAAGGGCCGTACCGATTCCGCTCTTGGCACTTGATGTCCAGCGGGGTGCGATACCCGGCGCTCCCGGGGCGGAATCAACTTTAGCGCTTATTTGCTCGTCGCCCTGTCTCATGCACTTTTGCAACGGCAGGGCGTCGCTGTCAGAATCTGCCATTTTTAGGCTACCTTGGCTGTATGCGTAGAAAAAATCTCAACCACGAGATTGCGGATAAAATCCTCTCTTCTCGCGGGCAAGACTGAAATATTTCTATACCAAAGCAAATTGCTTCAACGTAATTTTTTGCGGTTTTAATATCAGAGACAATATTGTTATAGCTGGTGTAGCTTTTTGGGTCAACTACCTGAAAAGTTTCAATACAATTGAAAGTGTAAAAACAAAAAAACATCTTAGTCATTAAGGATAAATAATCAATTAAGTATTAACTAAGCCTTTCGCACTTAAGCCAGCAGCATGGAGAAATCAATTTTTATTTTATCTCATTGACTAATGAATGGTTACTGCAGGGGCTATACGGACACACTGACATTGTTCTGACATGACGGAACCTGTACGCCAGGAGGCTTAAATGTGGTTTTTTGCACAAAAACACCCTCAGTCTCCCGGGTATGTATTTCGCTTGAAGTTTATGATGAGCAGATGTTCGGTTCCACATCAGATGTAAATTTCAGTAGCGCATTTTTACACTCTGAATTCAGACGGGTTCTGTTTTTATCAGCGTTAGCTGAACCAGCGATGCCCGCTACATTATTTTTCGCCTGAGCCATCATCTTTTAAGCAGTAGCAGGCACCCGATGCAAAATGACGCCTGTTCATTTCAATATTATTTAGTCGGGATTGTCTGAAGTCATAATCGGGGACGCACTGAATTCAGAACAGGAGAAACATTGTCGATTAATTATAAGGGCAGGGTAAGTAATACACGGATGAATAGCTTCTTGATAATTTTATATATCCTGATGCGACTATTATTGAGTCAGATAATTTTTGAGTCATCTTCGGTGAGGCGTTTAAATTATTTAAGGATTTTATCTTTCTCTTAAGGCATTCCCTTCAAAACATAAAAATAGAGGTCGTTAAATACCATTAAAAAGAAAATCTATCGCCGCTTTAATCTGAGTCTGATAAGGCGGTGCATCACAGAACAGTGGGCCTGACGCATGAGCGGGGATACTCGCCATCTCGTGGGTCATCACCGCATATTCATGGGTCAGTTTGGATATCGAAAATCATTGTACTTCAAGGCTAATTTTTTACCGTTTTGATACGAGAGAACCGCTACCTGAAAGTTTTCTCGTATCTTCTTGGGAAGCTCGATACGGTGCATAACTTAAACGATCTTAAAAAGATCCTTCTAAATTTTTGATTTTAATAGTATATGTTTTATCAAATTCCCCACCTGTCGCTACATTAGTGCCAAACAATCCGCCTGATACTCGTACGGTGACGATCCCCGGTTTTAATGGTACCCCTTGAATCCTGACGCAATTGTGAGCTGGAGAATCATTACAATACCTTAAAGTTAATCCTGTATCGGATGGAGTTATTTCACCTATGAATCTTTCTTTTCCATTAGAATCTAAAGATGATACAGCACCACCATTTATATTTATTTCACTGACATACGGCGTTCCTGCTATAGCATCGTTAAGTGAATTACCATCAGGAGTAACATTTGCATGTAAAGTACATGCAAATACTGCAAATGAAATAAAAATAACAGAAAATAACCTCATAGCTATTTTAATGGTTTGAAAACCATCCCTCCGAAAAATCTATTAATGAAAAATTGCAAATTTTTTTTCTGTTTAATCCAATTAGTTGATCGCCCCCAGGAAAATAATTTTAAATTAACATACCCATTGCTATCCTGTGTTACAGAACCATCCCATACAATCCAGTGCGTAGGTAATGTCGTGTTGTTTGTACTACCTTCAAGCAGTCCATCATTTATTAATGTAACAACTTTATAGCCTTGTTCTACATACTTATTTAAATCTCTGATTCCCGGGACTCCTGCCTGAGTAATTCCTACATTACTGAACACCTTTTCATAACCAGCCTTTTCAAACCATTCAGTCAGTGTTTGCCACATTGTGATACCAGCCACTGGCGAATCAAGAGCATCAAAGCTCAGCATGGTATTTTCTGAATCCCTGAGCCCAGCCAGTGTCATCCAGTCAATTCCTAAGATCTTTGGCTGACCTCCACTTGTATAAAACATACCTGAAGGGTGTTTACAACCTTCGCCAGGGGAGATGGTCAGCGCACCTATTTTAGTCTTTCCATACCGCCATAGTTCCCTGGCAGCTTGTGCATATATATCAGGACGGTCCTTTTGCAGACAGTAAAAAAATGCAGCAGGTCCACATACACTTGCTGCTATTTGATTAGGGAAATCAAATCCGTTAAATCTTACATCTATTTGACGTTCTATTAAATTTTTATCAAAAGGGTCTCTGGGATTGCCAATGGGGTATTCCCTTGCAATAAATGGACGTTCAGGAATTGTGATTTTAATCTGCTTTGTTTCACCCCCCTGACTCTCAGGCTTCATTGTCCCTTTTGTCTCAAAATAACAGGGATTTTCCCGTTTCACTGGAGACCAGGCTTTGCCTGACGCAAATTCTTCCAGCGTGTACATCTTAGTGAACGGAACAGGCGTTACACAGTGCGTATGCAACATGGTTTTTCGATAAAGTTTCATTTCCATAATATAAATCGTCGAGAGTGACTCATTTATATTTCCGGTCATGTGACTCTGTGTTTCATAATTTCCCAGAAACGGTTGTTGTCTCACATCTACCAGGGGGAATTTATTCCTTTTTGAATCCATGCGATAAATACAAAGATCATACAGCAAAGAATCAGCCGGGACATTAGAGTTAATACGTGTACTGAGATGATAAACAGCCATAATTAATCCATTAATATATGCATGTTAATATTTTCAGCGGATTCGGCATAATGCCACTCTGTCATACCCTGGCTATCCGTATTACCCGTTTCTGAATGGCCATCCGGGAACATCAGAACATACCGGCAATCCACTATTAGTCTGCCATCATCATCCGCACACTGAAAACGGAGGGTATTGCGTGAAGAAGATTGCCGGACAGACTGGCTCTGTACACTGACAATTTTTGCCGTTGACGGATTTCCCGCCGCAATAACGAAGTTCGTTCCGGTCGCACACCCACAGCGTACTGGTGAACCATTGACGGCGACCGCCCGTCCCTGTGGATTTGTCTGCCGGAGATCGCCTGAGGCAATCACGCCTGGCTGTCCGCATTTCGGGCAGGGCGACGTTTTATCACCCACATAAAGCTTTCTCCTTCCATTTACAGACCAGCCCTGACTGCCGGCATAGCAGACTGCTCCTGTTGACGTTTTATCGCCATCAAGCCCGGAGTTTTTACCGTGTACACCGCTCCATCTGTTGTCATTCATGCCTGTTTTCCTCAGTCCGTAAGAATATGCAGGCTGATATCGTTTGCCGATTCAGCATAATGCCATCCGGTAACCCCGTGTTCATTAGTAACGCCAGCTTCAGAACGCCCGTCCGGGAACATCAGGGTGTAGCGGCAGCCTGCCATTAGCTGGCCGCCGTCACCGGCGCACTGGAAACGGATGCAATTCCGGGCGCTGGAGTCCTGTGCCTGCTGCGCCGGTACAGGAGACTGACTGGTATTGCGGGAGGTAAGAGAGCCAGAACCTGTGCTCGTAGACTGCGTGGCTGAACCGTACACATAGTGATCTGGGCAACGGCACAGCACTCTGTCACCTGTGGCCGCATACGCTTTGCCTTCTTCTGCCCAGTCCTGCGCAGAGGCCAGAATTTCAAAATACCCGTTACATTTGCTGCATGATGCCTTGTCGCCGGTCCGGGCTATTGCTTTACTTCCTTCAAACCAGGTCGCAGTTGCTGAAATGATTTCTCCGTAACTCGTTTTATCCCCCAAACAGGCCAGTGCTCTCGCCATCATTAATCCCTCAATATATAAGTGGTTATCCTCACCAGCATCATACAACAATCACAACTTAACCCAAATCACCTGTTTGTGATTGCCGGTACAGTGCCTGAATGCGACATATCTGGGAGGGGCTGTATCCTGACGCATCTGCCGTTTCACGGATGCTCAGTATCTTGACCTGCTGGTAGTACAGGACTTATGGAACCTTTGGTATTCTTTCAAATAAAAGGGTGAGAAATAAGGTTGGAGGGAGGGTACTTAACCAAAGATATCATTTAACCAAAGATATCATTTAACATAAGATAGATTATGCGCACAAATATGATGATGGCTAAATTCAGATGTTCGCCTCTGGTTATATTGAGATGTCCGCATTATCGTCCTTTTTCCAGAGTTTCATGGCTGAGGACGCAACTGATGACGGCTTAGGATTCGGAGTGCTTTACAATGAACGACGTTCCCCGTCTTAAAGTGGTTCATGACTTTGCCACCTTTTCTCATGGAACTCTGCTTAAGCACCCGCGCCCGCTGACGGATGTCGGTCAGCAGGCGCAGGATATTTAGACCTTTGCGATAGTTCGTCGCCAGGGATAGTCAGATGTACATCAGATCCCCGCCAGTTAAATATTATCCTCAATAATCACCGCTACGCACTGTCCTGCGCGTACGGCACTGCCCGGTTGCACATTAACCTGCTGGATCATGCCGTCGCAGGGCGCCAGAAGCGGAATCTCCATCTTCATCGATTCCAGCACAACCAGAACATCGCCCGCGCGCACCCGGCTACCCACAGTGGTTTGCACTTGCCATAAATTGCCGGAAACAGGGCTTTCCACCCCCTGTT